>Ga0182004_10001130_pt1 | contig 18861 bp, 7 predicted proteins | sample Sormic07211540_1_FD_120479 | JGI IMG/M metagenome (GOLD analysis project Ga0182004, IMG submission 120479) | Endophyte microbial communities from Sorghum bicolor roots, Mead, Nebraska, USA - 072115-40_1 MetaG | ecosystem: Host-associated > Plants > Roots > Unclassified | place: USA: Nebraska...
AAACCCCCCCCCCCCCCCCCTGCCATCCATCCACCCCCAACGAACCCCACATCCCTTTGGTTGCATTCCTTCCTCTCCTCTCCTCTCTTCTTCCTCTCGTCTCTTGGCTTCTTCCTTATCGCCATCGTCATCCTCCCTCCAAGTCGTCCAAGCGATCGACGTCCATCGTGTCGTCGTCGAAGCAGTGCACGCCAGCCGCAAGCAATACACAGCAATGGGGAGGTCACCGTGCTGCGACCAGGACGCGGGGGTGAAGAAAGGCCCGTGGACGCCGGAGGAGGACAAGCTGCTGGTCGACTACATCAATGAGCACGGGCACGGGAGCTGGCGCCGCCTGCCCAAGCTCGCCGGGCTCAACCGCTGCGGCAAGAGCTGCCGCCTCCGCTGGACAAACTACCTCCGCCCGGACATCAAGCGCGGCCGGTTTACCGACGACGAGGAGAAGCTCATCATCCACCTCCACTCCCTCCTCGGCAACAAGTGGTCCTCCATCGCCACCAAGCTCCCCGGCCGCACCGACAACGAGATCAAGAACTACTGGAACACGCACCTCCGCAAGAAGCTGCTCTCCATGGGGATCGACCCCGTCACGCACCAGCGCCGCACCGACCTCAACCTCCTCGCCGCAGGCGGGTTCACCAACCTCCTCGCCGCCGCTAACCTCGCCGCCGCCGCTGGTGGTGGTGGTCCGGCAGGTACAGGCCCGCTCGCCGCCGCTGCGCAAGCTAGCTGCTGGGACATCAACGCGCTCAGGCTCCAGGCCGACGCCGCCAAGTACCAGCTTCTTGAGGGCCTTGTCCGCGTGCTCACCGCCCCCGCCGCGCCCACCGTCGACCTCATGACCCTCCTCGCCGCCGCCAATGGAGGAGGGGCGGTCAGCGGTGGCCATCACCATCAGCTGCTCAGCGGCGTCGACCAGCAGAGCACCACCACCGCCAGCAGGGTCGTCCAGCAGTACGACGGCATGCTCAGCCTTCCGGCGTTGACCAGCGTGCCGGCCGCGGTGACGACGACGCAGGGCATGTCGTCCTCCGCCTACTCCCTCTCCGGGCTCCTCAACAGCTTCGGTGGTGCCGGGACGACGACGAACGCGCTCGCCGGGGACGGGCTCAGCTCTACAGAGCTCGGCCACAGCGGGGCCACCACCGGAAGCAACATCACAGCCGCCGCGATGCCGCCACCTTTGGCACCGGCGGCCGAGGGGTGTAATGCCGGCAACGGCGTCGGCACGTCGTCCACCCCATCCCCGTGCGAGGAGACGCCGGCGTCGAGCCCGTTCGACGGCCTGGACAGCCTCACCTTGGATTTCGACCCCAACAGCGACAGTTGGAGAGAATTGCTAGAGTGAGTATAGCCATTAGCACACTATAGCAGCTAGCTAGCATACCATGCCATATTGCCATGCATCAACTTTATTATTGACATATATATTTTTCTACCTAGGATTAAAATTTCTATCTACAAGTATATATATATATATATATGTATGTAAATATATATATACTGTTTATTTTTCTACTACTAGCTAGTAGCTAGGAATAGGATTCCAAACAAAAGATTTAGCTTATTATTAAACAGTAGCGTGCATGTATATAGTATTATATACTATTGTTGATTTGCTTGTAATTAATATAATTGCCTCTGATCTCACCATGTATTTTCTCTCTGTTTGTCTTTTGGTGCATGTGCAGGCAAATGTCATGGTTGAACAACCCCAATGATCAGCTGTGAGAAGAAATGACACATATCTTTCATATATATAGGAGTCAGATGAAGAACTGATGAAAAGTTGAAAAGATGGATTGATATATGATGGAGAAACCGTTTCTTTGCATGGATTGGTTGTTGCATGCACACTTCTTTGAAGATGTGAAGTTTGTCTGTTGATAGGATAAAAGGTGGTTTGGCCCACTTTATTTTAGCTATGTACAAAGAACCAACGACAAAAAATACATATGTATACATATATGCTCACCTAAACGATTTCAATTTGTTTTTTAGTTTTTTGCTTTTGTTTTGCCTTTGCAAGGAGGGCACACACACATACACACATATATACTTGTGATGATGATTAGCTTGTGACACATATAAACTAAACAAGGCTTCCTTTTCCACACACCCAAGTGTGACTATTTCATATGTTATATATGTACTTGGTTGACACGCCATTTGCTACTAGTGTTACTTGCGAAATGAATCTAAATAGTTGAGGTCGTGACTATGTTTGACAAAAACTAGATGCTAATTAGTTGGCTGTGTCTATAATTCTGCTGTAGGCGTCCTTTCCAAATTGACTATTTTGTTACATTATACTGTAGATGGATCGACCATGTTAATCATAATATCATATCGCGGCCTATATATGTGCTGTATATCCGTGACAAAAAAGGCTACATATATAATTGTCTACTGAAATTGATAGTCGAACCTAATACCAATTATACCATTTTTTAATGTTAATTGTCTAAAATATAAGGCCGTATGACGTATGTGCTATAGACAAGAACAAGTACTGAACCAGTTTTGTTTCATTTGTTAACTAGTCTGTAAACAGCAGTACTTTATTTTCTTTTGCGATTACTAGAAAAATAGCAGTGCTTTATTCAGCGAGTTAACAGCAAGATACAACACGTTAAGTCTTTTGTAGTCATCACTAAGTATACGCTCTCCGCTTCAAACTACATACCATGCATATAGTTGTGTTCTAAGTCAGACATTTCTATTTGCTTTGACTATAAATTTTAAGAAATCCATGTACTTCCATAAAATAATGTGAACTACATATTATGAAACTATTTCTCATAGTGAGTCTAAAAACATAAATAATATTGTTGTAACCTATACAAAAAATTTTAATTCATGGTCAAAGATTTGAATGTGTGATTTAGAACAAAGCTAATACAACATGTAATTAATTTAAAATGGAGGGAGTCTATTGGTGATTACATTTTGTGATAATAAATAGATATATATCATATATGTGTTCTTGATTTAGTAGTACCTCGACCCAGTATCGAGTCAATAGAGAACCAAACAGTACACGTCAGCATGCATGTCCTGCTGCCCTTCAGATAGCCCCTCCCCTGTGCAGCTGTGTTGTGCATGCCATGCATGCATATGTATAGCTAACGTTCCTGCTTCCCTGACCCTTGAGTCTTTTCAAAACGAGGTTACTTGTTTGAGTAGAATTGACTAGCATGCAGACACATCACTAACCTGTAGGGTACATAACATGTGTAGTAAACGGTATAAAGATTAAAAATGAGTTAGTTGAGGTTGGAGAAGGACGCGGCCGGGCGGGGTAGCTTGTCACAGTGGAGAAACTACTCACTCTAGTACACTTACCCCTAATAACGTTCTAGAACTCCAAACTGCATGCTTGTTTTTTTTATCTTTTACTGACCGGCCGGCGGCCCGGATAAACTAGCTAGCTAGGTTAATAGTACGTACATGTGACACTCATCATCATCATTTGACCAAGCTCAAATATATATAATTAGGTTAGCTAATAATTCAATCCAATGTTAATTAAATTCTAAAATTTAGAGACGAAAAACTTATATGTCTCTGTTCAAATTAAAGACGCATGCATGCTTTTTGAGCAAAGTATACGGAAAGCAAGCAAAGAAAACTATATAGGAGACCCACGAAGCACATGCATGTCTCCGATATGCCTGGGGTGTTTTTGTTTGCTTGTGTATGGATTCTTCTTGTACAGATTCCTTTGGAATGAGAAAACTCGAAGTGGAATATCATCATCAGCATCAGCTAGCTAAGAGTGTACTTTTAGTTAAAACGGCAGCAGCTAACTGTATAGCGATGGCTGCTACCTCCATCCATCTATCACCCGGTCCAAAAAAAAAAAGAAGAGAGGGAAAAAAAACCTTGACGATGATATGTTATTTTCTGTGCCCCAGCTGGGGAGAGAAGTCGTAGAATTAGTTAGCAGTAGGTAGGCCTCATTTCCCCACACCACAAGCCATTGACTGTCCTGCTTTCAGCTTCAGCACACTTGCATTTGAGATGATGCGACTCTTCACTCTTCTCAAAATAAAGCTTCTTCCATGGAATCCCCTTTTAGCAGCCGGCCTCTCCTGTGCATGCCAATGCAATCCGTTTAATCTTGACACCAAAAGCAGCTTCTTGCAAGCTGAAGCTACTGCTGCTGCTTTGCCATTGACAAAGTAATGATCACATAGCGGTACCTACCGGCCGGCCCTTCAATTCAGTTCGGTGTCGTCGATGAGCTTAATTATATATAGCTTTTTCTTCAGAGAAATTTAATTAGTAATTAACTAATAATGCCTGCAGAAAAAAATGTTTTTTGGTATATATTCCTCATGCTAATAAATTTTGTTAAGATAAATCGCCATATATATACCCAAAAACTGCATGTAAATGTAATAAAATTCTCTACGTATTTCTACTAGGATGAATTTAGCTTATTTCCAATTGCATGTGAAAAATTACTTATTGTTCATTATTTGTATGCAATGTCATGTGATGATGTGTCAAGAAAATACTCCCTCTCGCTGTCTACTAATCATGTCATACTTTGACATATGTCAGGGACAAACAGACCACGTATGATTAATTGTTGAACGGCTAGAGCTCAGGTTCCGTCTGATGTTTGGCTATTTTGGCAAGTCGGTCCTAGACTGAGTGACTTGCATGGTTCCTTTCAGTATTTCAACTCAACAAATACATGTTTGTAGACTTGGCTTTACTTGTAGGACTGTGCCTGTCTGAGAACGTACCAACTGCAGGCTGCTACTATAGTCCTAGCTAGTACTTTGTAAGGAAGGCAGGATAAGACTAATAGACTATATGGAAAAGATCCAACATCTCTATATCATTTGCCTATCCTTAGCTTGGTCACTTGTATTAGCTAGCTAGGATTGGAGGATATATAACTACTGTTTCTGTGACCATATATAGAGGGTAGTAGGTTAAAGAGGAGACAAGAGATATGCATGCAGATTACAGAAGAAGGCTCTTGTTATTTCAGACATGAATGCAGTCCACTATCACAGCATCCAGATGGAGCAATGAATCTATCTCTCTGACAATGCAAGCTAGTGGTGCAGTTGGAGATATATATCAGATACTACAGCAGGTGGTAGCTTTAACGCACGTTTGTTATCTATCTCTTCAGGGGGTTACTTTCTCCTGAAATTAAACTTTTTATATATATGTGTGTGTTTCAGATAAAGTGTACATGCATAGGGAAGCAGCAAATTACTACGTTTAGATAGACCAAGTTTCCAAGTCACCTGGATGAAAAGATGCATGCGACCTGGATCTCAGGAACATATAGAATTCTTGCCAAAGCATGCATAATGTGCCACCTCTGCAATCCTGTCCACAAGTATTTGTACATGGTGACATCAACAGATTTACCTACCCGGCCGGCGAAAAAAGAATATTATGTAAAGAGAACTCATACATGATATCTGCGGTTTTGCATGGTCAGCTTGACTACAATGTGTCAAACTCAGACTGCTTCTACGTAGAATGCAAATTGAATTCATGGATGAAATTATGCAGCTTTCGACATGAGAAAAAGGGAAATGATCGGATTGATTTCCTACTACTCTCGCGAGGAAACAGCGCCAGGCCTGTGTTGTGACATAGGATAACCAACCATACAAGATTTCATTTTGACCAACCAATTGTCAAATCCAGCCATCCATCCGTCCTTCAAAATGAGAAAATAGCTAGCTGCTCTCTGCATGTGGCCGTCAAAAGGTTCCAGATTAAAATAGCATGGATTGCATCTGTCACTGCAGATTCTCACTCTGCAGCTTTCGTCGTCGTTCGTTTCAGAGAAAATTACATACAGACATGATTTGTTTAGCACAAGCAGCAAACTTTCCTTTGGCTCCATCTACTTAATTAATTACTCTGACAGTAGACTACTAGACTTTTGGATTGTATTGACTGACAATGCAAGTTGAATTTATTACAGCACCAGGGGATAGTCCACGTACAGCCTAATAAAACCACTACTTCATTTGCTTAGACGATGTTCGTTTTCTGATGACTAAGGAAACGTGGCTAAGTTGATTTTGTCTATTTCATCAGAACCTAACAAGAGGCAGTACACCAGAGTACCTGTCCATAACCATATCATATAGTTACATAATATTGTTGACTAGCAAGTCACAAACTAATCGCCTGACCAAAAAAACATATGGCGTTGAAGTTATATATAATATATATCTAGCGTTCGTCAATTCACACTCTGCAATGCAACTGCTCCTCAGAAATCTACAGGATGATGAATATGTGTACACACACCATGTACATATGCAAATGTAGCAAAAGATATATAATATATAAAGTCAACAAGTGGTCTTTTTCAGGAAACTTAATTACACCTGGAACAATGAGACAAATCTTCACCTGTTACCTGGAGACTGAATTCACCATGATATGAGTGTTCAAGAGGATAACATTCAGGAAGCGATGGAGCTGAGAATGAAGAAAAAGCCTTGCCCCACAAGGGATGGCAAGATATTTAGTAGGTAAACCATGGACCTAGAAAGGAACAACCACATACCTACCTTTCGCAAGAATAATGGTGTGTTCCAACCTAAAGCCCCCTCGGCCTCGCTCTCGGTAACCTGCTAGCTGCTTATTGCATCATCAGCCAAGAAAAAAGGGACCTGCTGTAGCAAATCAAATGTCATGACACTGTCACACTACTATTGAAAAATAATGGTAGCTCTTATTCTTGTTCTATCCAACAAAAGGTGACATATACTGCACGTACGCTAACACATCTCACAATTATTATACCATATTTATTCCCGTAAGCCCAGCAAAGCTAGCTAGCTGCGGGTTAACAACTTAAAAACTGTAAAATAAGGAGTTAGGGACTGGTTTGGGTTGCCCTATATCCATCAAAATAAAGAGCTGTGCATGCAATAATTCTGGATTTGGTGAATTAATTAAGTCGCCCATGGTTTAATAATGAACCATGTCAACTTACCATAACAACTCAACTCTTATTATTGATATAATTAAGTTTTCCTATATATATGATAAAGCATACACATGGAGTGCATTATATGAATGGAATACATTCATTAACTTTTAACATATATTAGCTAGCTCCTTTTCTATTCAATGAGTTTTGTATTATTTGAATATCATTTTTATATTTTTTGCATAGGATAAAAATAATTGTTGGAGTGATTATTTATTCATGTCATCATTTTCATCCACATTAATTAGTGTCCTATATATTGGAGTGAGAATACTCAGACACCCCTCTCATTTGTATAGCATTAAAATAAAAACAGAATTATCTAGAGAACGAAGTACTAGCTAGCTAGATAGAGAGAGCATGCATGCATGCACTCATAGCTTTTTCTTACAGCTTGTTACCGTTGCAAAATAATCACATCGGTCATGATATAATCCGCGTAATAAGGTATTTTTTTTTATCATAGTCGCTAGAGAATGAAATTATTTAAACAAAGGTGTTTTAGCTCAACACGGTAAATAAAATGGATTAGGTAAATATAGCCAGGTCCCAGGGCTGGTGATGGTGATCAACAACGTGCGTAAGACACCCCGTCCTCACCCTGATCAAAATTCAAAAAGGTGTTTTAGTTTGACCGTCCTTCACTTCATGTGGTTGAATATAAGTAAGCAGTAGCTAGAGCTACTAGCCAGTAAATTTATACCAATTACATTCAAAATCTTTGCATTTAATTATGCATGTTTGCTCTCCAAGAGGTGTTTTTGTAAGTTAGCAGAGATTTTAATTAACCCAAATGGACTAAGATGGCAACTGCACATATATATGAATAATGTATGTATATGTGGGACAAATAAAACGACAAAACATGTCTACAAATATTACTCTCGTCATGATTCACGAATGAATGTTGCTTATCGGCAAGTGTTGCTTACTCGCGCGCAGAACCATATCACCAATGCGATAATAATGTGCAAAAATTACAGCCACAAAGTAACGTAGGAGTAACAACCACTATAACCAGTCCTGAATCTGGCATATATAAAACATCACAAACGGTTAGAAATGGTGTGGAAAGATGTAACCAAAACCTGATTGCTGGTCTTTTTCTGAGTAGGTGAACCCAAGACCGGTGCCGGTTTCGGAGGCCTGCTCCTCCTATTCCCGTGCTCACAGGAAATGGGGCAGGGAAACTTAGGTTGAACGGAAGCGGTGAGGAAAAATATTTGTGCAAGAGAGAACTGACGAGATGTCAGGATGTAATACTTATCTCGCATACTCTCTCGTAGAAGACCGGAAGTCCCTCGAAAGTGGAATAGATCAGGCATCGGGGCTTTTCGATGCGTAAGATCAGAAGCATGAACCAGGACGGGAAACTCGAGTTGCAATGCAAGTGGTGTGGAAAGATGTTTGTGCAAGAGAGAACTGATTGGATGCCAGGATGTAATGCTTATCCCGCCCACTCTCATAGAAGACTAGAAGTCTCTTGTAAACGAAATAGATTAATTAGGCGTGGGGGCTTTCCGATGCGAAAGATGATCAGAAGACAGAAGCGGAAGAGTCGCTCATGGATGAAACTCCAGTAACTTCTATCATCATGAGCAGTACCTTCCGAAACTTTTGAAACTCTTGTCATCAAATGACTCAAGTGGAGAAACCAACCTACCATGCACCACATCATGTGGGGTTTGAGCCTCAGCCATGCGATGCCACGCCACGGCTCTGACTCAGTGGTCGCGATGGTGCACACAACCACCCATATAAATTTGAGTCAACATCTAGTCAAAATTCTGTATAGGACTAAAACTATAATGCACATAATATATAATATGAACGTTAAAAGTTATTGTATCTAATTGAATTAAAATAAGACAAACCCCTGTAAACTGCTTTTGGACCATTTCTAGATAAATGCTGTAGGGGTGCAAGCCTCTATAGATTCTTCAAAAAAAAAAAGTCTAACAATCCCCATCAAATTCTAAAGTACATGTTAAATAGTCTCAAATCTATAGTTCTTTGATATACTAGGGTTTCAATGGAGACTATTAAGTTAAACATCCATCTAGAATAGATGTTACATCCATTCACAATTGAACAAGGGATTATACCTTGAATTGATAGTTTTGTGCGAAGCGAGTTTCACCAAAAATCCGTTTCTGATGCTAAGCTGCTATAAGCATCCACTCTAATTGAAACATTTAAGTCGTGCTTCGAGGCCTTTCATGTGTGTCTAGAGGTTATCCATATATCATAGACTATAACTAGCTGTTAAACTCATATAGTGGTGTTCCTTCTGAGATGTTGTGTAGGACAATATCTCTTCTTAAACAGGCCACTCGGATAACATTAAGGTATTACCATGCAACATAGGAGAGACGTGTATCTCAACATATGGACCTTATATTATAAAGGGCCTCTCTATCACAGTCAATCACTTATCTCCGATCATATAGGACAGGTTACCACTATGAAATGACTTCAAGTGGATCTCAAGCTCATCTCCCTCGATGCATTATCTACGACGTAGTCCAACGCTAGTTTCTGAGCTGTTTAATTACATGACTTGTTAGCTTCATGTTATCCTTATAGCTTGCTACCGCCGTTGGGCCAAGGTAACTTTTTTTATTGTAGTCGCTAGAGAATGAAATTATTTAAAGAAAAGGTGTTTTAGCTCGGCACGGTAAATAAAATAGATTAGGTAAATAACTAGGACCTGCCCGGGGATGGTGATGGTGATCAACGTGCGTAAGACACAGCCATCACCCTGATCAAAATTCAAAAAGATTATTTTTAGTTTGACCGTCCTTCACTTCACGTGGTTGAGAATATATACGCAAATCTTTCCAAATCTTTATACCAATTACGCTTTCCAAATCTCTGCATTTAATTATATATATGCAGCTGGTTTGCGCTCCAAGAGGTGTTTGTAACTTAGCAGAGATGGAAGCTGCATGTATACATGATGTCTATATGTGGGACAAATGAAACGACAAAACATGATGTCTACATATCTTACTGTCGTCATGATTTATGAATAATGTTGCTTATCGGAAAATGTTTGCTTGCATTGCTTGCTCGCAGAATTGTATCACCAATGCGAGAATGTGCAAAAATGACAGCCACAGAGTAACGTAGGAGTAACCACTAACCACCAGTCCTGAATCTGACAAAAAACCATCGCAAACATGTCTTTTTTTCTATTGTATATATATAGCTTGTTGTCTACATTTAGGCGGCTAATTTTGTCTTGCACAATGATTATTATTCAGTTAAACACTGTATGTACGTAACGCACATTCCTAATCTTGCATTGCATGCACAGTGTTTATTCAGTTAAACACTGTTCGCACCTTTGTTGGAATTTGTTGCATTGAGATGTGCGTGTGGTGATGATGAGATGCTGATCTGATGGAGTAGCTAGAGCTTGCCTGCCGGGCGTGCATGCTGAGACAGAGACTGAATATAATGGGGACAAAGCATGCATATGCAGTTGTGCTGTGTGACAAATGTTTATGCCGGACAATGCAACAAGTTCAATAATTCCATGATTATTCTTGCATGATCATGCATGATCTCTTCCGTCTAGGTTAGCTTAGCTTGCTTGCCCTAGCTATCTATTTCGGTTTACAGGTGCATGCAAGCAGGATGGATGGCAACTGCACGAGAGGTAGTAGAGTAGAGACCTCCCTACTCCGGCCTTTGCAAGGACAAGCATGCATGACTTGTCATCATGCATGTCCCAGCTAGCTGTTGAGTTGGTTTATTAGCTCACTAGCTGCTAGTAGCTAGCTTAGTTGAGTGGACCCCTGCAGATGGCCTGCATGCCTGTAATATTGCGTGGTGTACACTCCTCAAGCACCAAAGGAAATGGGAGACATTATATTGTTTGTTTTTTCGGACGCTAAAACAGTAAACACTATATATATACGGTCGATTTGCCTCCAATAACTGGCGTTTAGAGGGTACATGCATGCATACGTACAACTGGTTTAGACGTTTTTGTATTGTGGATTGTGGAAGCAAATGTGCAAACAAACAGTTTACAAAAACTATACATTTCTATGGTTACAAACTATTTAATCTTCTATTATACCCTCAAATCAAGTCACTAAACGTCATTTAACAATCTATATTGAATAATCATTGTTTTGACATCCTCCGCTAACCCGCTTGTCGATCTCTCTACTTGCCTGTTGCCATCGATCACCTAAATGGACATTTAGACGTGTGCCCAAGTGTGTTTAGATCACTATCACTGTGATGTCTATACCATTTTTTATCATCATATATCTAGGCCCCTCTGGAACACAAAATTTTCAAAATGCAGGAATGTTAAAAATTCATTATGTTAGAAAAAAACATCAACGCCAGATCACTACTAGAAACTCGTTCTTTACCGAGGGTCTGAGCCTTTGCCGAGGGCCAAATCTCGGGCACTCGGCAAAGACCTTCTTTGCCGAGGGCCGCCAACTGAGGCCCTGGGCAAAGAAAAGCCCTCGGCAAAGAAAGGCCCTCGCCAAAGAATTTCTTTGCCGAGGGCCGAGGCCCTCGCCAAAGACGCCCTCGGCCCTCGCCAAAGACGTCCTCGGCAATTTTAGTGTGCTGAGTAACGGCAGCCGAGCCCTGTCAGCCTTTGCCGAGGGCCACCCGTCAGGCCCTCGGCAAAGGTTTTAAATTTTTTTTTTACAAAATTCTTTGCCGAGGGCAATGATCAAGGCCTTCAGCAAAGAAGTTTTTTTAAAAAAAAAAATTAAAAATTCCTTTCCCGAGGGCCCTGTCTATAGCCCTCGGCAAAGAATTTTTTTAAAAATCATAAAATTTCTTTTGTCGAGGGCTGACTCTCAGCAAAGGTTTTTTAAAAAAATAAAAAATTTCTTTGCCGAGGGCTATGGATGAGGCCCTCGGCAAAGGTTTTTTAAAAAAAAAATCAATTTTTTCTTGAAAAAAACTAATTAAAAAAATCATTTCTTTGCCGAGAGCCGTGGGTGGAGGCCCTCGGCAAAGACTATTTCTTTGCCGAGGGCCCGGAGACAGCCCTCGGCAAAGACACTGGCCCTCGGCAAAGGCTTTGTCGAGTGCCCGATAAAGAGCCCTCGGCAAAGACCCTCTTTGCCGACTCAAAATTTCCCGAGAACTCTTTGCCGAGGGCCGCCCTCGGCAAAGCCTTTGTCGAGGGCTTTTGGGCCTTTGCCGAAGGCTTGAGGCCCTCAGCAAAGAGGCCGCGTCCAGTAGTGGATGGTTTTGTAGCTAGTTTGTGGCTTCAATTGGCAATGACATGACAACTGGCAATGATGAGTGGGCTATCGGTGGTTCCTAGCTTTAACCGGCAGTGATACATTTTGTTTTGTAAAAAAAAATCATATAAGATCATATCAAGATAAACTTTACATATTGTAGAGTTTAAAAAGATCTAAAACTTTGTAATTGACTACTTTTAAATTTAAGATGCTTATAGGTCTAAATATTCAATATACAATATCGAATGGAGACAAAGTCAGCATTGAAGTTGTGGTTCTCAATAAAATCTATAACTTTATAATTAATAACTTTTTTATTTAAAATCATTTATAGTGTTAAATATATAATTACAAAATTCAAAATTGTGTAGTTAAAAAAATTGCGGCACTTCAAGTAGCTCAGCTAGTATGTTTTGCTTGAGGGAATGCAAATACTGTGGTCTTAGAGTTCAAATCCTGAAAAGAAAATTATTTTACCACTTATCACTCTCGGTTATAGACCCGGCGGTGATGGGCCTGCCCCATCACTGTTGATAGCCCATTGCTTTAAGCTAAATCCTCTGGCAATGATGATTTTTTTACCATTTATCACTGCTGGAATGAGCCTGCCCACTGCCGGAGGTAAATCTTACAGTGATGACCCTGTCCACTACAGGAGCGCAGTGGCGGAGAAGTAAGAGGTTCCGTTCCGGCGTAGTGAAATTAATGATTGGAATGACCGAACACTATAATATAAATAAATCCTACAAATTTTAAGAATAACCTTTGAAAAGCAACATGAGAAGCAAAACAATGAGGTTTAGTTTCCTCTAAAATTCCTTTGAAATTGCCCAATTCATATTTAAGAATCTGAAAAGAATTGCAAAAAAAAAATATTCATTTGTTCCAAACGAACTATCATTGGACTGAATCTTCCAAAATTTCTGCTTTTTTTCTATTCCAAATAAGCCCTGAACTGTTTAAACCATCTAATATTTAATTCATTGTTTAGACCCTAAATTGAACACCGATCTGCTATGCCTAAACTGTACGCCGCAGATAAGTCCAGACGTGTTTAGACGAACAATGATGGTAGCAGACTTGGAAAATTGACCAAGGAAATATATGTCACACATGTGGGACAAGGCTCAGGATTGTTTGGTGGATTATATTCCTTGGAAAACCTTTGAGGAGTTCCGCACACACTTGATGCTGCGACTACAACCACAGCAAGGTACAACGTACAAGACTACGTGTAAGTTTTACAGGTGTAAAAAAAACCCTGCAACACCAAGCCAATTAGGAGATTATGATTCCTAAATTAATTAGCATCATATGAGCTCAGGTTATACGATATTGGCATTCCCATTATACACAACACCACCAGGTGAACTTTTGCATCTTCAGTCTTGCAAATAGCCTTCTTCGTCAGGTTATATTGTTGGGCCCAAACATAGAGAAATACAACATATATATAGCTCAGGCTATACAATATTGGCACATGCAGACTCATACTACCGAACAATGCTTTTTAGCATCAGCATAGGCTGTTTGTTGCTTAAACTGAGCAACAATTGAGACCTTGTTCAAAATATTACGTGCCCTCATAACTATATACACAAGGCTTCTCATGTCTGCTGATTCACCTTGTTTCCAGTATGGATGAGGGGGATCTCAATGCCATGTGTGACCAACATGTCCATATGAAGGGGATACATGAGTATCAATCATGTTCTTGCCATGGACCATGACAAGAACATGATTGGTGGCAGTGCCATACATGGCCCACTGCCAGTTAAAAAAAAATTAGTCTGCCCCCACCATGTGGCTAATAACCACATTCAATTAGAAAGGTGTCAATAATGTGATGACTTGCGACAACCTCAAACCACTAACCTGAAAAATAACTAGTAGAAAAATCCAGAAGTAGCAAAACTGCAGCACAAATGCAGAGGGGGTGTGTGATATTCAACAAAACCAATCTTTCCTGTCTATAAAGTATAAGTAAGGAATGAAAACCAGAAATCAATAGATAAAAAGTTGAAGTTTATGCAGAAAGAAACACAGAAGGGAACCAATATTAATTAATAAACAGCAGGTCCTGCCTGTTTATACTAAAAATACCAATTGGATAGATCATCAGAAAAACATCCCAACTCAGAGTCTCAGATAGATTATTTTTCAAATCATATTCATAATGTTTCAACCATAAGCAAGAAGGTTTTTCTAGATCGCTTAAGACTAAGATTTCCATTTTTCATCTTTCAGTTTGCAGGACAGTTTTTATAATGATTGAAATTCAGTAGCAAGAATATTATTACTCTGCAACCTGTGTAAAATGAATTTTTACATAATGTATAATTTAAACCGTGGTAGAGTTGAGCAATTCTGAAGTCATTGCATAGACAGCGACCAGATTGTTGAGAGAAACTACAGATGCAAATTTGAGAGTAAATTGTTTGATTCTACGAGATTGGAAGCAATTAAAATATGCAGTGCAACCTCATACAATTATTCAAATGACAAATAATCTCATAATCTAGCAAACAGAAAAGTAGGAACCTCAAGTGATTATGTTCCGTATAATCATGTTTCTCACACTCTATGCACCACACAACTCACTTCTCACAAAACAACTAGATTCTTCAGGAAAATATGCAAGATTAGCCTACACGCTTCCTATTGGAAGTGGATGGGATGAAACTCACATTGATTAGCTTACATGCCACCTATTAGTAGTGGATGGGATGGGACTCACATTGTGGAAGATGTAGCAAAGACAGTCTGTAAGAAAGCAGATATTAATTAACAGCTTCACAGAAAACAGAGAGCAAGCAGTATGATTTTGCCTTATTCAACTGATTCAACTGAATTAGATACTAAAGAACTAACAGATGATAAATTGTTGGATTAAAAGAGCAGAAGAACAAACAAGTTCTGTCCTAATGAGCAGGCTCAACAAGGACTGGGTATCTAGCTACCATAAGTACGAAATTTTCACGTCAATTCCTAATATTATTGTCCTGCAAAATCATTCAACTGAATTAGATACTGAATACAAAGGCAATATGAAATCAGATCGTTAAGCTGGTCAGAAGCAATTTGATTAGCAGCTAGAAAGAGAGGAACGCCTTCCCAGGCAATTACTTAATAATTAGTAATTCAAACCACATAATACAAGATCAACAGGCCAAGCATTACAAACCACAAACATTAGCAAAATTTTTAAAAATCATAATCATGACAAGTGGCCTAGTTAATGACCGATTTATCAAAAATGTTCTTGTGCACATCGTAATGTAATAAACATCGGTGTAATATCAATTCGTGCAAGTCCAGACCAAATACAGCAGAGTAGTACCTCAAGACACAAGGTGGACACAAGCAAAAGAATAAATAATATTGGCTAAATTTACACTACTATTGCATCAAGACACAAGCAAAAGGAAGATGTCAACAGTCCAAACCCAGTTACTGCTTCAATTGTCTGAAACTTCCAAGGCCGAGTATAAGCGCTAATAAAATACAGGTGCTTTTGGCGAACCTTCCAATTATGATAGATTTGAGGACTCTAATAATAAATAATATTGGCTACATTTACAATAATAACATCACAAGTAAGAAAACTATGTACCTCACAATAAGCAGCAAGTTTAAGTTTTAACTGTAGCATGTGTCAGCATGCAGGACAAAATACTGAAACCATACAAAATATTTAGCAGAAGGTCCAACACAATGTGATCAGATCAACGAAGAACTCGGCATAGGAAGTTTCCTTGCCCGGAAGCCACATAAATATCACATAAGTTCGAAAATGCCTTATTGTGTTAGCTGTGGTGAATCTTATGGGAGTCCTCACATGTTTGAATTGCTATTGTTGCAGCCCTTGATCTGATACCATTGACAGAATTGTTGTCAAAATGTCATCAACACAATAGTCTTGTATTTGTTAAAGACGTGAGTGTGACAAAGATAATGCAAGAGACCTTGAGTAGCTGAGTCCTGAGTATGACCATAGCTAACTAATAGCATCACCAATTTTCTGCTCTTTATTAGGGATAGGTAAATCCCCAAAAACATTTTAATGCACCTGTAAAAAATGGAAATAGGACCATAGAAGTGGCATGTTGCATGATTATTTTAAGTCCTCCGGTGAAAAAGTGTCATCCTAGAGAGTCTTCAACAGAAATGTTATGACTTTAACCAGTGATACCTTTATGAATAATTACATAGGTCAGAGGGAAAGTCACTTATAGATTTGAGTATCTGACTCACAAATACTCTTAATTCCATCAGTTCTATTACATTTACAAGCAAAGTACATCAGAAATCAGTAATCAGCCTAGATATTTCAGAAACCATGTCACTGCCCAAAGCACATATTCATACCTCAAGGGAAAAAAATCAATATCACTTGTCACTGATGATGGTGAATAATGGGGTACAATATTGTAGAGTATAAGTTCACTTCTCACGCTGCATAAGATCTTCTATTTTTCATTACCCAAAAAAGGCAATAATCAACAAGTAATGGTTCGTTAATACAAATTTCTTCTTATTAAAAAATTTCTGAAGCAAGCCATATTACTGTTGAAGGCTGTTAGCATACCTGTGCTATAATCACAAACAAAACCACACAAAACTATTCCTGAGTCCTTAAAAAATGAGAAAACACTTGCATGAAGAGGAGTATTGCCACGAACTATCCCCTCTAGAATTTGTCTACGATGTCTTTTAATAGGTTAATCCACAGCAAGAATTTGTAGAACATCAAGCAAAGTTCTCAAATTAAAATAAACCTTTCATCATTTCCACAGCCCTAGATATCATCATGAATTCATGACCATAGCAAAGAAAATGGAACAGTCATGACTCACGAGCAGTATCATAACATACATAAGTATTTCTTTTCCACAAAAAAAAAAGAGAGGAGAGGCTAGGCATGACTGTTTTCATTGAATTAACAAAAGATTAGGCAAAAGTACATTGCATAGGCAGAAGGGAAATTAGAACTGAGCATCGATAAGCCTTTTATTAACATCTGGGGAGGGAGTATAATAGTTTGCATCTACGGTAGCACCAATATTGTTTAAACAACTTGGCCTAGCCATGGTGCCACAAGTTAACTATACTCAGCTCTGGTGGACCATGATTTAAAAATGAGAAGTTTGAAATAGTGCGCTCAAGAAGAGACTAAACGTTTAAAATAGTACACTGAAAAGGGAGACGAAAATCAATCAGTATGTGTGGTGAATTAGTGCTATGGATGGTGAGAGCAAGAATACCTTAACCATGGACGCTGAACCTGTCCTGAACTGTAGAACCCCTGTCCCCCTTGCTGCTGGGATTCAGATTCCAGATGCTTGTTCAAAAATTGCAGCGCAACCAGAATCATCACAAGGATATCAGAGTAGCAGGCATAATAACATAGGTTATTTTATTTACTGAAATAGATTTTTTTTTAAAAAAAAAAAGAGAGCCAGGATTGGATTGTGCCGTGGCTTATTTCTCTAGTTTGTTTCTTGTTATTGTTGTGGTGAAAGAAATGAACCACCCTGATAACCTATGTTTGCTAGACTGCATCGTCTGGAGGAGAATACTGAACTGAAACCAGGAACACTTTTGTAAGCAGAGGCTGTCATAACGCATCCGGCGATGGCTGCCGACACGGGAAACGCCCAATTAGATACATCTGAGTGCAGTACTGAGTCAGAGTCTACCCACCCGTTGCTCATCAGGGCTGACAGGAGGTTGGCGTCCCAAATGAGCAGCTCGCCAATCCCAGGCAGAGCGCCGTCAAATCAGCTGTGAACAGGGATAGGGGGTGAGGATGAGGTAAGGAGCGAGCGACATACGGATGCGCGCAACGTCGGGGTCATCGTCGGTCTGGAGGATGCGGTAGCCGAGCCGGAGGCGGCGGCGGCGGCAGTTGAACGCCGGCGGAGACGCAGTTCGTGGGCCGGCCTGTTCTGGATTCCAGCCTTGTACGATTCAGAACGGCGGACCACAGCTGGGCCTGTTTATCTTCCCTATCTTTTTTTAGTCCAGCCCATACACGCATTCACGCATGGTATAATTTAGTTTAATATCTCTCGAACAAATAGTTTATTTAGTTTTGTTTTGCTAAAAAAGTAGTTTCATTTTTTCGTAGGAGTATATTATTATTGTCGTACCGAATGTACACGCTATTCAGTGGTATTTTTCTCAGCCACGTATTTCTCACTCTCTTAACGAACGGAACATAGCTTATACTAATACCAGCCAAATAAAAAATCAACGAACATAGCTTATCGGCCAAAACGAACAGGAGTATACTATTATCATCACAGGAACACCGTACCAGCAACACGTATTTGTATTTCTATAAAAAAAAAGCAAGGGAAAATACAAAAAGGAGAGATACAAAAGCGGCCGGCCGGCAGCTAACACATACACACGGAAGCAAACTAATTTAAGTGATGAACAAAAAACTACAGTAGCTAGTAGTAGTGTCGGTTGGCCGCCGGAGCGTGGTGGTGATGCAGCGGTCCAGCAGCCGTCGTCGTTGGCGGCGGCGGTACGGCGGCCGCCGTGGTGGCTGCTGGTGCCGGCGGGACAGCAGTAGTAGCAGCAGTCGTCGTCGCTGCTGGTCCGACGACGCCGGGACCGGCGCCGTAG
>Ga0182004_10001131_pt1 | contig 18860 bp, 22 predicted proteins | sample Sormic07211540_1_FD_120479 | JGI IMG/M metagenome (GOLD analysis project Ga0182004, IMG submission 120479) | Endophyte microbial communities from Sorghum bicolor roots, Mead, Nebraska, USA - 072115-40_1 MetaG | ecosystem: Host-associated > Plants > Roots > Unclassified | place: USA: Nebraska...
AGTTTTCCCAAGTAGTAAAGCCTTGTTTAGTTCGTGAAAAATTTTGGATTTCGCTACTGTAGCACTTTCAGTTTTATTTGGTAATTATTATTCAATTATAGATTATAGACTAACCAGACTCAAAAGATTTGCCTCGCAAATTACAGATAAACTGTGCAATTAGTTATCTTTTTTATTTATATTTAATACTTCATGTATGTGCCACAAGATTCGATGTGACGAGAAATCTTGAAAAAATTTGGAAACTAAACAAGGCCTAAGGTTCAGATCTCAAAAGCATATAATAAGTGAGGAATCAGCACAGGAACCATCATTGACAGCTAGTCACCTGCACTTGAAGTTTCAGTGTCTGTATGGGGCAGTCTTCAACGGGTCCCTGGCCTATAAAATACGGAAGAACGCGTGGCTGTGTGTGTTGAAAAGAGCAAGACTCTGGCTGGCCAACTTCCAGTGGTAGGCAGGCACATTACTATTACTAATATACAGAAAATGGAGCAAGCTGGTGAGATGGGAGAGATTGGACGAGAAGCTCGCCATGGAGGTGTGCTTCAGAGTGGCAGAGACACTGGAGAACACAAAGACAAGACAGTGGTGGATAGCGAAGAAGATGAGCAATTTCTGGTGCAGGTACATGTTCACATTTGTCCATGTTTGCAGGACTAATTCCAGTCATTTTTTTTGTTTCTGTCCAATGCTAATCGCCTAATCTTTGCTGGTGGTACGGTAACAGCCAAAATGGAGGAAGTTCTTGGCCCATGTTGGACCTGGAGCTCTTGTGGCCATTGGCTTCCTGGATCCTAGCAACTGTAACCTCTCATCTGTTTTCTCAGATTGGCTTCCACTGTTTATAAATAATTCTAATGGTAATTGGTAATGCTTGGTTCTGAATATGGTTTGACAGTGGAAACTGACATGCAAGCTGGGGCTGACTTCAAGTACCAGGTACGTAGTTCTTGGCTTCTTGCCATGACTGACCACTGCTAGTATTAGGCAATGGTTATCAAGCTTCTATTGCCCTCCCAGAGACAGGTATCAAAATTGCAAATTTCAGCTGCAAAATCAATGCATAAAATAGACTTCTGACGAGTTGTACGCTAAGGGAAAGGAAAAGAAAAGAAACAAAGAAGAAACATGTTATTGCCTGAAAAAAGATGTTTTTTTTTATATTCCAATTTTAGTCCATAGTAGAATTTCAATTTTGAAAGCTGGTAGATTTTTTCATCAAATGCCTCGTGGAAATTTTCTGATTTTTTTTTTGTGTTGACTCGTAGCTGAATTAGAACTTTTATTCTTACTGGAAGTGCATGATCTGCATATAAAATTTCACCCGTACTAAAAATGCGTCTGCACCAAAAAGAACCTGCCCTGCTTTTAGTGCTTATATACCAACCACACTGCATTTCCACTTGTTTCTGAAGTTGAACAGCATGCAGAGCAGAGCAGCTAACTGCGTCATTTTCTTAAGTCTTCAATACTTTTTTGATCATCTCACTTTGTAATGCAATTTTATGATAAACAGCTTCTCTGGGTCATCTTAGTTGGAATGATCTTTGCACTTCTGATCCAAACACTAGCTGCCAACCTTGGAGTGAAGACAGGTACCTTTCACTTCACAGTTCACATCGGTGTTGATCTCTGTATATCAAATCCTGCATAGGCAATTAGGCACATAATGACATAATCTCATCAAACCCGTGCATGTTATTGGTGAATTTGGTGTAGGGATGCATCTTGCTGAACTCTGCAGGGAAGAGTACCCGCGTTTCGTCAACATTTGCTTGTGGATCATCGCGGAGCTGGCAGTGATATCTGATGACATCCCTGAAGGTTCATCAGTTATACAATTCGTTTCCCTGTGTGCTCTGTGTTCGTTTAGTAACGCAATCTTTATGTTCTTTTTTTCACTACTGCAGTGCTGGGCACAGCCTTTGCATTCAACATACTGCTCAAGATCCCAGTGTGGGCTGGAGTCATCCTCACAGTGTTCAGCACCCTCTTGCTTCTTGGGGTGCAGAGATTTGGGGTACGCAAAACCCTACCTACTGTTTGTTGATGATTATATCTTCATGATTACTATAACATTCATACTGAGGTCATAAAACCTTGTCAATGGTTTGGCCTACCCCCATCTAACAGACATACGTGCACCACGCACGCAGGCCCGCAAACTGGAGTTCATCATAGCAGCTTTCATGTTCACCATGGCAGCCTGCTTCTTCGGAGAGCTGAGCTACCTGAGGCCGTCCGCGAGAGAGGTCGTCAAGGGCATGTTCGTCCCCACTCTCCATGGGAAAGGCGCCGCAGCCAACGCGATCGCGCTCTTCGGCGCCATCATCACGCCGTAAGCAATCAGTAATCTCTACTTGACTTGCCACCCTGCTGTCATCATCAATAACACTGTTCTGGATTCCATCCATCCATGCGCGCTTAGAAATTCATGGTTGAAAGTCTGAATCTGAAACATGGCGCAGGTACAACCTGTTCTTGCACTCGGCGCTTGTGCTCTCGAGAAAGACCCCACGATCAGCGAAGAGCGTCAGAGTACGTAGGTTGCACTGAACTGAACACTGTCTGATAGTACAAGATTAGTGTCAGTCAGGAGATTCCACTGCAGCTGTGTTTATATTATACATTGCTGAATGGCTAATAAGCCCTCTGGAATTGGAATATGGATAGGCTGCCTGCAGGTACTTCCTCGCCGAGTGCAGCCTCGCGTTCGTGGTGGCGTTCCTCATCAATGTCACGGTGGTCATCGTCGCGGCGACCATCTGCAATGCAGACAACCTCTCCCCGGATGACGCGGACACGTGCGGCGACCTCACTCTGCAGTCCACCCCTCTGTTGCTCAGGGTACACTCTAATTTTTCTTGATCACAACAAGCAAAATACAGATGAGCTCACGCTGCTCGCTTCCATGCACTTTAATTTCAGAACGTTTTGGGGAGGTCGAGCTCCGTCGTGTACGCTGTTGCGCTGCTGGCTTCCGGGCAGAGCACCACCATTAGCTGCACGTTTGCTGGGCAGGTCATCATGGAGGTAATCTGCAGATCGATAGAGTACTACCGATATAATCCATCCAGGTGTCGTCACCATCAGCATGTCCATGAATTTGCAGGGGTTCCTGGACATGAGGATGAAGAGCTGGGTGCGGAACCTGATCACGCGAGTCATCGCCATCGCTCCCAGCCTCATCGTCTCCATCGTCAGCGGCCCGTCAGGCGCCGGCAAGCTCATCGTCTTCTCATCGGTGAGCGATTCAGTCACTCACTGGGATAATTGGATTGGAGCACTGATGGGCTTCTCTAGCAGCTATCTTTTTCTGTTCAAAGTTCTAACAGCAGGTGTTTAATCTGGATGCAGATGGTGCTGTCGTTCGAGCTGCCATTCGCGCTCATCCCGCTGCTCAAGTTCTGCAACAGCAGCAACAAAGTCGGGCCTCTCAAGGAATCCATCTACGTACGTACTAAGCCTGAAGAAACCGTTCTTCGCCATTGCAAGCATTTCTGAAAGAGGAGAAAAACGAAAAGTGCAGAACAAACTGAACTGACGATGGATCGCTGCGTGCGTGCGTGCGTGCAGACGGTGGTGATCGCGTGGATGCTGAGCTTCGCGCTCATCGTGGTGAACACCTACTTCCTGGTGTGGACGTACGTGGACTGGCTAGTGCACAGCGACGGCCGCCTCCCCAAGTACGCCACCGCGCTGCTCTCCGTCGTCGTCTTCGCGCTCATGGCCGCCTACCTCGTCTTCGTCGTCTACCTCACGTTCAGGAGAGACGCGGTGGCCACGTACGTGCCGGTGTCGGAGCGGGCGCAGGCGCAGGTGGAGGCCGGCGGCGGGGCGCAGGCCGTGGCTGACGACGACGCCGACCAGCCGGTGCCCCTCAGGAAGGACCTGGCTGATGCCTCCATGTAGATTGGTAGTAGATGTGTAGATGCAGATGCTTCGTTCGTTCGGGCAGTGACGATGTCGATCGATCCACACTGTTCATGCTGATTCTATCTGCTGCATACTCGCTCACTATACTCTGGAGTCTGGGCTATGGCTGATACATGTGATTTGTCAATTGCCATTGAGAGGTGTGCTGGTTCATCTGTTCAGTGACAGAGAATTCGCTGCCACTGCATCTGCGAGGCCACGGGAATCACTCCTGACAATTTGCATTGCAGGTGGAGAGCAGAAAAAAAAAAACGCTCTCCCCGCGCTCCACTCCTGCTTTGCCCTCTCTCGTCCTCTGGCTCTCGCCTCCTCCCCCATCTCTGTTATGCCTTCTCCATCTCCCCTGTCCATAGTTTTGGATTTCGGTGTAACCAAAAACATAGGAGGGGGCCGGTAAGACCGATAGACCGATTTTCGACCGAAATTTCGCTAAAACCGGTCCAATACCAGTCAAATTTTGACCAAATTTTAATCAAAATTTACCATACCACTCAATACCGCTCAAAACAGGCTGAAACCAGTCGATATCGGAGGGGGCCGGTAGGACCGATTTGACCGGTTTTCGCAGATTTTCGGACGGTATTTAGAACTATGCCCCTGTCTCCTACGTCACTCCATCACCTCTGCCGCCATCCTTCTTCACTGAGGCTATCATCAGTTCCTCACCGGTTTCTATCCATCACCAAGATCCAGCCCGCCTTCACCGACCGAGCCTGCTAAGATCAGGTCGCCAAGCCCGCTGAGATCAAGCGTGCCCTGAGCCCAAGCCCGTTGTGAGCCTCACCACGTTGTCGCAGCTTGCCCTCCTTTCCCTAGGTCAAGTTGGGAGCTAGAGCTATCATGGGAGCTCTACCAACAGCGGTTGCTCCAAAGTCTAGAGCACGAGTGGCGGGGGCCAAAGTTAGAGGGATGAGAATGGATTGGGAGCTGTGCCAAACTGGCCCTTAGGGCATGTGTGGCAAGGCTTGTTGTGACTCTAGTTCCTCGTGTACCTTGTACTATAGCAGCACTATTCATAGAAGACGTCTCTCTCTTATGCTAAGATGAATTGAGAGCCACAAAACCATGATTTATGGCTCCTCAAAGGAGTCGAAGCCCAACAAAACAGAGCCTTATAGCGTGTTTGGTAACACGACTAAGGCCATCTCGGGCCCTGAGGCCTGTCCTAGGCTAGCCAGAGCCTCCTGTCCGAAATGGTGCAAGACCACTTGATTGGTTGTCTGTACCAAACGGACATGGCTTTTTGTGGAGATTGTGTTTGATAGAAATATATAGATGGATATGGTTACCCTTGTATCTAGATATGGTAACAGTTGGTAGGCGGCAACGAGGAGTAGAGGAGAACCAGATACAGAAGCTGCTCCGCTTCGCTTTTTGTGTCGCGTGCGGGAGAGGAGGAGGTACGGGGTTGCACGAGGGAGGAGGTGGTGTGCGAGGAACCACGGCAGCAGCTCCGTCCCTGCCTTCGATCTGCTCTGCTCCATGTGCGCCACGTGCTCGGGCTTAGGCTTATGCTCCGGCCTGCCCTCCACAGCGTGCTCGACGACAACGACGGGGCCTTGTTCTTCGTCTCGAATGAGCTACTCATGCCCTAGATCCACTATCCCCGCCTTGTTGGGCTTGGGTTTGGGCTCGGCCAGTGGGAGAGGAAGCGAGGACGACACAGCTGCTATTGGTGGTGGTGGCCTGGTGGAGAAGAAGGCGGATGACACCCTTGCAACCCCCAGCATGAGGAGGTCATGTGGGGAACGGTGGCAGCGACGATGGGCTGGCGACGTTGCCTTCTCTTTCTACGGGAGCCGAGAGCAAATAGCGGTAAGAGGCCAGGAGGTGACCCGATCCCTCACCACTCGCTCCACCAAGCCAGGCTCTCAAAAAAACAAAACCACCCCCCTCGTTTTCTAGGAGCCAGGTTTTTACGTGCTTGGAGCAACATGCGAGCCAAGTGGAGGAGCAGGCCAACGACACCAAACATAGACGTTGCAGCCCACAAGCACAGGCAGACTCTCAGGCCATGACATCAAACAGACTCTTAGACTGTCTCCAACCATGGAACACAAACACAAATCCATACTAGACACCTATTTTTGGTACGAGGCCAGCAGAAACGCAAATATGCATCTTCCAGAGAGAAGACACAAATCTTTGCCACGAGAGGAATGGAGGAGGTTTTGCCACTAGGCGCGAGCTCGTGGGAGCCGCCATGCGTGACCTTGGGAGCCACCACCATCGGGATCTGGGGGCCATCGTCACCGAGATCCGCTCCCGCACGCGAGCTTGGGGAGTTGCCCCTGCTGCCAGGATCCAAGGGACACACGGAGGAGGGGCCGAAGAGAGAAGAGCTCGCCGAAGGAGGCAGGCCGCTGCAGAGGAGTAGAGTAGGCGCAGGGGGCGGGCAAACAAGGTGGAAGAGAAGGGCTCTTCTTTTTTTGCGTTGTGTTGGCGGAGAAGTAAATTTTTGCATGCCCAACTTCTCTCCTGTGCGTGACCCAAACCACAAAATGGGTCTCTGGTTTGGGTTCATATTGTTGGAGATAGCCTTAGAGACCGTCTATTACTGTAGCAACACTTTAGCCATGACATCAAACCTACCCCAGCTCCTATTTATTACTGTAGCAACACTTTAGCACAGAGCAGGTCAACCTGCAGATGTATAATACATATACCATCTCCCGCGTGGGCAATTTTGCAAGCCAAAATATGACCAGCAGCACAGTTCCTTTACAAGGTTCAAAAACAATAACAGAATAAAACTGAAATTGATCTTTACTCTCCAAACTGAATATCAATCGCTTAAGCCATATTAAAGAGATCAAAATAACGGTTAAATACCATGTATCATCATTTGACTGAATGCCTCGTATCATAATCTTGTTCATCTACTATAACACAAGGACATCTCATTGTTGCTGTGGCCACCAGAGTCCAGAGCAACAGAAAGGCAAGAAGAAATCCAACTCGACTGTCTTTGTACCTCGGTGCAGTTTTTTATTACAAAAAGGGAAGAAGCAGCATTCATAGGTGTAGCTTACAGCACCGGTCAACTTGAAACCAAAACCAAAGAAAAATCACAGGTTGGGCGATTTGCAATGCCTCAAAGATTATCGTCGATCAGGTCTACAGGAAGTTTCTGATGTCCAATTTCCTGACATCAGGCATCTCCTCATCTTGAAACTCCTCCCTGGCAACAAAGCACAAAATACAGACGGACACAAATATGGTAACAGTCAGAATCCAGAGGTTTTTGATACTAGAGATACTCGATCAAGTAGTGAAGTTCAGTTAAGATGCAAACCTCTTGAGTTGAGTCTCCATTGCTTCAACACATTCCTTCTTAAGTTCACTCAGCTCGCTTTTGGCAATTTCCAATTCAAGCTCTTCCTCGATCTTGGGAAGATCCTCCTTCCGAATGCCAAGCCTATATCAAGTTTAACAGTGCAGCAGAAAAAACTTTAGAATGCAAGGACAAGAAGCTAAATGCAAACAAAATGGTTTCCTGTAAGAATTTGTTATGCACAGGCTCGGTTTAGACTTAATCATAGTGAATTGAGATGAAAGATGCATATATCGGCATACTTTTTGTTAATCTTGTCAAACTCTGCCAAGAGGGTGGCCATGTTCTTCTTGTCGCTCCTCAAAAGTGGTTTCTTAATGTCCTTCTCAATCTTCTCAAGAGCTTCCATCATCAAAGGCTCAATTCCAAGATGATCTATAAGACCACTCCTGTATCATAGAACACAATAAGAAACAGCTAACACACAATTTGTGAAAGAATTTTGTAAGATGAACCAAAGTGGCAGTTGCTCCAAAAGTGTACAGTCTAATAGATACCAAAGTATATGGAAGGTGAAAAGAAAGGTACCAAAAAATGCATTATATCAGCTTTTGTATTATGCCATTTAAATGGTAAACACAAAAAAAAAAGTGGCATTCAGCATTTTTGGGAAAAAACATGCAACAATGGCAATGGATGTACTTTATTCTGATCTGTTGAAGAGTATTCAAGTAAGTCCGTGCATCAGGGATGCCCTTGGTGAAGGTCTCAATGGTATATTTAATCCTTTGAGAATCAGAAAGAAGATCTGCCCTGCATTTAGACAAATGTGGCATCATCAGATGAGCAGACCAATAACAATGGGCTTGAGTGAATATATACACAATATAAAAAGTAAGCAAGGAAAGTAAACGCTTATTCAGGAGAATAGATTTATGCTAATTCAATCCACAAATGTGTTTCCAAACTTATCAGACACAGAACAGAACAGTGGTGATATATGCATTAGCAAAAACCCATTAGGCATTAATCAATCATGGAATCATAACGTTTTTCTCACAAATACCAGTCATACTCTACAGTGTTTATTTTGAATCATTTTGCATGGATTCTAGCATTACTAATTCTCACTATGTCCAGAAAATCATACCAGGAAAACATAAAGATAAAATTGATGGAGTTAATAAGCTAATGACCACGGAATACTAGTAACAGAGTTGACTTACTTTTCCCTTACAGTCTTCATGACTTGGGCATAACGAGAAACTGCCGCTGGGTCTTCTGGATCAATAGTGATCTTTTCCTTTTTAAGGACACCAAGAGCTGTCTCAAACTTTTTCTTTACCTCAAAGAATATGCCCTTCAGGAGATCTTGATAACATCAAAGAATGAAGTTAGGAATGAAAATTAAACTCCAAAAGTTCTGTAACATATAAAAAGCAGTATTATGATCTTTGTTTTGTATATATAACTATTAACAAAACATTGTACGGGCCTGTTTGGATCCCAATTGAATTATGGTAATCTGTATTATGGATTATAATAATATAGACTGTTTGGCTCCATAGATTATAAACGTGGATTATTGTTATTTGTACAAATGAGCTATAATCTAAAACAAACAGGCTGGAGAGAGACAAAATACGATTATTATAAACAAGCTGCAGGACCATTCTAATGTAACCTATAATCTGGGGTGTTTGGATCACCTGCAATTTATTTCATCTGATTACTAGAATCTAGATGGGATTCATACACCAAGTTAGAATCTACAACGAAAATTCTAAATCATAAAATGGACATCATCTTAATGTCAAAGAACAGATTGAGCAATACATCATTAAATGCATAGCTTAGCCATGTCAGAAATTTTCAATAAAAAATGAACTAAACACCACAGTTATGTAGTTTGATGTTTCAGTTTCCTGTGCCCAGACTTCAGAGACAACAGAAATTCTGAGCTATGTAAATACAGTTGTGATACTGGAACTCTTCATGATAAACTATCATACCACCTGGTCACATAAAACAACACGAGTTCAAGATGGAAGATTTATGATTTTTAACTTTTTCCAGGACTGACAATTACACATGCAAAACGAAGTTACTGTTCAAGCACATATACATAACTGTAATAGATCCATGACAAAGCAGGTTTTAAACTAATAGGATACCCAAAAATAAAAGTATGGGAAGCTTACCATCACCACTGACAGGAGGACGGTCAGCTGGAGCTGCAAAGGAGCGAACTTGAGTGGCACCTCCATTTCCAAAAGCTGCTTGAACCGAATATAGCTGCAGAAGCATTAACAAATGAACTGTGTAAGTAAACACAGGAGCCAGTATACAAGGTCAAGCGCCCAATAAAAGAACATATGCTGACACTAAATGACCCAAAACTGAAAATTAGCGATGGGTACATTCTCAAGAAATGAAGTTCTTTAGTCTCGTATTCATTTCATAATACACAACAATAATCAACTGTGTGCATTGGGAAAAGACGTCCATTGGTACTACTAACCATGGCGTCCAATATGCGAAAATGTCTAATTGAAAATTTGCATTCTGGGTTGAAAAGATCTGGAGATGTTGTAAACAAGAGAGTGCATCGTTTCCACGTCCTGCCCCCCTACAATTCCCAATCTAGCGAACCAACTAAAGATTCTCATTTCCTAACGGAGAAATTCCTTCCACACTCCGACCGCCGCTCAGTCAATGCTGACAAACTATGACTCCGGAGAAAAATGCATCAGACTCGAACATCCACCACCATCTGCGACCGATGTCTCCACAAAACTCCACAGAGAGAACCACAGACCCCATGCAAACCACGAGCGCGCGCGCGCCGAGGCAGACGGCACCGGATCAGATCTAGCAAGAGACTAGGGTTCCCCAGGGCGCGACGCAGAGGGAGGCCAAGGGGCGAGCGAGCGAACGAACCTGACGGGAGCGCGAGACGAGGCGAGCGGCCAGCGCCATGGCTGATGCGGCGATGGGGGGCGGCGCTAGGGCTGAGGCCTCCTCCGCTTCTCTCCGATCTCCGCGAGAGCGAACGCGACCGAGAGAGAGAGAGAGAGATGGGGGATGGGAGGAGAGGAGAAATGGGGGCGGCGCAGGAGCTCCGCTTTGTGCCTGCTTCTCCGCTGCTCTCCGCCGTCCGTTCCGCCACGACCCTCCGGACCCTTGCACGGATCTCAAATCACGAGTCGATCCCGCAGTCCCCCGCCCCGGGTGCGCTGGACCTCTCTGGGGCCCATCTCTCCTCTCGGTGCGCGGTGGGCCCGTCTCGGCCCGGTCCAGCCCGCCTCGGTTCTTCCTCCCCGTCCCGTCGCTTGGCTGCTGCAGAAGTCGCCGTCTCCCCACCGTCTCTTGCTCCCTCCGCGGCTTTGACGTCGCCTCGCTCGCAATGAACTCCCTCCTGAGGCCGCCGCTGCCGGGGCTGACGCCGATCCTGAGCGCGAGGCGCAGGGTCTCGCCGCCGCAAGCAGCGCCGGTGCGGGTCGGCTCGGCGGAGCTGGCCGGCGGCGGCGGGCGCAGATGCCGGCGAGGGCTGGCAGTGGTGGCGTCGGCGGCTCCGTCGTGGATGGAGGAGGCTGGGGTGGACGTGCTGGAGGAGGGCGGGCGTTGGAACCCGTCGGTGTCGGACTCGTACCGCCCGACGGGGCTGCCGCGGCCCAACGCCACGGTGCTGGAGGCGCAGGCGCGGGTGTGCACGGGCCCCGCACAGACGCGCCCGCTCGGGGAGGAGCAAGCCATGCGCGTCCTCGACACTATCCTCCGCTCCGGTGAGTACAGTCAGCTCGCCACCTTGGATAACTCTGGATAAATGGCAGCGCCGGCTGCTTCGAAACGAGCTGATTTTGCTAATAAAGTGCCGCTGCTTGATTTTGGCGCTAGTCCAGTAAATCACCGATGTCCATGATTAGAATTTGGAAGCTCGATGCAAGCTTGTTTGTGCGTCATCATAAACAGGGATTCTGTTACTGGTTGGTTGACATGCATGCAGACAAATAGTGCCGCTGTCAGTTTCTTTGTTTTTTCCCCCTTGCCTTCCATTTCCCTGAGAAGCTGAGCAACTCCAAGAGACTCTCTAGATCCTTGCTAAATACTAGGAATAGAGATTTTGGTGAAAAGTTATCCTCCAACAATTTGTCTAAATGATTATGTAAATATGACCATCTTCTATTCCGGATTTTTCGCTAGCCAAAAATAGAAGACAAGAATAACTCTCTAGAGTGCGCACAAGAGATAGAAAAGCTGTTGGAGAGTAAAGAATTATAGAAAGCAATTTTTATGATAATGGTTCTCTAAATGATGATTTAGAGAGTGAGATTTGCAAAATCTCTTGGAGATGCTCTTACACCGCATTTTCCTTGCAACTCTGTGCAGCGATGGGAGAACTCAAAGAGGAGCCAGTCTCTAGTGCACAGTTAGGTGCATTTTTTGCAGGCATGACAATCAGAGCTAACTCATTTCCAGAGGCCACACAGTGGAGCGAGGGAGAGCGACGTGCCATGAGCATATTTTGGCCACGCCTTGTACAAGTTCTTCCTCCTGAGGTGAAGTTTATAGCAGATCCTGAAGGGACGATCATGGGTGCAAATGGTTTAACAGGGCCTCGGTATGTTGGCCAAGGAACTGGGGAGATGAGACTCGTCGGTGCTCTGAGGGAAGTGCTTGCTGGTGGCCATTTAGGTTATGAGGAGGTTCAATGTGTACTAAAGGATATTCTACCAATTGGATCAAGTTCAGATTTGACGGAGGTTAGTGAAGCACTGCTAGCGGCATTTTTGATTGGACAGCGGATGAATAGAGAAACTGATCGTGAGCTCAAAGCGTATTGCCTAGCCTTTGATGATGAACTAGGTAACTCCAGAAAAACCTAGGTAACACCAAGTGGGTTCTTAGACTGAATAGACAAATAAATGGTGTCATTTATTGTCACTTTTTATCAGGTCCTCCTCCGGTTGCTGACGTCAAGTCCTTGACACACTATGGTGAACCATATGATGGAAATACACGATTTTTTAGGAGTACTCTATTTGTTGCAGCGGTTCGATCCTGCTATGGTGAATCGTGCCTCCTCCATGGTGTTGAATGGATGCCACCCAAGGTCAGTTATCTACTAAACATATCCAACAGCAATAGTCATATGCAAGTACCTTCAGTAATATTTATCTTGTGGTTCTGTTGTGTATATATCTGTCAGTTGTTGTTTGAGAAGCATTTGTATTGTTAATGATCAAGGTTTTCAGGGTGGAATAACAGAAGGACAAATGCTTAAATTCATGGGCGCAAACATACACTTATCTCCAACACAAGCCAAGATACTGTTGGAGGTGTGGTAGCAGCTCTGCCTATTCTTGCTGCAACCAAGTATATTTGTTTCTTTTTACTGCTAACTGATCCGATTATACAACTCTTTGGTTGCTTTCAGGATGAGACTACTGGTTTTGCATATTTGAATCTTCAAGAAGCTTGTCCCCCATTGTAAGTTTGTCATTTCTTTTGCAACTTTATACTCCGGTTACCAAAGTCATTTCTTCATATTCCTGCAGGGATGGAATCATGAACTTTTCTTATTAAAACTGCAAGAACATGTACATTTTTCAACTTAAGTTACCATTATTTATTTGGATGCATGCTATATGATTAAGAATTTACTCAGTAAAGAAGTCATATTTTACGACGCAGTTTTTAACCTGTTATTCTTGCAGATATTCGATTATTGGGCTCAGGGAGCATATTAAGAAACGGCCACCATTGGCTACCTCTGAGAAAGTTCAACAATTTGTGAGGGTGAGTTACTCTTTCTCAACCAATCGTGATCTTTTATCGCAAGAATAGGTAAATTGATAGCATTTAAGTGATTGAATTTCTTTAATGTTTGGAATAGTATATTTATTTTGTATCTCAGTTGTGCCTATGGATACCTTAAAAAATTGAAAGCTTTACCTTGAAAGATTTTTCAAAGTCTCCTGATCTTTGATCAACTAATAAGGTAAAGATAAAGACTTAGTAAATCTACTGTGACACTTTCTTAATAAATTGTTGAGTGGTTTACTAGCTTTGGCTTTCGTCTTTCAAAGTATTTCTGCACTAGGATTTTTTAGGCAAAAGTTTCTCATGAGAATTTAAAGTTTTATAAGGACTGCCAAGATAATTGGAGTTGTTTCTTATGATGATACAATTTGGTGTCATTGAAGTTGAAGATCTTTATCGCCTACGACTTAAAAGGAGTGCTTGTTCATTGTTTATGAATTGAATGAGTAATGTTATATTGGTGGTTGACCTTTTTACGTGTACTCTGTTGCAAAAACTGCAAAATGCGACTTGGTCATGTGTTGGTTCATGATTCACTCAAATCTATCAGTTCATTCTTAAAAAGGATTATTGGTCTTATTTGTGCTGCCACCTGCCAGGCACGGGGGAGAGAATCAATGATTGCAGGATTTTATCATGAAGGCTATGAAGATCCCTTGCTTATGCTGATGAGAAGAAGAACTGTTCATGCTGGACTAGTTGTAAAGGTAAGGTCAATGGTACTGTTTTGTTGCGTTATTTAAGAAGTCATTAATTAATGTGTCCTCGAATAAAGTGAAAATCATTCTGTGTTTCAATTCTGCTGGATAGGAAGTTCTGGTTTTTCAGTTAAAATGTCATTTCACTTCCCTTTGCCTTTATGTCGTGATACAAATGCGATCGATAAAAACTATTATGTGCTCAGCTTTATGGACTCTTGCCCCGCTGAGAGCATAAGACAATTGTATGTTGCAAGTGCAGGGTGAAGAAGGTGCGCTTTCAATGACAACCAAGGAAAGATCAGCTCATGCATCAAAAGGACTTCCTGTTAACCACTGTTCAGGGTTTCGGACACCAAACAACATAGATTCCTCTGAGACTGATGGTACAAAAATGAATACATGTCACTCCTTTTACTAGTTATATGTGGCCCTAATATTAGTAGTAATCAGCTGAACAGCCAGTTAGGGCCATTAAGGCCCATTTGATGAAGGAAGGGTCAGCACTGCACCTCTCTAGTGCTGTCACATGAATACTACCACATGTTAGTGTTCGCTCTAAGACAGGGTGGGTTCGTTAGATCAAACCAGATTGAGTGTTATCACTTTTCATAATTCTAGAGAATCCCCACTCTTTTGGTGCAGCTGCCATTCGGTATGGTTGCGCTGCTTGGGTTCTGGGTCATCTAAAGTATGTACATGACAATAGGGCAGCATCTGCTCTTTTCTGGTATGGATTGCCACTCATATGGCAAGGGATTGGGCTACTGCTACCTAAGTTAGGAATATGTCAATTGGGCTGCTCATTCATATAAACAGGATTTGTCCTGTGCTTAAGTTAGGAATATGTCAATTGTTATGTGATGATTTCAGGCTTATGGGCTTATCTCTTTTATCTTTCAGGTATTTCTAGAGAAAGCTTCAGGGTCATTGTGAATGCCCAGGAACTTGGTTTTGAATCCACCGAAACTCCAAGAACTGATAGATCAGTAAGCCTTTTCTCCCTGGCTCCTGGCATATACATTAATGTTCGCTAGTGATCATGTATGACCCATAATTTGCCAGCGTGGGATATAGTACACTTACTTTATTTCCTAATCTGAATCAGATTCTAAAGAACTTGGAGCTCGGTCTGGCAGCACTAGGCGGCGAGAAAGGAGCAGCCTATGACCGAATAGTTCTTAATGCAGCTATGGCTGACCACTTGCTAGGCTGCAGCGGAGCCGAGGATATCAACACTGCACTTGACCGGGCGAGAGAAGCCATTGATAGCGGTGAAGCTCTGAGAAGGCTCATGAGTTACATAAAAATCTCGCACACAGTGTCCTAGTGTTGATCCGTGACCAAGTACTGATTGTACAATTTTGGCTTGAGTCACGGCCGGATACCTTCTTCCCCGAATCTGATTGCCTTCAGCCCTTCCCCACTCAATGTTACTACAAGCTAGCATGAAATATTCCTTCACCATCAAGGGCCTGTCAGAAAAAGAAAGAAAAAGAACAGGTGAAATGAAACAGTGCCTTGTTGAAAATGGTAGTGACACGGAATGCTTTGTTAAGATTTTTGTTTTACCATGAGAAAAGTTGATGTTGTGTAACACGTGCAGATTGTCCTCCTGAGATGTATACGAATCAGATAATAGTGGCATTGTGAATACTCTACATAACCTCATCAAGGCTGAAACCATATCAGATTTTGTTTATAACAATCTATATGTACCCTTCTTTCTGTAGTGGATCACCATCCTGTGTTCCGTTGTGATATCACACTGATTCGGTGATTCCAACATCACGTTTCAGAGGTCGTGTTGCTGTCAGTCAGCCTGAAAAAAATATAGTTAGTTTCAGTTGAAGTCCATGTTTACCTCTTCGGCCCTGTTTAGTTCCATTTTTTTTTAAAAAAATAGACATTGTAATACTTTTGTTTGTATTTGATAAATATTGTCCAATCATGAACTAACTAGGCTCAAAAGATTCTTCTTGTAAATTACAGGTGAACTGTGTAATTAATTTTTATTTTCGTCTATATTTAATGCTTCATGGATTTAATGTGACAAAAAATTTAGAAAATTTTGTAAAAATTTCTGGGAGCTAAACAAGGCCGTTGTCAAAGAAAGAAGTCTCCTACAACTAAAAAGAACAAAGTGTGGACAATTTTTGGTGCAACATCTGGTTTGGGTCGTCCGTCTGCCACCTGCGATCCCGCGAGACCCTCGTGTGAAGGCTCCCCTGGCAAGAAAGGAAACTCCCTTGCGTGAAGGCTCCCAAGCGGCAAGAAAAGAAACTACGCTCCCAATCAGCTCCTGTATCGCGCACGCTCGAAATCACTCCCCATCGCACGCGGTCTCCACTAGCGCCTAGCCACCGCCGGTAGCTCCTCGCAACCCAGGCTCTAGGCCTTCACCGTAGCATCCTGTGATCCGTGTTCTGGGCTTCCGTCAGAGCCGAGGCCTCTGCCGATGCCCCCCATCCCGTGCTCCGGGCCTTTGCCATGGCTGCAACCGGCGTGCAGGGATTCTGCTGCAGCCGTCATCCCATGGCCTGCCCTCCAGACCTCCATTGCCACTATCTTCGCCACCGCTTGGCCGGCGCTCAGGGCCTCCACTGCTACTGATGTCAGCGCACGGGTTCGCCGCCCTACTGCTCGATCTCGCGGAGCAACGAGGGCGCAAGATCCAGTGGCCATGGCCGGTTCTGTGGAGGAGGGCGCGAGATCCAGCGGCCTTGGCCAGATCCGTCAAGGAGGGCGTGTGTTCCGACGACCACGACCAGATGTGACGAGGAGGATGGACGAAAACACTTTATCTCCCGTTCGCAAGTTGTGGCCAAGGGCGACAACGGTGGTGGCGCTGGTGGATGAGATGTTTGAGGTCATCTAATCCCGTGGTGCCGACGTCCATGTGGTTTGTACCTTTGCTGGTGAGTCCTTTGCACTGCTGCGATCTCTTAGTTGGGTAGTGCATTGGGGATGTTCGTGACTATTTTGAGAAAGTTCTGCTGAGGTTGCGTAGATTACTCCACAGGGAACCATGCCCTTTTTGCTTATTGTGCAATCTGATAAGGAAATGTTTCTTAAGGACTGACCAAATCTGCTGGTAATTATGTCTTCAAGTTTCGTCTTATTCTTGGTTATATACTCTGGTGATTGCTTCTTTGCAAGAACACAGGCAAATAGTATGGCCTATGCAGGGACACAACTCTTTTCTTTGGTGTTAGAAGTGACAGAACATGTGTCTTTAGCCACCATCTTTTTGTTGAAATTATGTTCAAACTGAAAGATCCATGTGTAGGTAAGTGCTTTGTGTCATTTACATATTCCAGATCACGAGGGGCACTTTCCACTTGATGTCTTTAGTTTGAGATAATTCAGATTCTCATCAAGGAGTGCAATAAGACTGAAGGTCACCTCCAACAGGTAAGCAGTTTGGTTTTTTATTCACCCAACAACTTAGTATATGTACTATGAGTCGTTTGATTTTTCCGTGCAAAATATGTGATCAGCAGCCTTTCCTGAGTCCAAAAGAAGTGAGAGGAGGATAGTGGAAAAGAACAAATTTACGGTGAGCTATTCCTAATGACATGCAAATAGCTTCTCAGATTTTTATATGTTTGATTTTTATATTATTGTCCATCTCTTATTATAGCTTCTCAAATTTATGTTTTCTTTTTATATTATTGTGTCACTCTTGTACCTCTAATGACATGCAAATAGCTTCTCAGATTTGTTATTTACCTCAACTACTTTAGGATGAGGATGCTGGTAATTCAAGATTCTGTGGTGATCCGGTTGGCTCAGCTTTAAATAATAAAAATTCCAGTGGCGAAGAAGAAAGGGACAATGATTTCAAATGCAGCTTTAAGACCAAACAACAGGTTTGTTTCCAGATTTTCGTAACTCTTGCTATTAATTGTGAAATCTCTACAACTATTCCAAATGAATCCAATGTAACTATTCCACCAATGCAACCATACAATTTGATGTTGAGATGCTTTCATGGATAACTACTGATGCAAGAAGTAATGACCTACTCTTTGGTAGGTGCTAAGCAATTGATAATAACCTACTTTTTCTCGAGCATTGCATGTCCCTAGAAAATTTGCCCTTAAGGGCAAAAATAACATTCCATGTGCTTGTGTCTCATCAAGTGTTTCTTCCTTGTAGATGGTTAGACTTCATTGGCCTCACCTATTTAAAGAAAGTCTCAGTGATGCCCTCTCAAATCTGCATGTATGTAATATATGTCCTTTGGTGCGTGCAAATAAAAAAGTGATGGAAATAAAAAGAGAAAAGCTGAATGAGCATGTTCTAGATGTAAATTGCTACATTTCAAGAAACAATTTTGCCCTTGCATGGGTTTCTCTTGAATTTACCGGACTATTTTTATTTTGAATAAGTCAAATGCTATTAATAGATTTAGTTATAGAGATTGATCATGATCTTGGTAAAAGATCCTAACTTATAGATTGGACTTACTTTACCATATATGTTTATGAAAATGCAACTTAGATTACCTCATCTATTGCATTAGTTCGAAGGTGGATCCAAAAGTTTTGCAATTCACAAAGGTCCTATCCCCCTGCAATCTAAACAACTTAGATATTGATGGTGGACAATAATTGACTTCTAAGGAGGTGCTTAGTAAAGTGAACTACAAGTTATTCTTGTAAGACATTTGTCCATAAAAGTATTTCGGTTACCTACACATGTACTCAAATCAAAACCATGGTGCACATAAGTTATTTCTTTCATATATGTATTAGCTAAAAAATATATAGGATCCGTGTGAATTTTAAAACCTGTAGCAACGTATAGGCTGAACATTATATTGGACCCAGAATGAATAATATTGTTATTTTATTATGCGATTTGTATGTTTTTAGTATAAAAGTTTAGTTATCCCGTAGCAACGCACGGGCACGCTACCTAGTAAAAGAAAAAAAAAAGAAAGAGAGTTTCCCTCTTATAGTCTAGGACGAAGATGCAAAGATGCAGACAGCCGTTACAACGACCATTCGCGTGCCTCTGCAATGTGCAGTGCCTCGCCTCCATCACCGACCATTCGTTGCCCGGTTGCCGCCGCCAAGCTCGAGAGGTGAGAGGGGACGGTAGGGCGACGGCTGTGCTGG
>Ga0182004_10001132_pt1 | contig 18858 bp, 16 predicted proteins | sample Sormic07211540_1_FD_120479 | JGI IMG/M metagenome (GOLD analysis project Ga0182004, IMG submission 120479) | Endophyte microbial communities from Sorghum bicolor roots, Mead, Nebraska, USA - 072115-40_1 MetaG | ecosystem: Host-associated > Plants > Roots > Unclassified | place: USA: Nebraska...
ACCAGAACATACATGATTAGTAATTGCATAATGAATTAGAAGTAGATTACCAGAGTCATCCCATGAGCAAGCTTGATTAGAGCTTGATCATGGCGAAGTACAACCGGAGGAAGAACCGAGAGGCCGGCCTCTCCTCCAATCCTCCCTCGCTCTCCATCTCGCTACTATCTAGATCTACTCTAGTTTAGAGATGAAAGGAGAGCTCTCATCTCCAAACCCTAGCTTTTGCTCTGTCTATGAATAATGAATAGGGATCAATGGGTGCCTCCTCCAGGGGCCAGGGAGTCTGCTTATATAGTCCCCTCAAGTGAATCTGGTTCGTCGGCTTTGAGCACGTGCCTCAATTCACGCCTCTTCGCTCTGGTTTTACACCTCAGTCAGCGACAGCATCACAGCTTGTGTTGGATTCGTCGCTAGGCCAACACATTAATTTCTCTTACAGTGCTCTGACTGGTGACCCGGTTACCACCACAGAGCGCCTGTTGTCGTCAGTAGCTTCGTCTGAGCAGCTTGCACCTTTCTCTGCCGTACCAGAGACGTCAGCTACAGCGACAGAGTCTGTGCCAGCTTCGTCAGCAGGACTTGAGCAGCCAGCATAGCCCGTGACAGCTTCAGAGCCCACAGAGCCGACCCAGACCACTTCTCCAGCTCGTGCAGCTTCAGAGGGTCACTCTACTTCCTCCAATGGATCAGACGACGCAGCACAGTTTCAAGCCGTGCCGAGGGGCTCCACTGCTCCGCCTCCACCTCCTTCGTCTTAGGTTTTTGGCGCTTGATGCCAAAGGGGGAGAGAGTTAAGAGTATGAGAGTTAGGAGAAGCTAGAGCTAGAGAGGGCTTTGGGTTCGTGATTATTTTGTGTGCTACTCCATGCATCATGTTTACGTTTATGCATTGCATTTGTGTGAGATACTTCTGTGAGATATTTTTATGGTTGTGAGACATGACTTATCCTTCTGTGATATCTTTATGTCATGTGGATTGGCTCATATTACTTTGCTTTCACGTTTTTACTCCGATGTACTATGAGCCATATGTATTTATATCCTATTGTATACATCTCACATATTTGGTTGCAGGATGATAGACTTGGTTGATATAAGCATGCCTAATCCCTTTTATTCTGATTGACTCATGCTTATAGAAACCAAGTCATTTGAAAACCTCATTTTCTTTCATACTCGAGGTTATTGTCATCAATCACCAAAAAGGGAAGATTGAAACAGCATCTAGGCCCCTAATGATTTCGGTGATTAATGACAATGTTGATTACTGTGACTAACGCGTGTTTTGCAGAGGCAAAGTCATTAGTGAGGTCATGGTAATAGGTACTCGATGAACAGGGACGTACATGCCTACTTAGTGGAAATCATTTCAGTTTTCAAAGGATGGATGGACATCGTCAAGACTAATCTAGGTCTAAGTGCCATATGGTGAAGAAGGGCACTTAGAGTAGTTTAGAACTTTGTTTTCTTTTGACCGTACTATTAAGAGGGGCTTTGATCTAGTAGCTTGACTTAGGCAAGACTTTAGGTATAGGTGTGGTGCACACTTGGTAAATATAGCACTAGGCAGCTCAGAGATAGTCCTTAGATCGAGAGGAACCATCTTCGTTTTGGAACGATCGCGTTTCGACGAAGTTAGGGTGCCTAAGAAGACACCGGACGCTGCACCGGACGCTCTGTGAGTGCGTCCGGTGAGGTCCTTTAGCCGTTGGAGGGTTTGGTGCCTAGGGTTAGGCACCAGACGCCGGCACCGGACTCACCAGGCAGCGTCCGGTCCCATACCCAGGGAGGTTGTAAACCTGCCCCGAGCACCGGACGCTAGCACCGGACGCACCGGGTAGCGTCCGGTCTTAAACTCAGAGAGCTTGTAAAACTCTTCGGAGCACCGGACGGTGCCACCGGACGCTGGGAAGTAGCATCCGGTGACCTGTCAGAGGCAGTAGAGTTGGCGTACAGATCTGTGCCTCTTAGAGATGAAAACGGATCGGATACGAACGAATGTCACTAATATCATATTTGTTTTTATATTTTTAGTTGGATTCAGATTCGAATACGGATAATATCAATCATGTCGGATAAGATAGGATTAGATGTCGACATCATAAATATTCGATTTAAGTATTCGGATACGAATACAGTATCGGATGTTGAATATTCGAACTCAAATAAAGACACATCTGAATCCGTAGCTGCCTCTCTCTCTCTAGTAGCGCGGTACCGCCGACTTGGGGGCCCTACGCCCACCACCCCTTTCCGCGGGAGAAGCAGAAGCCTTCCGTGCGCGCCTCCGTCGTCCGTCAGATGCCCCCAGGCGCGGCGGAAGATGCAACGGCAACGTTCCCCAAACCTTATCTGCTCCCCTTGCGTTGTTGACTTGCTGCTGTTGGAGGTCATCCGCTCTCTCTCCTCGTCCTCGGATTCGTGTGCTTGAGCTCCGGTTCCGCTGGGTAGCAACAGCGGCAAGGTGGGTCCTCCTCCTTCTCCTCTCTCAGATTGTGGCATGGCCGGCTTAGGGTTTCGAGGCTGGGGTCCGCCCCTGATCTGGGGCTGCCTGGCCTTGGTGCTCCAGCTTTCTACTGCCACATAAGGTTGAGGTATATATAGAGAAATGCATTTGCTTCTACTACAGATTGCTTGCCACCAACGCACATTGTGCCGACTCCCTTCCCTGCTTGTGTTAAGTAGTCCTCAGTATACCTCAACGCAAAGAAATCGGATTGGATTTAGTCAGATTCTGCCTAATTGCACATTTGCTCTTGATTGAAATGTTACAACTTTGTCATGAGAAACATACACCAAAGAATCTTGTGTGAAATTGTCTGTTTCGGCTGATCACGCAGTCTTTTCATTTTCTCTATAAATTCACTAATGACCTCTCAATTCACCAGAAATTCTTATGCAGGAAACACTACTTCTTTCTCCCTTCGCACCTTTGTGATGCGCTGAACATTAGTCAGGAGCTCTAGTCTAATGGCCGAGTGTTCCTTGGCAACACTGAGAGGCCAGCATCAAGGGAGATGGACCTGGTCCAACAGCAAGATCTCCCTAAGGAATATGTCAATCGTGGATCCAAAGAGGTTGGTATTTCTTTTTTTCATCCTTACATTGAGATAATCTTGAGTTGTTGGGTTGCACTCCATTGCATTTTCTTTGTTTGCAGGAACTACTCCCTCAAGATTCACCTCCCATGCCAACCCAGAGCAGCAAGAGAATGGACTAGTGTTGCATTTACTCCTTTTGGTTTTCGTGGAAGGGATCACAGGGTGGAAACTTCAGTTAAATGTTATTGTTTGCAGCCGCTCATGGATTCGGATAGCATGGTCTCACCAAATCTAATACTGTTTTCGGATGAAGCTCTTCTCACTATCAGCATGGTTTTTGCATATTTGGCCGGAGTTGTACCCTCTGGGCAGACATCTCCTCGTGTCAGAAATCAGAATGTTTTTCAACACATTCCAGACCCAAGCTCCTCTCATTCTGGTAGGTAAGACTAGCTCCATAATTATATTACTTCTAGATATCAGATTAGTGGCATAGCAGAAAAAATGGCTGCTAATGCGACTCCTTTTCACAAATTTAGGGATCTAAAGTTCTTGCCTGAAAGGAATGCTGTGTTTGACCCCAGTGATACGTGGAGTGAAGTGAGAACTAAACTTTCCAGAGCCTTACAAGCACATGTTCAAGATGCCAGTTTGGATAGCAGAGAGGATGAACTCACGAGTGATAGGAAAAACTATCCTTTGAGTATGCTTGCCATTCATGCTGGTCCCAGGTTGCGGCTTCTTCTGATCACATTCCAGCTTCTGGAAATGGAGGCAAGAGGCACACCATAACTCGTTGTTTGACTAGGATTGCCTATGTATACTCACTTAGTTTATTCCAAGTTAGTATTTAAGCTGTTTTCAACTAAAAGGGGGGTATTAGAACTCTCCCCTTTCTGAATTTTATTGGCGCATGTTATATAATATTATCTGTCCATTTGTCTGAGTTTATCACTAGAATTCTATACTAAAGTGTAACCAGTATCTTTTCTTTTTTTTTTTTTGGTTGTAACATTTGACACCATTCTTATAGACTTTTGAACATGTTATAATTGAATATGTGGCTGGTTTACGTTGATCCGATATCATTCAGGTAAGAAATATCTTTGGAAGTTCCGAACTTGTTGATGGAATCAGGTGGTTGCAAGTATCAACTACCTTGATAGATGGTTTGATTCAACCAGCATTTGTGAAATGGATTGAAGAAGAACAGGCCTTGGAAAATGGACAAATCAATGAAGTATGTTACTGACTTACTCTTTTGAACTGTTGTCCGTCCTCCCTTTTGGACATGGCTCAAATCACTGATATCCTTTTATGTTCCAGAAACTTATGAAGGTGATAAGCAGTAAACTAAAGGAGGACAATAAGATCTTGAGGAGGTTTAACAGATTCGGGAAATCTGAACTCTATTTGGATATGCTCTTTTTCCTAAGATTTGGTTCTGCTAGGTATTAAATGGCCTTCTTGATCCTTGTAGCAAATGTTTTATTCAGTTTCTTTTGATGTGAAAACTGCATCATATTCAAGAACTGTATATATTTTGGTTGCTTATTTTTGTAGACTTATTAAAAATATTATACTCTTCTGTCTACTGATACTGGCAATTGTCTAGACTGTTTTGGTTCTTTTTTTCCTTTTGCTGAGCAATTGCCTTTTCTGAGGTACATAAAGACATCCTTATCCTGAATCCTGACACTTCCTGATGGCAGGTCTGACAGCTATTATGATGTCAAATTTCTTGCTGAACATGGAGAAAGAATTTTAGAGGACCTTGTTATTTCCTTAGCTGATGTGATTGCTAGTGTTTATCTGGAGCTTATGTCAGTTGATGGTGATATGTCTACTGAAGTTGTTAGTTCCAGCTTAGTTCTATGTTCTCTGTCAACCAGAGAACTTCAAAAGCTGCGCAATGAGGTAAGTATTGTATTTTTTCAGTTCGTCGGCATATTGTTTTTTTCCTTAATTAAATGTGCCAGGGATCAAATCCCCTCAGATCAATAAGAATATCTTTTAGGTTTACTTTTTTTTTTAAAAAAAAATCTAATTTAAACCAAACCTCCTGGTCCGGAAATAGCATATTCAACTGTAGCATAGGTTGATGAAATACTGAGTCGAAACTGTGGTGTGCTCCCATATATAATTTTACTCATTTTATTTCAACCTGAAAGTTTTGTTAGCTATAACCAGTAACCACCATGGAAATATATTTAAGTGGGCATGAAAGGATATAGATAAGCATGTGCGCTTTGAATTCTGTTCATATTGTGATGTGTCTAGGTGCACAATGCATACACATTAAATTGGATTGCCTGAGGATGTAGTTATATTTAAATGTTCATGCATATTAAGTTTTCCTGATTCCATGCTTATCCCTCTTATCTTTTGGAAGGTGGCAATTAATTGGTGGTTGCACCAATACTTCAAGTCAGTTGTTTCAATGTATGAAGACAGGTTCGAGTTATATGTTCTATGCAGCAAAAAATGTGAAAAAACAGACGACAATCAAGCTCAGAGGGCAAATTGGTGGAGGATTGCATTTGGCAAGCCTAATGTGCTTACTCTTGATTATATTAACATCAGTCCATTTTCCCTTCCAGCAAGAAGGACGAAGGAATTAAGAGCTTTGATTGGATGGTATGCCTGAGCCCCTTCCAATCCATGCCATTTATTTCCTGAAACAATTGTTGAAATTTTGCACATATTACCTGGATTTATAGATGGTTAATTTTCTAGTACCTTTTTAGCATGCTTTGGATGGCCTATAAGGAACTAGGAAACATTAACCTTGACATTGTTAAAATCACAGAACACTTTCCCCTTTCCTTTTCTTTTTGAAAAAAAAATGAAAAGAAAACGAGTTAGATTAATGTTGTAGTCAGTGTTGTGTTACTTTAAAAGGTATTGTTTTTTTTTTCTCAGAAACGCAGGAGAGCTGCGCTTCATTATATTAAGATGAAAGAGGGGGTAAAGAACCATAGTACAACACACATACACAACCTTAACTCTTATGATACATTCGCACTGGTAAGAAAGAAAAGTGACCCTGCACCTACAACAAATCAACTAACAGCTTGGCCCACGAGCCCCTGCCATTGTCCACCGCAGACGCTCATCGCCGGCCAACTTCAAGGTTTCAGCTATGTTAGGATTTGCTCCATCGAAAATGCAGCTGTTGTGATGAACTGATGATTCCAAATTATCCATGCTCCCAGAACTATTAGGGAGTTCAGACCTTTATGTGTTAAACCAATAGTTGCTGCACTTGCTTTTGCCCACCAATCATCAAATGAAGTGTTATATAGTACCAGAATTGCCTTGAGAAATACACATGCAATTAGGAGATGACCAATGCTTTTGTTGGCTTGATCACAAAGTGGACACTTCTCAGGATGAGGCAGTCCACGTCGTGCAAGACAATCTGAGGTCCCGCAGCGCTTGTGCGCTAAAAGCCATAGGAAGAAGCAGCATTTAGCTGGCACCCAAGTTTTCCCCGGTACCTGTATGGCAATGCAGACCAAGGACGGTGGCTCCATTTTCTGTAACCAGAGCCTCTTGCACGTAAAGCCCATCCAAGGTTTCTGAGATTGGAAATGCCCAAACCACCCAATGTGACTAAATTTGCAGATAACTTCACAGTGAGATGACTGGATTGATTTTGCCATTTGTATCATACCTGAATTAAGAAAAATAACATTGTACTGTTTAACTGCAGGAGGTATTACTTCAGCTTATTCTTAGAGTTGTCAGATATCGCCATGCCCTTCATAAGGGCTGCCATCAGCAAAGTGAGCGCTGCAGTATCCTACTTCTGGGTGTCCATGATTGGAAGGTCTCTTGGTCTGATTTTCTCAGGGATTAGACAATCACTAGGCTGGAAATGAGCTTATACCTGTTGAGTTTTGAGTCTGACTATTCGTTTCCCCTCCACTCTGCTAGGACTGAATGAACGTGTGTTAACTCTGGTAATCTCTACTAAGTTTTGTGACTGTTAGGCTATTCATTGGAAATCTTTGAGAAGGCTGTCATTTTTCTCGTTTGTTTTCTTTTAAATCTTTGTTGTGTAAGGAAGTCCATTAATCTTGTGGACAGAATATGTTAATCTGCGAGTTGCTGAAGTCCATCCACATTAGAGCAGCCTTTCTCAAAACAGGTGGTAAAGGCATTTTTGTTTTTTTTTTTATCATTCAAGAGGGAAGGAGCGTCATATTTTTGTCGAGACAGAATGGTAAGGATAACATTACATTACCAGCATGCATCATGCTTCTGTACAGGGTTTCATACTTTCATTTCTCTTCACCCATACGATCTGGATTCTGGACCCAAATCATGTAGTGTCAAGAAATGGAAAATTCATCCAAAAACGAAACAAAACGGAACTGAGGAAACAGCCCCTTTCATCTGACACTAGCACAGAAAACTGAACCGGAGGTTCGATGTTCTTGCATTATGTAACCAGTATATATTACTTTTTCCGTCCTTTTCCTTTGCAACACAGACAATGAATGAAAGAATATAATGAATATGAACCTACAATACATCACTACTTACAAAATCAACTAAGATCAGTATGGATTTGGTTGGTGTGTGTCATAAGGCTCCTGCAAGGAAAATAGAAGATCGTTAGATAGATCATCTTCAACGAGCTGCATGCTGCAGATGTTCAAATTTACGCAAAAAGTCTAGTACCCCTTCCATTCCATCATGTTCAAATTTACGCAAAAAGCCTAGTACTCCCTCCATTCTCCGAATTGTAAGTCATTCATAACAAGTTTGTTATGCATCTAGATATCCATTATGTCTAGATATAAAGTAAAAAAATATGTATCTAAAAAAATAAACGACTTCTAATTTGGAATAGAGGAAGTACTTGCTAAATAAATTTGCGCAAAAAAGCATAGTACTTCCTAAATACTACCTCACCTCATTTTTAGCATGCATATTAAGATTTGAAAAAAAGGCCTTTATATGGCTTTTGTGATTAATTGCTACAAAATCAACATCATAATAAAAGATATCTGAAATATGAATCTATCCATATAACTAATACATTAAGCAAGCACATAAGTTACCTAATTGTTGGTCAAAACTGATGAGTTGGACTTTTTCAAATCCTAATACACCTATTACAAACAAAGTGAGGCAGTATTCGAATAGTACACCATTTTTTCTAAAAACAAAACTAGCATCACTTCAAATTGCCCTTAATATTCCAATTTTTTTTGTTAAATTTTTTTGACTTTTTTAGAGAAAGAACAGATCATTCACTTTCAAAGAATAAAGTTTCACACTTGTTTTGTTTTAAAAAAAGGACCACTGCTTTCAGAACTCCGCTGTCAATGATGGATAACCAATATCACACAAAATCCCAGGTAGAACTTCTGCGTGGTCTAGATTGCAAAAGAATTGGAACTGAAGTCTAAATTTAATCAAGCAAGGCAGTTAGAAACAAAAGGCGATGGGAATACATCATATTTCCATGATTACTTACCATTCATCCTTGTGCGACTTGTAGTTGTTTTTGTTCCTTGCTGCTGGGACAGATCAGTCAGTGACAGCGGAGTAAGCGGCGGGGAAGAAATATCACTGCCGTCCCTGCTATTTCTAGCCTCCAACAATCTGTCCACAGTGATGATTGGTATCCTCTGGCTATTTGAGGGTATGGAGTAGCTGCGAGTGAGGGTAGCAGGTGGTAGCGGAAGTGGTGAGGGGGTTTGTGATGCCATCGGCGACACACGGGCTGTTGCTGCAGGGATTTGAGTCTGACGCTTCGATACCAGAGGACCAGAGTAACCGACCAAACCAGAAGGCCTGAGGGACTCCACATTGGCTGGAGGCCTAGGCAGCTCATGCAGCTCACTGATCTTTGGTGATTTTGTTGGATGTGGCAACATGTTGGGGGAAACTTTTGGGGACAAAGATGACAGCTGCTGGGAGTGGCATTGCAAATTTCCTGGCATCACAAGATGTTGTGCCATGGGTGATCTATGATCGTTCAGAGAAGATGGCTTGCTTAACCCTGGTCTGCTTGGTATTGGACCAGACCAAGATTCCCTCTTCATCTTCTTGTAATCAGAAACCGACTGGGAGAACGTTGATATCCTCTCCGTACTTGATGGCATTTTCAAATGGCCACCTGGCCTAAAATCTTTCATCAGTGGAGATGAATGCCACGGATTCGCCGAGACACGAGGTTTACTTTCCAACTGCTGTGAATGATGTGAACGGTGAGCACCTACTGATCTGGGATCCTTGTCATCAACTGGCATTGGAAGTTTGTACGAATGTTTGGCTGAAGATGGCTTCATTTGCCAAAATATCTCAGCTGGATCCGGTAAATTGCCTGCCAGAATAGGTGCTGAGTGTGTATTAAACTCTGGCTTCACTCGTGGAGTCATAACATTTCGCTTGGTTTGTTTGACCTCTTCCTGTAGATGAGAAGGCAGAAATATGATTATTGATATTATAAGAAATATGCTGGTGTAGATAGAATAACTAGTTAAGCATTAAGAAATTCTAGTATTGTATGCACTAAGTGGAATCATACCTGCATGCTTTCTTTTACTGGCTGCGGGGAATTCGTCACATCTCTTTTATCTAACTGTGCATAAAAAGAAAGACAATGCAGATCCTTGGCATTAATTTCTCCACACAGATCAGGAAAAAATAATGCAATGGACCTACTTTTTATTTCTGATGAAGCAGAAAATCTAAATGATAAAATAGAAGCTAAATCAATAGGCTGGAGCTCATAAATCAATTATTGATTAAAATTGCATCATCACGCAGTCAGCAGTCTCTCTACCTCAGTGCTGGCCAATGAGGCCATATTAGTTCTGCTAATCAGCTCAGACAGCAAACTGTGAAACTGGAGGCTTAGGCACTCCCAATGCAGAAACCATCATAGTTTCTATAAACATTAATTGTACTGCCACCTAAGCATTTTGCTGATGTGGCAAGGTAGTTATTGAAGATAGAGAGCAACCAGGTTAAGTTAGAAACCATGTCTACACAAAAACCAAGACATGATGTGATGTGATTGGTTGAGAACGGAGAGAGAATGAATATGATTGGGTCAAAAATATTTTATAGAAATTATCCATTGGGACCATGGTCCCTATATGTAGTGTTTATGAAAATTAATAGGTATAGAAACTATATGTAGTTTCTAGCATTGGGAGTGCCCTAAGCAAGCGACCTCATATGCTACAAATTAATGCTTATTAATTACAGGGTATTTATGCCGTGAGACCAAGTGTGGACAACATTAACCTATGGTCACATCTAGGTGAGAGGCAGCTAGTTGCATAAAGAGGACAGCAAAATATGAAACATAAAACTTACATCCATTGAACCTCTTGAAGCAAGAAAATCTTGATCCTTGTCATTTATTTCATAGTCGAAACTAAGCTCTCCATCATCACTGCAATCATCCTGGTCAGAGCTGTAATCATCGTTGTCAGATGCATCATCCTCAAGACCACTAAACTGGTAGTCAATGTGCTGCTTCTCAGCTATTGCTTTTACATGAGGTTCGAGTGCCTCAAGACACTTCAACCCTCTCCTGAAAAAGCTTAACTACAGTCCAAAGAACAGTCTGATAGTTAGGTTATGTATTCACCCAATCGTTAGGCCAATTGACAGCGTTATGCAGGAAGAATTAGCCTACCTGAGCAGCATGATGTCGAGAAGCCTGCGTTAAAAGGCTATGGAATTGCCCTTGCCTCAATGATTTTAAGCGAAATATGAACAGTGCTGCATCTTCTTGGTACTCAGCGAGAGCACTTTGCAGTTGTTCTGCAGAGTATGTTTCAGCTTTGGAATGCCTTGACCTTCCCTTTTCTGTATAGGATGCCCTCATAGCTTCATATGCTTCTCTGTGATGAAAGGAAAAAAAATATTGGTAAAACAAAGTATCAATCATAGATTAGAAAAGAAAAGGTTGATTTGAGTTGTATTTAAACCTTTTCATGTCGCATTGCTGCTTCATTTCCTGCAATGTTATGAAAGAAAACAAAATGTATAGCATGTCAGGATCTTACAGGACTAAAAACAAAATAAATTAAGGGCATATTTTTTTTGAAAGGGCATATTGGGGGATTTGGATTGAACTATTGGTTCCTGTGTATTTTGTTATCAAGTTTGTCTTAAATACAATAGCTATCAGAGCAAATCCTTCTTCAATATAGGGGCTGAGTGCTTTATCTCCCTTAATCACGGAATATATCCTCCAAATGGAGTCATGGTCAACAATCTTCTAAAATCTAATATACACTTGGTAACAAGCAGCTAATATCTGCATATTGAATCATAATACAATTTCGTACAAATTCAAAGATAAATTTCATAGATCTAACCTCTACAGTCTGTAGCTCCTTGAGAAGAGACTCTGATGGGGTTGTGATAGTATAAATGATATTTGAGCGCTGGATAACCAGTGTATAAGCATGTCAGTTTCACATGTTCTAATGCATTAGTAACAACTAAAAAAATGTTATAACTATTTCAAGAATTTCATGCAAAACTCAACATGTTACATAATACCAAAGCTGATAACTTACATAAGTATCAACAAACTTTAGTAATTCAAATTGGACCTTTCCCAGCATCATCAGCACTCTACCTGCAGATAAGAGAAAATTATTATACCAGAGTTTTTTTAGAAAAAATAAATAGCACTACTTTTCATTCCCCCGGGACACAATTTCCTTTTACAATTTCTCATTAATACATTTTACAAACTACAGTTTGGAAAATATGAAACAATGGTTTCAAGAATATTTGTTCCCAGATTTTGAAGAGTTTTGACACAGGGATGCCAAAATGTCATTGAAAAAAGGATGGAGGGTGTTGTACACTTGTAAACATTGTAAATGCCTATAGAGAGCAGTAACTCCATGGACAAACACCAATTAGCTTACGGGATCACAACTGAAATTTTTAAGCTCAAAAAACCAAAGTTGTATCATGAACATGAAACATAATAAAATCAACTACATAAAGATTTGATCATTTTGGTCCTAAGATGCCAAAGGGTACACCTAGAAATGCACCATCATCTTATAGTATATTTATAAGAGAAAGAAAGATCTGGTACTGTAGTTTTATATGAATATATATCGGGAATGCCTAAAAAATTTTAGTCTTATTCAGTAAACTTCCATGACAGCTTAGTATATGTTTTAGGCAATAAATTTGTATGTGCTTACCACTATCATCATCATCACCATTGAGTGCAGTTTTTGCGAGAAAGCAACCACCCAGTTCCTCAAGAGCCTCAGAAAACTCTGCATAGGCCAACAAGCACTCGGTTACAAACATGGGACACAACTGAGTAATTGCAAATAATTTAACATCTGAAGTAAGACTGTCAGTACCATATACACTATTTGTTGTAGCGGCTGCAGCTGAAATCAAGCCATCATAGCAGTTTCTCATGTCTTCCACCTCCTGCAGAGAAGTTGAGAACACTACTTCAGAGTCAATAACGCACAACCCACAAGCGGATGATTGTTCACCTCTTGGTCTCCTTTTACATTTTAACTGTGTGCTAGCAACAAACTGCACATGATCCCATTCCCTTAAGAGTGATACGTTCAGAATGTAAGATTTGGTAAACATCAGTCTCCATCCTATATGAGTGAGCAAAGCACGTGACGCCATCGCCATTGTCAGTTTGTCACTAAACAAGTACTTGATGAAATCCTGCATCATGGAAAATGCTGCAGCTGTTGCGCCAACAAGAAATTTCAAGCTTCTTTTCCACCGTTATTAATTATATATTTATGTTCTGCCATGCTTTGCGTTGCTGAAAACATAGCCTAACATTTACTGCAAAAATTGTACTATCAGAATGTCTGCTTCAGAAACACGTACGCTTTAATAGTTTCTTATATATTGCATCGTTATGGTCAGAAGCTTATGGTCAGAAGTCCAAAGAGCTTAGCGTCGATTACGCGGCATCTGGAACGAATACGTCGTGTTGCAAAGCAAGCCTTCATACGACGGAAAGACCCTTTGTTGATAATATCCAAGTAACATGAGAGGCTATATCGTCACGTCTCCATCGATAACGTGTCCTCTCCGGTCAAGATCACGTTGGATGGCTGGCATTTTTTATAGCAACTTTCTCTGATGGACGTTTCCTCGTGAAGACTTTGACCAGCAACAGCAAGAACCAAGCCCCAAAACGCCAAGGTGATCCCCAGCAGACACGCAAAGGAGGTTTCAAGTCTTTTACATGGATTAGAACCTAACAACTACCTTACCCAAAAGATACTTTGACTTGAAAAAAAAATTAATAACACTCCGTTTCAAAGAAAAAATAATAATAACACTTGCTGAATTAAAGAGAAATACTATAAATTTAGGCATGATAATGTTGTCCCAATGATAGCCAGTGATCCTAAAACTGTAAATAATTTATTCCTGGTCAAGATAGAAAAGAATTAAGGCCCCCACATAGTCTGTCCTGCAACGAAGAAGTAAATTTTCGAAGGAATAATGCAAATGGGTCGCGGATGCATCATGCATGGTGATGACACATGAGCCGCTAGTGTTTGGCGATAATATAATTAACCGAAAAATAAAATAAAAAAAGTTTGATTGATCTCATCCGTCCTGTCGCGCTGAATGACGAAAAAACTAGACAGTTTGATCATTCCCAGCAAACCAATCATCAATCAAAAATCCAAAACAATCCACCTAATAAAATCTAAAAAAAAAGTAGGCCGTGGAAACCGCGACATCTCACAGGCGGACGACGCCTCCCAAAATCCAAATTCGCCAAGAAATTCCAATAGTAGGGGGGGGAAAACAAATAGGGTAGTGGGGATGAAAGGTACGAACATGGGCGGCGCAGACGAGCTCGTCGAGCTTGGCCGGCGGCGGCTCGTGGCCCCTCCGCTCCTTGGGGTGGTGGTGGCCGAAGCCCCTGAGCCTCCGCAACGGCGACTTCATCTCCTCCCTCCGGCGATATGATTGAGCACTCTCTCTTGTGTGGTTTCTTCTCCCTCTAATCAATCTCCTGCGTGCGTCCTTGCAACAGACGCTCCCTTGCCCCGATCAATCAATCCCCCTCTGGCCTCTGATCTTTGCGTAAGCGTAAAAGCTAGCCGTGGATTTGGATTTTGGAAAGCGCCCTTCTTGTTGCTGCAGCCTGCCGGCCCCCTTCTTCTCCTTCCTGGTCCTCTGTGTGTCCGTTGCCTTGGAGAGCCTCGACTACGGACGGTGGGCTAAAATTAGCTGGCCACTTGGGGCTACGAGGGAGGGAGCTTGGAAGGATTAATAGCCGCCGCCGCCGCCGCCGCTGCTGCTGCTGCTTAATTTTTTGTTTAATATATAATCGCGAATGGAGGAGGAACATGGAGACCCCTCCTCCCCAGTCCCCCCATATGTATGCCTGCGCACGGTTGACCATGAGAGTGGAATCGCGCGGGAGAGACGAGGGAGACGAGAGCAAAAGCGGCTGCTGCTCTGATTTGGCAAGTTTCGACAAGCTGCTCCGACTTTCACAAGGCATGGTCGCCACAGCGGTTTATTTTATTTATTTATTTATTTATTTATTTGAGAAACGAAAAGCAATTAATAACTTCCTCCTCTTGGTTAGACAAAAAAGAAAACTTGTCTCATGTGATGATGTGCGTGCGTGATGCAAAAAGTAATTCACTGTCGAGGAAGCGATAGGCGGGCCTACTTGATTGCTTGCTTGTTTTGGTCTTCCGGCCTTGTGTACTTGCAAAATATTTTGCAAAATATGAATAATACTAATTTTGTTTGTATTTGATAAATATTGTCTAATCATAGACTAACTAGACTCAAAAGATTCGTCTCGTCAATTCCGACCAAACTGTGTAATTAGTTTTTATTTTTGTCTATATTTAATACTTAATGCATACGTCTAAAGATTCGATGTGACGCAGAATCTGAAAAATTTTGTAAAATTTTTTGGAACTAAACAAGGCCTAGTTCACCCAAAAACCAAAATTTTTTCAAGATTTCCTGTCACATCGAATCTTACGGCAAATGCATGAAGCATTAAATATAGTCAAAAATAAAAACTAATTATACAGTTTGCCTGTAAATCACTAGATGAATCTTTTGAGCCTACTTAGTCTATAATGGGACAATATTTACCACAAACAAACGAAAGTGCTACAGTAACCAAATTTTTTTCATTTTGGCAACTAAACAAGGCCTTAGATAGGTGTTTAGGACTACTCCGCTCTGTTTTTTCTAGCTTTTGCTCTAGCTCCACAAACTCCACTCCATAAAAAAGGTGAAGATAGAGGCTAGCTTCATGTTTTTCCTGGAGTACCTCAAGAGGTACTCTAGGTACTCCCACATAGAGTTGTAAGGTAATTACCCACCTTGCTACTCATTAATCACATATTAATTCTCATAAATGCTTTCCCCCGACGCCGCGACCTCATTTCTTCCTGTGCGCGCCGCCCCTCGTCTCTTCGCGTGGGCGCCGCCCCTATTAATTCTTTGTATTTTAATTATGACCTATATTAATGCTCCATCATTTGATTTCTATTTTGGTCAAAAAATATCAAGAGCAATTTCGATCAGGGGCATAATAGATCATTTGTATGGAAACAACTCATTCCTGAAGCTGGAGCAGAGCTACGTGACAAACTAGAGCTCCTGCTCCACAAACTCCACAGTGGAGCTACTCCACGGTGGAGTTCATGGAGCAGAGCTGCAAAAACTGAAGTGGAGCAGTCTCAAACACCCACTAAGACCTTGTTTCGATTCTATATATCATTTTAAAATTTAAGTTTGACACTTCGAATAGATGGTCTAAACTGTTGTATAAAGTTTAACTTGATTTTTAAAAAACAATTAGTTCATTAGACCATCATATAAGTAAGCTAAAATGATATACAGTTTAGTTCTTAAAATTAACCAAGTGATCGAGACGGGGCTAAGCAAATATCTACTTCCTCCTAGCAAAAAAAGAGTGTCGTAGGTTTGTGTTGCTTAATTTTTTTAAATTTGTCTAGATTTATAGAAAATATTAGCAACATTCGTATCCTCAAATAAAATTATTAATAAAATATATTTAGTAATTCATGTAGTACTACTCATTATGCACTATAAATATTAATAAAATTTTATATGTATTTAGTTAAAGTTACAAATGTTTAAATTGTCATAAAGTAAGAATGGCGCTCTTTATAGGGCGTGATCTTACGCAGATGCATGTGTATGATCTTTTACTCTTTTTATCCTCAACTATTATGGCCCTGTTTGAATACTTTGGATTATGAGAATCTTGATAGAAACAAATTCTAGAATTCTAATGTCTTATCCAAGAGATCTAGATTTTAGAAAGATTTTAACTAGAGATTTTTAGAATCCCAAAGTATAATAAAAACTATTGTGATTATTTTTATCCAAATTTTTAGAATTCGGTGGATCTAGACGGCACCTACTCCCTCCATCGCAAAATAGTATATCATTTGTGTCGGTCAAATATTTTTAAGTTTGACTAAGTTTAAAAAAATATCATGCATATCTAAAATAAGTTTATTTTTGAAAATAAATTGGATGATCTATTTAATGATACTAATTATATATTATAGATATTAATATTTTCTTATATATATTTGATCAAAGTTAAAAGTAGTTGACTCCACGAGAAGTGAAAATAACCCTTATTTTGAGACCGGGGGAGTATATCTTTAGTTAGGAATGTACACAAATTGGATATAGAATACATACAGATATAAATACAAATTGTTTTTTGTTCTGAGATTTGGATTCAGATTAATGTATTGATAGTTTTGAGGTGGATAAAGTAAAATATAAGAACATATATCGATATCCACAGGATCCGGTTCCAAGTCCCTGTGCACCACCTGCTACATGGCCACAGGATCTTGCTCGGTTTATTTCAACATCCAATAGTGATGACGACGTACGGCGGCAAAACAGTTGCCCCTGCTTGCACGCACTGAAGTTTGCAACTATAAAGACAACATCCAAACAAGAAAGGCAGTACAATGCAACATGATGTTCTAAATTAAGTACAGTACGTACTACGTGTACCCCGCATATATAAAATGAAAGTTTGGCGCTGCCTCTGGCCCTCGCCGCCACCCGACTGATCAATCCTACAGCTCAGGCGCGGGCACCGGGCAACAACAACCACCAACATTATTGGCGATCAGTCCTCAACCTCCTCGTCATCCTCGCGCGCGCTCGTTTCCTACTTTCCTTTGATGAACCATTCAACCAAACACGCGTCGCCTATTTGTTTCCTCATCTCTGAAAGTGTAGTAAACTTGTACAAAGCTTTGTCCCAGTAGTAGGCAGCAGCAAAGCAAGACGCCCTGCTTGCTCCGTTGTTGGTCTGCTATGCCTATGCGGCATTAGGGCAGTCCCAATGCTTCAAACTATACACGTTTTCCATGCTAGCTACGTCAGCGAGAAATCATCTATAGAAACTACTTCACACAATGGTGATGTCTAACCATAATAAATGTTTCTCTTTTTTATTCTTTCTCTAACTCCATCTTGGTCATTGCGAGCCTAGCACATCTTTCTTTTCCTCCAGAAGAAGCACAAGCAGCCAGAGGAGATGCCGTTGTACGCCAACGAGGCAAGGGGCTGGGCAACTGGCCATGGCAAGCTCGCGCTCCCTGATCATCGATGAGCTTGGCCCCATCAGTAGGACTGAGCTCTTGCTGGCCTTCCCATGGAGCTCGACACAGACAGGACCGGCGGGTGTGTTGCTGGAGTGGCCAACGCGGACGGCGACGCGGAAGCGAGTGCCGCCTAGACGACGACCGGCGGTGCAGCAGCGAGCGCAGCCTGGGCTACTGCCGCACGGCTGGGGCGGTGCAGCAGGCGACGACCATGCGGCTTGGGCAGACGCCGGCGTGGCCTGAGCAGTGCGGCAGTGAGCAGTCTGGAGACGACCACATGGCGTGGCAGTGAGCACTGAGGAGAAAGTCTCTTCATGGCCCCCACTTGGATAGACACTACTGGTTTCTCCCCAAAGCGAAAGTAGCGATTTCTTCAAGCCTCGGTGCACGAGTCGACGTGGTTTCTCCGATAAAAAACGGTTTCATCAGATTTTCTTCTCTTTCTTCATTAATTAGATTGCCACATCAGATTTTTGCTTTGCTGGCACATCAATTAATAGGGATAGTGTTCGTGCAAAAGCTGATCTGCAAACACAAAGGGCTAATACCCGGTTCAAACGTTAAGGCGTGCCAGCCAATTTGACCTTACTATCAGCAAAGGTGGTAACTCGAATACTTTGGTCCTGACAACAGCGATGCGCCCGGATGTCACGGCCAAGAGGTATTCACGCGGAACTTGAGAACACATCGAGTTTAAGTCGACGAATTCCTAAGAACTCGTAAATAAAAGGAAAAAAAGTATGACGAAGTCGTCGAAAAGTAGATGCTTGGAGTATAAGTAAAAACTTGTGTTTGATTGATTGATAGATGTCATTACAAGGCCCTAGGGTCTACATTTATACCCTGCTCAAAGAGCTACAACCAGACACGACTAGAATTCGAATTCCAAATTTAAACAGAATCCGTATACAAAACGATCTATATTTAACTAAGGAAAACGTAAAACTATCCTCACGTAACAAACCAGAACATCCCCACTAGCCGATCGGCAACTTCCAGACTCCCCTTCCGTATCATCAGCAGATTCCCTCGTCGCAGCCATCTGCACAGAAACATCAACACCTATGGACTTAGTCACGTTTAGTAACTCCTCCATCGGCAACCATCCTCATCGGCAATTCTTCCTTATCGGCAACTCATCCTGTAGACAAAACATTGCC
>Ga0182004_10001133_pt1 | contig 18856 bp, 11 predicted proteins | sample Sormic07211540_1_FD_120479 | JGI IMG/M metagenome (GOLD analysis project Ga0182004, IMG submission 120479) | Endophyte microbial communities from Sorghum bicolor roots, Mead, Nebraska, USA - 072115-40_1 MetaG | ecosystem: Host-associated > Plants > Roots > Unclassified | place: USA: Nebraska...
ATTAAATGTAGATAAAAAATAAACTAATTACACAGTTTGGTTGAAAATCGCGAGACGAATCTTTTAAGCCTAGTTAGTCCATGATTAGCCTTAAGTGCTACAGTAACCCACATGTGCTAATGATAGATTAATTATGTTTAATAGATTTGTCTTGCAGTTTCTAGACGAGCTATGTAATTTGTTTTTTTATTAGTTTCTAAAAACCCCTCCCGACATCCTTCCGACACATCCGATGTGACACCCAAAAATTTTTCATCTAAAATCTAAACAGGGCAAGACAAAAAAATAGAGTATTGGAACAATTTGAGAAACTAGCAAAGTTCATATGCTTACCAAAACAATGTCCAGAATGCTCATCCAATACAAAGCACTTCCAATTTCCTTAAGGTCATGAAGAACTTCAGTTTTAACTTCTGATTTCGCTTCCCACGTCAATATTTCATGAACTATCTTCTGACAACCTACAATAAAGGCAGGATTTCACTGTTCTTAGAACTTAGAGATGTCTTTTGGCATGGAACTATGCATTCTGGTATATGTACTAGATACAAAGGTAATTTAAAGATATTTGACTACACAACAATGCTGACTAAGCCCATGCTGCATAGGATGGCTCAGAGAGTGACTTTCCAAAACTAGAAGTTGCAGCTAGTCCTAGTCCATACTCTAAAATAGATTTACCAGATTTACACCAAAGACTAAATTAGAACCGAACACCGTACCTAATAGCCTAAAAAATGTGCACCAAATTGTCACCAATAAAAGAAAATACGTGCAAAGATAGCTCTGTTCTGGAGAGATGATCATGCCTAATACATGTTCAAAATGGAACTTCTGTAAACATATATTTTCCCCTTGTAGTACAATGAACAGAAGTATATAGGGTTGATTGCACAATAAACAGGGCAACAAAGGATAGTGTAGTAGTAATGGGGTATTAGTTCCGCATTTGGGGAAGCCAGAAAGAAACAACTCATTCACAATGGGATTTAGAACCATGATTGCCACCAGCTAACATGTTACCTGCTATACCACCATCAAATGAAAGAAGCCCAATAGATTTTGGTAATGCTTCTTGCAGTGCATTTATTTTCGGTACCAAACCTGTAATCTAAAAAGGAAGAAAAACCATTAGTTTCATAGTAAATTTGATTGTTTTCTAGGTGTCGCCTTCAATTTTGCTGTCAGATGAAAAGATGTCAAGTTTGTTCATCCATTGAATTGTATTGTTTGAATTTTGTGCCTTCTGGTGTATAACACAATACAATGCCGCTTACTACTCACCTTACTTGATATATGATCCAGTAAAGCACGGATGATTGCAGGCAATGATCTGGAACCAAGAAGTTTAACAACTGCAAACATATGAGGGACTCCAAAAAAGTCACGGTACAGCCCAGCAAGACCCTGGTATGCCATGGTCAAATCCTACAAAGAAAACAAGAGCATGGAGTAGCACAAATTGAAGTATAGCTTTGTTGGTACTTGGTACAAATTGTAAAGCACCGGTAAAAATGGAAGACATAGTTTAGTCCAAGATGCATATTATAATATCTTGCGAATTGCCATAAGTAAAACTTATCAGTTTCCAAATTAGAGTAGAGATGTCTCTGCTGCTCATTAGTCCATAACAATATTTCTCTACCAGAATTCATGTCGTACAACTCACAAAGTTTCAGGCATGAGTTTCGAATTTATATCATGTGTGATCAAACATATCTGTGCAGCGAGCATCATAGAAGTACTTGTGGACCCAAGGAATAAGTTGTGCTGATTTTTACATTACCAACATGTGTTGACAACTACATACCAACATGCAGATTAAATAAATATTGAATAATGCTTACGTGTGATCCACAATAAAAGTAGGGCTTCCCAGTAGAAGCACTTGATCTATGCGAAGAGTGGTGAGTTCCTTTTATGGATCGGACAAACCGCTGTGTGGTATTACATAGGATGAAATTTGGCAAGAAATCTGTCTGCATCTCACTCCATATCTGGATAGACCAGAAAAATAGCATCGTTTTGATTAGATGAAACAGCAAATTTTGCAGGGATAAGCATAAAAATGCATTTCATAATGCAATGCATTCTTTAGGGCTTGTTCGGTTAATCCCCTCCCCAAGGGGATTGGACCATGACCATTATAGACCATGACCACCAGAAGTTGTGAGATTAAATCATTATTACATGTATTATGCATCAATCGAACTCATGAGTGTAACATGGTAAGGTCCCAAACCTGAGAAGAGATGCGACTTGAATAAGAAACCAACGAAAGATTCTCTTGCATCTCGCTAAGCATAAGAGAGTAAGAATCCAATTCAAGAAATCTTGATACTGATTGGTGTGTAAGCTCCAAAATATCCAATAGTTGTTGCAGTTCCTAATTTGAGAAGACAAAAAAAGTGGTTCCAAAACAATAATTTACCAGCAGCAGCAATTAGATTGTATAAACAAAAGTAAAACATTCTTACCACAACACCACATAGATCTCCATTTTCAAAGCGCTCAAGTAGAAAGTCAATATTTTCCCTGAATATTTTGTTCATTCTCTGAGTAATTATGCTTCTTAGGTCAATTGTCCTCCCTAAAACCTGGGATGCAAAATGAAATCCTTCAGTAATAATGCAATAAACCAGATGACATGCTATAAATCTTCCTAGAAGGTTAATTTCATAGAATTAGAAGGAAAAAACTGAGTTTATAATCAGACAAATGTATTTCCTTGATTCAAAGAATAAACAAAGGGACCAAATGCTTGCTACTGGTTCAGATTTCAGAGGCTGTAGCAAAGCTACAAGAGTAAATACAAGGCCAAACTTAGGCTGAAGCTGGATGCAATGGTCCAAATTCAAAAAATGCACAACATAATCATGATACAAGAAATCAAATTGTGAAATCCAACAAGAATACCCTCAGTGCTAGTGTTGTTACGGTATATGCGGTATCAATCTCATGGATTGCCGTTTTGAAACACACATTTGGAACTAGAAGTGTTATTTTTGCACTCAAATTATAGAAGGTATGTTCAAGAAAAAAAATTATACAAGAGTAATGTAACTATGCAGTTTCATATATATTGAGAAGCATATCAACAGATTAGGTTTAAAGATTAGTGAACCATTGGGAAAACTACATATTATTCTTTCAAACGAAAAACAAATTTGTTCATTAAAAAGATACTGAAAAAGCATCAACATCAATATCAGGATAATTTTGTTTTTGCAACTAAGGGACCCCTGATTTTTCTTCTGCGGTTCTGCCATCAATTTTTATCAACTTCACCTTTTCCACTCACTTTTGGCATTTTTTGGCCAAACACTGTTTATGGCAGTTTCAACTTACAGAATACAAGTCGAATGGGTGTGAACAGCAAGGATATAATCTTAGAGTGATCTTCTGCCAGTTGAGTCCAACTGATAATGATGGCATTCAGTCAAAAATGGAACATTAACAGTCCAACTGACAACGATGACAAAAGAAAGAGCAAACAAGCACCTAATGAGACAGTGCAAAAAATGACAGATGATAAAAATGAATCAAACAAAACTAAGTTTTTTTTTCGATTCAACAAAACTAAGGGTTGGTTTCATAGCAAAAGCAAAACTACCCTGAACCAAATCATATGAGTTGAATCCTTACCATTACTCTCCTTAACTTGAAAATCGCGTCAAATCGCAAAGGTTTGACAAAGTACTTCTCACCATCATCGCATGCATATGTAAATGAACTATCGAGAAGAGTACTGCATATGAAGGCGAAGATCAGTACAAGAGACATTTAGAATCAAGAGATATTTTATTCAAAATTATTGGCACATTTTTTATAATGTTGAAGTACAACTCCTTTCTGCATATACAAATGGATGAAACAGACGAAAAGGTTGATACCTTGCTGCACAGCTCTTGTAATATGTAAAGATGATCTCATTAAGCTTCTGAGCAAGAAGATCGAAGCAAAGATCAACCTACAGGGCAGTGCACAAGTAATACAGGTAAGAGGTTTGCAAATGCCAGACGATAGAATTTTGACTGTATGACCATGGGTAATCCCAAGCCAGACCGCCACCTTGCTTTCTTCCTAGATGGTGATTCATATGCAGCTAGACTAACCATGTAGGACTTAAAACACCACTGCCAGCCTAAACATGAACCAAAATGGGTTTTGATGCTACATAGCTGAGTGAGTTAATATCGTTTAATTTGGTTGAATATATTCAGCAAGAAAGCTACAATAACGAAGAACACAGTTAAGAGGGAGAACATGTCTGGCAGTCAAAATGGAAGTGCACGAATGGATAATCAAGTGTGACAACAGTAACTCCCTACCTCAGCTTCAATTTCATCATAAAGAAATCTCTGCTTGAGAGAAGTTAGTGCATGTTGAGCAGAGTCATTGTAAAGGTCAAATGGAATCAAAATGCTTTCGAGAAGACCAGCATCTTGTGATTCAATGACATGGTCCACCAGCATCCACGGGAGCGAGCATTCAATTGGAAACTGTCACCAAGACATAAACTAGTATTAGCCTGCACTATTAGTATTTACAACAAGTTGCTTAAAAAATCTACATCTGAATTCTCACTAATAGTTCCTCCCATCTACAATTTCATTATACTTCACAGAGGAAAACAAAAATGCTCCACCTGAATGACACGAGAAGATTCAAGGTAAAATTCTCTGAACCAAAGAAACCCAAGATCAGTTAGAGTACCAATAGTCGCTGCATATATACCAAAAAAGGGTACCAGTTAATTGTACTCTCCAAAGCAACAGGATAAATAAACAGTAAATATGAATTTCTGAAATTCAAGTAGTGAAATGAAGGTCAGTTGAAAATGTCCTGGGACTAAAATATGAAACATATGAAATGTTACCACAGAACTCTTAAGTGCATGTGAATTGCTATATTTAAGATTGACTCAGATTAAGTACGCACCTGTATAATCCAAAATATGCAAGAAAAAACTAAGCTTGTAGAAAAATGTCTCTAGTTGTTTAAGATCTTCCACAGGTATGCCAGAGCCACTATTCCCAAATAGTCCTCCAGGTTTTCTCAGATTACCACCAGATACAAGCTCACATATAAGAAATTGCAAACAATGAATCTGTAAAAGTACAACAATAATAGTTACGTCAGCAGTGCAGTAAACAAAAGATATTCTAAGTAAAATACAACAAATGTTCCAGCATAAATAAATAAAAGAAATAAAGTGACAAATTTACAGTTTGTTATGACCAGTTAATTGTTAAAATGAACTACATTCTGACATTAACCCCCTCCCCCCCCCCACCCCCCACACACACAAAAAAAAACACCCTGCCAAAGATGAAAATGTTCCAAAGAATAAACGTTGTAGACAAACCTTTTTATTTACTTTTCAAGTAAGTCCAATAAGGATGTGCATTGGTTGAATTCGACAGTTAAGAGAATTTTCCAAAACTGAAGTCAATAATCAGAAAAGATGAGTCAAGTCTAGATGATTTCCTACAGTAGCCTTCCCATTTTATACTACTGAAATCAATAAAGCAACAATGCAGTTTGTCCTAAAACATTGTCACCTAGCCTCCTACAATCTTGAAGAGTATCATACGAGCACTGGGGGAAATGTTCGAACGCGAACTTTGTCAGGCAATGTAGGGGCTAAGAACTTAAATTGATAGATCATTGCATACTCAAAAACATGAATGAAACCTGTGCAGCTGTTGGTGCAACTGGTCTTGGGTAAAATGTGTTTTGTCTCATTTCCTCAGTTTCTTGGTGTAGTGAGTGCTGCTCTGGGTCTGCCTTACTAGTGTTGGCCATCCAATCTGCTGAGAGGGTTCGCATATCAGAGAGAATCCTGAAAGAATACAAAGGAAAATGAGCAAAACTTTTTAGTTTTCCAAATCCATTCTCAAAATAGGAGTGCATTGTCACACAAGATCCAGTTCAAAGACTGTCAATCACAAAATCAATAAAACAGAGAATCAGAAATGTCTAAACCCATTGGAACTTTGGATAGCATAAATACAATGTCCACTGTAAAGTAAACAACAGGATGGTTGCAAGAGACAGAATTATTTACCGAGAAAGGTCCTTCTTCTTTCTAAATGTTGTACGAAGCATAGTATCAAGTTTATCCTGTACAAAATCTTGGACCTCCATGTGTATTGTTTCCCACAAAGCTTCAGACACTAAAGTGTCACAATGTTGCATCATCAATCCAATACTCTTTATGTAACCAATTAATTCAAGCAAAGCCCTTCGTTCTTCAGCAGTATAGTTATAGCGTACTACCTGCATTGCAAATAAGCAATAAACATCAAGTCATGAACACAAAAAAGGTGAAAAATTCATATTGTAACTGTGAGTTGTGAAGTTATAAAGGAATACTTTATCACAACACCAAAAACAAATCAAGGAAAACAAAAGAGAATTTTGCAGCGCTAATGGATTACTAACATAACTTTTCCACCATGATGCATGTTTAAATAACAAAGCTTACATTGTAATGAAGAAAACTATAAGCAGCAGAATGACAGAACATTTAAAATGTTATGAGGGGGGCCATTTACTGAAGACAAAATCATTCATGTACATTGTCATATACTCTAACATACATAACCACCAAGGTTCATAAAATATTAAATTTGCCGAGGACTCAAGAGGCACATATATTTGGATAAAAGAACTAAGAGATTGAAAGATAAAAAATAAAAGAGAAGGAATTATTTCTTAGTTCCGATGGAATGTTACCCATTCATAGACCTAAACTTAGGAAATTTACCTAAAATACATGAAATATATTTACAACAGAACAAACCTGATAAATTAGGAAACTAATCACTATGAATCTAATTCCCAATTAGCACTGCCTTGTCAGTTCAAAATGAACATTAGGGTGCGATAATCTAATGCACAGCAGCATTGACTAGAAGTTAAGGGAATGGCTATCCTTCTATAGTACTGTAGTACACCGTTATTTTCTTTACAAAAGATCTCCACTTAAACAAGCAGCAACATAAGGAAATGGAATTATGTAACTAATAAAAAAGCTTCAATAGTCAAAAAGCAATCAGAACTTGTTGTAGAAAAGTGATAACTGCTTGCAGTGCAGCGGATAAGACCTTTTCATAGTCAAAACATGTCGTGGAGTTTTGTTGCGAATCTGAAATAGGGCGAGAGAATTTCCAGGCACATTGTTCCCAAATCCTGCCAGTCCATCGACTAAGAAGCTGGAAGCCTTCAACAACAATATCATACATGTTCCCTTTGATATCTCGGGACCAGTCATTATCCACACCATCTGATGACTTCAATCTTATCATCTGAAAGAACAGATCAATATCAATGCATGAAAGAGCACAACAAAGACAAGTGTTACTATCTCAGTGTTAAATGAAATACTTTTTAAGTTGTGCTTTTCCTTTTGATGACTATGTATGATATAGTGCAAATATATATTTCATCAAACTAAAGATAGAGAATTCAGTTGGGAGCAATGGTGGAAACAATGCTCAGACAGTGATTATTATCCATAAGGACAGCGATAGTGATGGATCATGACTGGTATCAACTTTACAGTTATTTTAGAAAAATATTAATAGAGTCATGCAATGAAAATTTTATATGTTTTACCTGATCCATAGCAGATGCAAAACGTATGGAGAAGTCGTCATGCTCAGCTCTGATAGTTCCCATGTGATTCAAAATCAAGTAATGCCTCTGATAAGTGGTTTAGTTAAGGAATTTCAAGCATACTATGACCTACCATATGCAAATTTAGTTCATTCAGGTCGCGCTTCCTGCTCTAATGAAATTCCATTTGCCTTTATGTGGAATTAATCATGGGGATCTGTTCTTTGTACATAATAGGGATTCTGTCCAGGTAAGAAACCAACATTTGTTTGAACCCATTTGTGAAAAAATGTTTAGAAAACGCAGCAGAAAGGATATTCTTGTAGCTCTCGACCCTGAATTTCATGAGGTGCTTGAAGATTAAGGAGACGAGTTTGACTGGAAAAGTTTTGAAAGTATGATGACAATTCCTTCAAAATTGCAGCAGGAGAGAGATGCAGATCTGGAAATGCTGGGATCACTGGGTCATTCTGTAAAAAAAAAAGAAAAAAAAAGGTAAGAGCGATACAAGTTTAAAAACATGAGGTAGCATAATCAGATAAACATAACTCCTCCAAAAATTCTAATTAAAGTAGACTTAAGTGGATATCTACAAGGAGATAATCAAACCTTAAAAACATTGAGAAGACGATTTATCTTCACCCTCTTATAAAGTGACTCACTCTCCTTCTCTGATGAGGTTGCTAGGACAACCAAAACTGGGAGGACACGAAGTAGGGTATGGCGCTCAGGAAAAAGAAGAGCAAAATCCAATTCCAATGACTCCACGCAAAATACTATAAGAACCTGTAGAATATCCTCAACGCTGTTGTTTTAAGTGAAGGAAATCACAACAGATTGACAAATAAAATGAAGCAACCACAGCCATGAAAATTAATCTGTTCTAGCATAACAGGTGCATGGCAACAAGCAGATTCTATAGCCATCTGAAATATTACATAAACTAACAATCAGCTACTTAGACAACTCAGGTACAAGCACACAATCTATGATACTGGTGTGCAGATTTGTATGATGGACATCTGAAAGGTGTTCCAATAAGTGAGTTTTCACTAAAAAAATCAATATGTTGCTAAATTCTCAACATGCTCTAAAAAAATTAAAAAAAATACATTCAGTCAATCAAACAAAGTTACTTAAGCTCTCACCTACAGGAAGAAAACTTACAAGAGACAGGTTCTTTGTTGTAAATGTATCAAAAATTATCAGTTTTGAAATTGCATGTTTTTTTCCTACTACTAGCAACAAAAGCATCTGAAATAACTCATATAGAATGCTTAAAAAAGCAAACAATGGTGATGTTCAAACACAGAAAGTGGGATACGTATTTGTCCGAAACATCTCAGCATGCAAATTTAACAAGATGGCCCATCTGGTGCTCAGAAAAATCTGCAAATGCAAGCGAGAAATCAAGTTAAAAATGCATATATATTAGCTATCGTGATAATACTTGCATGTGTCAAACAATTCAGTGAGGAACAGTGTTCTTAAGGCGTCGCCTAGGCGTCCAGGCGACCCCCAGCGCCTTGCAAAATGGTCGCCTAGGCGTCCAGGCGGTGGCGCATTGTCATGCCTCGCCTTTACGCCTTAAGAACTATGGTGAGGAATTTATTTAGTCCACTTTCATCCCTTTGCAAATCAGAATTTCGGAAGTGCTCTTATTTAGTTATTTATACTATTTTACAAAGGTGTTTATCCTACTCAAGAATCAAGATACTTCACAAGCATGCAATCCATTAGATGCTGGTAAACAATAGCATCAACTACACTGTCAAGAGAAAAAAAAAACATTCCCCTGTGATTCCTGTAATTGATGTCTGCAGATCAAGTTCTTATAAACTCAATTAATTTGTTTATTATTTTAAACATGGAGTAATTGCTGAGCTTAACACAATGGAACCCAAGTCTGTAAAAGTAAAATGGCAAGCAAAATAGTGCACAAGGCTCTTGTGTCCTGTTATCATAATTGACTTGGTAGTGTGGACAGTAGAGGGGGGGGGGGGTGCACTTTGCCCATATCCTTTGTTCAAGCGTGGTGCACATGTTTCAGTTATACTATAGTATTTGGGTCTTGAGTGTGTGGCATTGTGCATTTACTCATTTAGTACTCTCTCTATAATGAAATGACACATATCTCTCCTTCGTCGTTCGAGAAAAAATTATCATATTCGATTGTATAGTGGTGTCAGAGTGGGGAAATTGGTAAATTAAAAGGAATAAATGGTGCACAAATAACCAGAAAGGATTTAAGAGTTCCAACATAACAAGAAGCTGTAATGAAGAGCAATGACAAAACAGCAACCTGAAGATCATCCAGCTCTTCTCTCATGGTGTCGGTATCCTGCCACTGGGTGCTTACTTGAGTGAACGTTCTGCATGAAAATATAACCAAAAATCAATTGATGCATCCAAGAGGACATGTACTAGCAATCAAACATGAGAATACCCTAGAATCCATAAATCAAAAGAAAATAAAATTTACTATAAAAAGTATCTGGATGTTGATATATGATCCTGGACTAAAAGGTAGGTTGCAAAGTAGTAATATTTATTAAGTGGTAAAAGTGACATGGCATGTATTACTAGATGCTTACCATTTTAGGCTTTACTGGAAAGTACAGAGTATGAGTATCCAAATTATTGCAAGTGATTAGTGAATTCGTAACTTTTATAGTATCTATAAAAGATTAGTCCATTCAAAGTTGCAAATGTTGCTCTCCACCACTTAAACTAGTTATTCAGAAAGCAATTTTTTTTACACGTGCAAAGACTATTGTCATAGCAACTTGAGACAGTACATTCAATACAGCTTCATACGATCATCAGATGACACTATGGGCATAAAAACACGGATATATGAGCATGCCATTTTTATGGTAGTTTATGAAACACACTAAAGGGTATGTGGACTCCAGCTGTACTAATTGACACTAAAAATAAATCCCACCAACAAGGAAAAGAAATAGCATATCGAGGAACGAAAATTGGAAGTCAGCTTCATACACAACTATCGAATAACAAGGTGATCAACTGACAGTCATAAAAATTTTGAGCAGCTACAGTTCTACACTCATTTCTGTCACTGCCATAGGTGCTCTAAAAGACAAGGCATGACCATGTACCTCTTGTACCATGAAAAATCATTAGGTATACTTGCTTTTGCGTTCTTGAGATGATCAAGCTGCAGTAGGACGTCAAGCAACTTCAGCATAGACCTGCATGAGTGACACAACAAAGAAAAAGAAAAGCTTTTATTCCCAAGGAAGTTAAGAGAGGAAACCCAACACGAGCAGCAACCCCACCCCAAGAATGCAAAGCAAAAAAGAGGTATCTCTTATGAAGATGAATCACATGAGTGATATCAAGAAAAAATCATAAATATCATTCTCAACTTGAAAAGAAAAGAACAAACAATTACTGAGTTAGAACATGGAGGAGTTAGGTTAGTTTGAAGCTATGTTCCTATGCAATCTGTGAGGATGTCTCAAGAAAATGCAAAGCAACAGTGACCAGGAGAAACAACAAACCAAAAATGAGTGATTGTGGGTCCATTAACCAGTCTCTCTGGCCTAGAGAATCTCTGCATGTCAGCCGCCAACTGCACCAGATGATACAATGGTGTGAAACTCAACAAGAGGTGCTCCAACAAGTGCCTTTTAAAGGAAATACCCTATAGAAGACATAAGTATCTCGAAGAAATCAAACACTCTGTAGCTGCTACCTTAGAAGCAGCAGAAGCTTGCCATCTCTGAATTTCACGTAAACGACTCATTTCCAAGTCAAGAACTTGATAGGTTTCCAGATACAAGTCCGCTTGGTTATGCTTCATTGAATCAGGCAGCTGCATTCAAGGTTCTATAATATATTATTTCACGAACATACCAAGCACCTTCGGAGAATGTGATTCAATCAACAAATTTAAATTGATCAACGGTCACCCAGATTTTGATTGATTGGCACGGAAGGTGGGAAAAGAGAGTAGTTGTATGCAAGTAGAATAACTTCACATATCTAATGACAGAAAACTGGCATTGGGATAAGGTATAATAGACTAGCAGCAACAGAAAAAGGTAGAAAACATTGTTTACTTAATTACACCCATTACAAAAAAAAATACTGACATGCATGTATACGCATATTGGTACGTTGTGGGATTGGAAGGAAAATAGGCATGGCAAGAAGTTTCTATGCATAACACTATAACAGTATAATGAAACAATCAGTGAACAGAGAAAGTTAACTAAGGCTAACCTGAGGTAGAGCTTTTACACAGCTACGGTATGTGTACAGCAAAGATGCCATTTCTTTTCCTTCTTGGATCAGCGTATTCTGCAATTTATGTGGAAAGAAAAGTAATCATATCTCATTTGGTGCCACATGAAATTGTGTGATTACGTGAAGCAGACAAGACAATGATTTCAAGAGAGAAAAAGAGACATGCATATACCTTAAAAATAAGATCATGAAATGAGTAAATCAGTAAAGCACTGGGTGGCGACAGATCAAAACATACAAATCCTTTCCAGGCTTACCTCTGTTCCTTCAAATGGTCCCCACGAAGTTTTTCTGACAAAATGGTGACCATTTGGAACTCAAAACTTCCAAAGGAGAGTTTATGTTCCCATAGGAACGTGAAATAATTCCCACATTCTATATTTCATGAAAGGCAGTAAGGCACTTGCTAGCCATATTTACAGCATATTTGCAGCAATTAAGGCTAGCTTCGAGACCCATATGAACTTCGAATTCTTTTATCATAAAAGACAAAAGAAACAGGTACAGCCAGGGTTCACAAGTGGCAATAAACTGAGGATCTTAGGTAACACACATGAGCCCATATACGCAAAGAATTGATTACCACAGAAGGAAGTTTGTGTCCGTGTCCGTGTCTGTGTGCTTGGGTGTAATTTAATTAATTTGTCTCTGTTGCGTGCTCTGGCAGAGATAGGAGGCAATCCAAAATGGAAGCAGAAGTGGTTTTATCAGGGAGTGGCATCCTCGAGGCACCTTGGGTATCCTTGATTGAAACTCTATATTTCATCTAGACCACTAGCAGCTGAGTTATCAGTTCGCAAGGACATCTCTTAAAGACATCGGTTCACAAACAGGGTTGAAACGTTTATGGGTGTTGAAGCAAAGACGATGTACAATGCAATCAACCAATCACAGAGAAAATGAGGAAATACATACCAGCTGGTTGATTGCTTTTGTATCTTCTCCTAGCGATAGACGATAAGCAGCAACATCGCTGTACTCTGAACACGAAATTAGAAATTTCAGTCGATAATAGAGCAGTAAGAAACTGTGGCAACACTTAATATTAGTTCAAATACGAAGTTTTGCTTGGATAGTATAACAAAGAAGAAATATAAAGTGCTGTCTAGACATCAGCCTAGCATCACCATGACAGCCATGTAGAATAATCACTAATGTACTTAAAACTAACAGTACAAAAGGCAATGCTATGTTTTTCACATACCAATAGGACTGTTAGTTGCATATCTTTCACTAGACAGGAGCACAGCTAACCCCTGCACATCTGGTTGTTCATCCTGAAATTTGTAATGTAACAAATTAATTTGAAAAGTGAGTCCAGCAAACACCACACATTCATTCTGATACGAAGAAGAACTGATGGCACATACCACGGGATACCAATCACAGAACCCAACACAAACTACAAGTGGGAATGTCAACACCTCAATCAGTTCAGAGAACCATCAAATCAAAACTTCTCTATAACACGATTCATAGCACTGGAGTACACCTAATACACTAGAGTTGGCAGGTATTGCAAATCTCTATGACATCCTTCTACATTTCACCTATCAGTGCACTTAAAGTACACAGCCGGTGCCTGGCATTTTGAGTATGGATGGGTATTGGCAAAAGTGAATGCCGGTAAACGGAGTGCAGCGTGGGTCCAATTAGAGCATGGTTAATAATAGAGCCAAGTGCTTGGCTATAAGCCAAGTGATTAGAGTCAAGTTATACAATAAGTTGTCTCATACTTGTCTCTAAAACACATTCTCTTTCCTATTCCTTCTCACAACACTTGCTATTTGGGCCCATTACTACCTATGCATCCGTGGTGCTTACATAAGAGCCAAGCTATCATCTCTCCTCTCTTCTCTCCTCCACATCAGCATTAGCTTGGCTATAAGCCCATTATTGTACCTGATCTTATGAATTACCCCGCATAATCACGTGAACAACTACCAGACACCCCTCGTCATTCCAGTCGGATTTTGCGCTAGGCCAATTGTCAATACCAAAATCCCTAAATTCCCACTTCACCGAGCATTCCCAACTTCGAGCACGAGCAAGCAAATGAACTCGTAAGCTACCCGGACCAAAACGCGCAAGCGCTGCATTTCGCCTATGGGTTACGAGGACGCGCAGATCAGGTGCGAAATTGAGGCGGGGGGTGGGAACGGGGACCGCTAGGACGCCGAGGAGGGGCCGGGCGTGCGTACCTCGAGCGAGAAGGTGGAAAGGGCGGCGATGGCCTCCTCGACGGGGATGGCCATGTCGCCGGCGCGGGCGAGGCCGCAGGGAGGAGGCGCGGGCGAGGCGGTAGTGGCGGAGTGGTTGGGAGTGGGAGCGAGATTGTGCTACCGTTGTAGAGAGAGACGAAACCGAGATCGTGCTGGGGGAAAGGAGGCGTCAAGGAGGGACAAGGAGATGCACCACCAACTCGTACTGTCCCGTGAGGCGTGAGCTGTGGCGACGGTGGGCCACAGTGGGGAGGTGAATGAAGAAGAAACGTGAAGTGTACTCGAAGTGAAAGGCGGAAGGAAAAAGTTACCAGATGATTGCGGGCCTTCGAAATTCCGGTGCACTACATCGTGCAGTGGGCCTGTTTTGTTAGAGACGTGAGAGATTGTAGGCCCAAAGTGGGCCTTATCTAGAACAGAGTTCTGGGCTAGACAAGAACCAAATCAGATTTGGGCTCATTTTTGTTTTCTGGATATCATATTCATAAGGAAACCATAAACATGTGAAGATTGCTTGTGTCCAAATCCGGGAAAAATATTAAGGAAACCATAAACCTGTGAAGACTATAATTCATGCTTATAATCCCTATATTAACTAGTAGTACGACTTATAGTTAAATTAAACCTGATATATGATGTTACAAACATACTCATTATATGCTCTAAATTATAGGATGTTTTGGTTTCTAAATACATTCATTTGTACTATGTATCTAGACATAATATACATCTAATTAGGGTTTTAATTTTGGTATCACAAAAAAATCAGCCACCACCGAATTACCAAATTTTGCGAAATTCGATCGTGAATTCACTGATTTTTTTTAGAGATTAGTACATGAAGTATGTTTTTTTCTAAAAAAATAAATCTAAACATATTTTAGTATGATTTATGACTACACATTTATTGAATAGAAGAATATACAATATAAAGAATAGAAAAATATAGGTATAGACAAGTATTTGTGTATTGCAAAAATTCGGCGATTGTCGAAATTACCGAATTTTGTGAAATTCAGCCGAAATTTTGTCAAAATATTGAACACTGCATCTAATAATAATAAAAATAGGTATCTAGAAAATTCAAGACATCTTATAATTTTAAATGGAGGAATTATTTTAGCATGTTGTTTTTAAAAAGAATTTTATTGTAGTCTCTACACGAGTTATGCACATAACCGGTCTTTATTACAATTTTAGTCTTTGCTATAAAAGCATGCTCTCGAAAAACAACACTAGCAAACAAAAAGACGTAGTCTAGGCAACAAATTTATCAGGTGACAACCATCTATGCTCACCGAAGATATCCAAAGCCGCCGTTTGTAACATACACCATGCCCTTCAACCTTTATGTCGCTTTCTTTTGGAGTATAGTCCAAAAGCATTGACTCCCTCCATTCCAAAATAAGTGTCGCTACGATATCCATGTAGATCAAACATTCTTTAGGTCTAACTAAGTTTGTAGAAAATAATATCAATATCTACATCTTCAAATAAGTTTATTATAAAAATAGATTCAACAATCTATCTATTTTCAGATGTGCTATCTTAAAAGACATTATATGTGAATTTTGTCATTTCCTGTGAAACTTTTACAGAACAATTTTTATCTTAACTTTACCACAAAGTACATCTATGAATATACTATGGCTGCCAAGTTTTATCTTTTTTATCTAGCAAATCGAAGTGCACATTTTTCAGATGGGTTTCCACGCATTTCCACTGTATAATTCCCCTGGTCCATTTACCTAACGTAACAAGTTTTTTTTTCAAGAACGCTAACAGTTGCATGGAAGCGGCGCTGTGGCTGCTGGGCCACATTGCCTGGCCGCGGCCCGCCTGACCCGTTGTCGTTGCGTCACTGGCCTGCAGCCAATTGATGCGTGTGCCTGCCCGCAGTGACGCGCGCCGGCCCGGCCGGCCGGCCGGTCCATCCCAGCCGGTGGGGGCAGCGTGCACTGCACTGCAGGGAGTGCATGCAGGCTGCAGCAGTCGCCGCCGCATGCATGGTGGCCCTATCCACGCTTCGCGAGGCTGCCGATGCCGAAGGGCGGCAGCAAAAGGACCCGTACCTGCAAGCGGACTCGGCTCCGGCCTTCCGGGCCACTATGTGCCTTGTTTAGTTTCAAAAAATTTTACAAAATCACTTTTGTTTGTATTTGACAAATATTGTCCAATTATGGACTAGTTAGACTCAAAAGATTCGTCTCGTCAATTTCGACCGAACTGTGTAATTAGTTTTTATTTTCGTCTATATTTAATACTCCATGCATGCGTCTAAAGATTCGATATGACGGGAAATCTGAAAAATTTTGCAAAATTGGTTAGAACTAAACAAGGCCCATGATTTGTCGCTCGATGGCCGCTGTCGGCTGTGGCTGCCCGCATGCTGCATGCACGGTCAGGGCATTCAAAGCGTGCCTGGAGCTAGCGCCCACGGTCACGGTCCCCCGGGTGCCGCCGGATGGCGGTCCTGTGCAACGTGGCCCCTCTCTGGACCAGCGGATTAGTGCTAATAATAATGACGCATAGTGGTGGTGTTTTCAGCGCTGAAGTTAAGGCATTGTTTAGTCACACCTAAAAACTAAAAAAAAATTTATTCTTCGTCACATCGAATTTTACAACATATGCACAAAGTATTAAATATATATAATTTAAAAGATGAATCTTTTGATTTCTACTTAGTCCATAGTTAGACACTAGTTACCAAATACAAACAAAAATATTACAGTGTCTAAATCCAAAAAGGTTTTGGATCTAAACAAGGCCTAAGTTTATAGGGCCTGTTCAGTTGTCCATAATAATATTGTTGGCTGTTGCGTTATGATTTCACTTTTTGTCCGTTCGTTTGAGCTTATTTGTCGAATATATCAACTATTCAACAGTATTTTTCTATAATAAATTAGTAAATAATACTTTTAACTATATCTTTCTAGCCGAAGACTTCATGGCTGAATTCAGGCAAGCTGATACTGTAGCACTGTAGCACTTTCGTTTGTTTGTGGTAATTATTGTTCAACTATGGCCTAACCAGGCTCAAAAGATTCGTCTCGTTAATTTCGACCAAACTGTGCAATTAGTTTTTATTTTCGTTTATATTTAATACTACATGCATGCGTCTAAAGATTCGATGTGACGGGAAATCTTGAAATTTTTTGTATTTTTGGTTGGAAGGAAACAAGGCCCAGTATACGAACTTGAGAAGAACACGCTTCTCTCTCTTTGTGTGTGTGCGTGCGCGTGTGTGTCAAGATCGGATGATGTAGGATATGGACCTGACCAGGTCCTTTCCTCTGGTGCAGTGACCCTATCCACTGCAGGCAGCAACAAGATTATTCACACAACAATTCTCCAGTTCCACGCGCGGCGGCTGGAACGGGTCGTGGTCGTGGAGACTGGAGAGAGCCACCGCGGCCAACCACCTGACCTGAGTCCTGTGTCTGTGCAGCAGCGAGCGCGCCCTGATGTGACGAAGGCGCGGCACATCGGCAGACCACAGACAGGACGTGGAACCTTCAACGGCAATGCCGACGAAGGACGAGACAAAGCGGAATGAGCCGTTGTAATCGGGAGCCCAGAGAAGGACATGCAACGGGAGGGACCGGTGATGGTTTGGTATGTACGAAACGAATACCACGAATCCACGGCAGATTCTCAGCTCACACGACGTCTCCATATCTATTTTTTCAGAGTTCAAATGATGAAGCCATGCATTGGTGACTGCAGCTCGTCATATACTGAACTGAACTACTGAAACCAAGATATATTAACGGGCCAGCAGCAATGCATCTGGACTGGAGTAACACGGTACGGAGTAAGAACCAGAAAGATAATCACTTGACGTAGGCGTCATTCTTTGCTTTGCAGGATTCTTCCACGAAACATGCATTAAGTGATTCATAAATTGCTTTACGCCAGTATAGGCAGTACTGCAGTAGCATGGGTCGATTGCAATTGCAAGCGCAACCACCACACCACAGTTCTGTACTTGCAAGCTTTTGAACAGGATACAGTAGCTCATTATTTGCTAGTCATATCAGTAGCGAAACGGCCCATAACCTGAGAGAGAGTATACTTAATCCATCCAAAACCGCACAGTAATAAAACCATGCCAACATGGAGACGAATATTAGGACTGTTTCATCGTCTAGATTCTTGACTAGTACATACTAAAGTCTGCGAAAAGAACTGCGCTAGTATTGTCTCATCGAAACCAACATTGCAGTAGTTGCAGGTAAGCTCCAAACGGGCAGGTGAAAGTCTAAGCTACCCGGAAGCCAGTTAACCACCGTCTTCGCTGCAATTATTCTGCTTGGAAGGGACAAAGAACTTACCCAGCGCTTAGCGCTGTCATAGCACGGCATCGTTAGTTAGTTGCAGCAACCAAAAGATTCAGAAAAGTTGACTAGTAGCGCTGCAGGGAATGGGCGTCTTTAATGGACCGCGCCCGAGCGCGGTGCAGCCATTGGCGGATGCACGAGGGGGCTGGGTGGCTGCAGCCCCCCTCTTGGGTTCAAATTTTTTTTAACACATTTTCTTTTTTTAGCAAAAGACTTCATATATTTAGTATTTTTCTATGTTTATTTTATGAATCTTTGCCTTTGAACACTTTTAATCAATATTGAATTATCAATCTTAGCTATATCTATTAGGTCTTGTTTAGTTCCCAAAATATTTTACAAAATTTTTCAGATTTTTCATCACATCTAATCTTGCGGCACATGTATGAAGCACTA
>Ga0182004_10001134_pt1 | contig 18850 bp, 15 predicted proteins | sample Sormic07211540_1_FD_120479 | JGI IMG/M metagenome (GOLD analysis project Ga0182004, IMG submission 120479) | Endophyte microbial communities from Sorghum bicolor roots, Mead, Nebraska, USA - 072115-40_1 MetaG | ecosystem: Host-associated > Plants > Roots > Unclassified | place: USA: Nebraska...
GTGAGAGGGCCAGTTTGTCCTGGCGGCCTATCCCCACGTCACAGCGCATCTGACAGTGTGGACCCACTCCTCCTCGATGACGCGGCGTCCGTTTCCGCTTCTGGTAGGTATCCGTATCCAGTTCCTTGCTTTGCCCCCCCTCCTCCGCCCCCCTTCCTCTCCCTCCCTCCCTCCCTCCCCGAGCTGCCTGACGTAGGAAGGGGAAGGAAAAAATAATAATTCGGCGCGCAAATCTCCGCCCCCATTCGCACGCCGCGATTCTCGTGCGCGATGATGATCCCGTGGGGCGGCGTGGGGTGTTGCCTCAGCGCTGCGGCGCTGTATCTCCTCGGCAGGAGCAGCGGAAGGTACCGATCCCTGGCGTGTTAATTTTCAGCGAGATTCATGCTAGTATTTTTATTTTGGTTGTTTGGTGCTCAGGGATGCGGAGGTGCTGCGGTCGGTGGCGAGGGCTGGCAGCATGAAGGATTTAGGTCAGTTTGTCACGGGCTAGGGTTTGGTTAGTTTATTTGTGGTTATTCAGCCTTTGCGTATGATACAAATGACAGTGAAACTGTTGAAGTGTGTATATGTGAAAGAAAAAGTCAGAACAAGCTTTTAGTGGTACTTTTTATTCTACATATCTGTGGAAATGAACCTAGATTAGTACTCCTGATTCTTAGGTTACCACTAGAGTGTTGTCATATGGTTTTGTTCTCTGGTAGAATTGTACCAGGTTTATACTGACCTGACTTGTCATTTTATGATCTATATACACTGTTGTAAAAAAAATGACTGTTCACTTTGATATGCTTTCTCGATTGTTTCTCCAGTCATTTCACTCTATATTTAGGCATATATGTTGATTTTAGTTTGTGTCTCTAAGACCTCCTAATGGGTGGATACTATATGCTCTCGGTAAAAGTGCAAACAGGATAAGTTTCTCATCTGGGGTTCATATTTGGCAATTAAAGCTTTTGCAGATTTTCTCAGTATACAATCAAGATAAACAGTCATCTTGTGTTTTGGTTGCAAGAATCTATAATCTATAAAAGAACTTCAGTTTAGGTGTATATTTTGTAAAGAATTTATTGGTCATTTTGATTGTTTGAGTATATGAATGATTTTTTTCCATGTCTGCACTGTCTTCAACAGCTGCTATCTTGGACACTGCAAGTAAAGTCCTACCACTTGTAGTTGCTGTCTCTGGGAGAGTTAGTTCAGACACACCACTTATATGCCAACAAAGCGGCATGAGAGGTGTAATCGTTGAGGAAACGGTAACTACTGATTTCATTCATGGTTTTGTTATTATTACAATGGGTAATGTGATACAATTAATATAGTATTTCCATTTCTGCTTAACCTTTCTCTTTGTAGGCAGAACAACACTTCTTGAAGCACAACGATGCTGGATCCTGGATTCAAGATTCTGCAGTGATGCTTTCTGTTAGCAAAGAGGTTCCATGGTATCTGGTAACTAACTGCTGTAGCTATTATGCTGTGATTTTCTTTGCCTTTTCAAATATAAGACTTCCGATTTAGCATGGGCTCGAACTATCATTACTGTCAATATTCTAATTTATGCAAACTTGGGTTTACAACTAAGCTTATGGTCTTTTCTTGACAAGCTTACTGATTTATAAGCTCCGAAGCCCCAGCCTTGCGCGTTGCTAGCTCTGGCTGGCCAGGCTTACACCTTAAATTAGCCCCTACCTTAGGTAGTGTTGATATCGTACGTGAGCTTCTTGTCCCAAATGAATGATAATTCTAAGCATTGGATATGCCAATGGGTATTTAAACGTTTATCAAGTTACAGCTCAGCATGAAAATGAATATGGCTATTCCAGATTTGCTATATGGATCCCTTCATGCAAAAAAAAATAAAATAAAAAAAGATATCATTTCTATTATTTTTTTATTCGCAGTTTGCAACTGGGAAGCTTCTCTAACCTTTAAACAATCACTAGGATGATGGAACTGGACGTGTATATGTGGTCGGTGCTCGTTCTGCAGCTGGTTTAATTTTAACTGTTGCTAGTGAGGTTTTTGAGGAGTCGGGGAGAACACTTGTACGTGGAACTCTAGATTATTTACAAGGGTTGAAGGTTTGTCTAATCACATCTTCAACAGTGCCAATACTTATAGAAACACAGTTAGTTATTAAGCAATTATTATCTCTATAGATGCTGGGAGTAAAGCGAACTGAAAGGGTTCTTCCAACTGGAACCTCGCTGACGGTTGTTGGTGAGGTATTATTTCTATTATTCATTGGTCTGTGCTGTGTTGCATTAGTCTTTGTTGACATGTCTAATGTATATTTGTCTCTTCCTTTTGTTCTTTATTCTTGTATTGCATGAACAGGCTATTAGAGATGATGTTGGAACTATTCGAATTCAGCGACCACATAAAGGACCCTTTTATGTATCACCAAAAAGCATTGATCAACTTATTATGAATCTTGGAAAATGGGCCAAGTAGGAAAAATTGTTAGAACATTTTCTTTTGTTCTTAGTTAGGGTATCTTATGCTAGTAGCATGTTTGTGACAGGTTATACCGCCTTGCTTCAATGGGCTTTGCAACATTTGGTGTCTTCCTTCTTGCAAAGCGTGCAATACAACATTTTCTAGAAAGAAAGCGCCGGCATGAACTCCAAAAAAGGTGCCTATCTCCCTACATCACTTCCTTTTAGGCCTTGTTTAGTTCCAAATTTTTTTGGAAAATCGACACTGTAGCACTTTCGTTTGTATTTGACAAATATTGGACCATGGACTAACTAGGCTCAAAAGATTCGTCTCGTCAATTCCGACCAAACTGTGCAATTAATTTTTATTTTCGTCTATATTTAATACTCCATGCATACGTATAAAGATTTGATGTGACAGGGAATCTGAAAAATTTTGCAAAATTTTTTGGGAACTAAACAAGGCCTTAGAACATTCAAATCCAAATGAAATGCAGTAGCATTTTTAAGTGTTCGGGTTTTTAAATAAGTTTATCTTTCTGTTCTGGCCATGATAGAATGTAAATGACTTGCACTATTATGATTTATTGTGTAAGAACTTTGTAATCTATGTATGCCTTTCTATTGACACATGTGCAATCTGTAGCTAATTTAAAACTTTTGTAGACGTCGCATGAAATTGGAAAGGATTATACTACAGGGTGATTGGGTGAATATGTTGCATGTTCTTAAGCATGGACACAGATTCGGTGACTTGCCTCTTGCAAGTAACGCCAGGACTTACCCTGTCGTATCCACCGTTCAAGGATAGTCCAAAGGCTGCTAGCGATTTCATCCTAGGATTTGGCTTTTCATCCATGAAAGACAGCCCAGGAGCCTTTCTCAACAGCCTGTGCACTGCATCAGACTGGAATAGCTGGTGGTTCTCGCTCCGCCCCGGAGGGAGAGGGAGGAGGGCAGGCAGTCGTCATAACGCCATCGATGAGAAGCAAACAAGCCACCGCTAGGGCACCAGGTAGCCACCGAGGAAAGGATGAGGCTAGTGAGATTAAGATGAGGCCGTGGAAGCGGACTCTTGTGTCCATCCCTACGTGCGCGAACTCAGAGAATAAGGAGAACGGCCAGGCCTCTGCCGAGGATTCCCACACCATGCCAAAGGATGCTGACAGTTGGGTAGCCACCTAGATTCCCATGCCATTCCGAAGGATGTTGGAGAAGGATCAAGACTCCGCAGAGTGGTGCCACCGCGGTATCCTTCATGACCGGACCCAATGAGGCCTTTGCTTCTCCAACATCGGGTGCTTCACGGCCTACACAAACAAACGGTTTGGCGAAGCATGAGGACTTGTTCCACATCCATGGTTGGGCCCTTTTTCGGCCTGATGGTGATTTCATGTGTTCATGTGCCCATTGCACCGCAGAGGCACACTAGCTGTCCACCGGTTGCCCATTGCAAGTGAAGCCCTTTTGCGTGGCCACGATAGCAGAGATGATGGCAGCGAGGTCTGTTGGCCCCGAATGTATCATTGTCTCCAGTTGATGGCGCCAGTGCCGACGAACGGTCAAGCATATAGCAGAAGTGTGGAGCTCCACCTCACCCGGGGCATGCCACCAGGCCTCTTTCTGCTGAAAATGCTAAGTCTGGAAGGGATATAGAGGACGATAGTCGACTGGGAGCAAGCCGTTGGATAGGAAACTGGTGTTGGGGATGGATGCTAAGTCATGTGGTGACTAAGAGCTACGTTATGGAATCTGCATCCCTTAAGCCTGGGACTAATACCAGTACTAATAGATTCTGTTTGTGTTTAGTGTTACTTACTGTTATCACAGACTAATGCTAATGCATGTATTTGCATTATTGCATATTAAGGTTTTAGTGAGCACAGAAAATTCTGATACTATTTTATCCATATAGGGTTCTTAATGCAGCAGCACAAAGGCAAGCTAGAGAAGCTGAAGGTGATTTCCTTACATATTGATATGTTGTATTATTAGTAATTGTCATGTTTAATTATTATCTTGTATTATTTTGTTCAGGGAGCAATGGTTCATCGGACACAGAGCCTAACAGTAAAAAGGACCAATTAGTGTTGGACATATGTGTCATATGCCTTGAGCAAGAGTACAATGCTGTTTTTGTGCCGTAAGTGTTGTATGTTTTCCAGAGCATGAATGTTCTTTGTTGAGAATGAAGCAGCTTGATTTCTTCTATTTTTCTATTTCTGTTTCCTTTTCCATAATTCCAAAGGTACTAGGCAACATTACGGTTGTCCTGTTTCCTGTTTACTAGTAGTTTCTTAATTTTTCTCTTAACAGCTTGCCTCATAACTTGACAAAACTTGAATACTGCTAAGGCCTTCTTTGGATGTTGTAGTATTGAGAAACTGTAATTTTAGAACCCATTGATCTGCAAAACCATGGTTTACAAAAAAAAAGGTATAGAGTGGAGAGTTTTAAAAACTCGAAAAAAGACTACAGTTTAAACCATAATGTTTGTTGCATCCAAACAGGGTCTAAAAGGGTTTTTTAAAAAAAGCATTGTTTCATATAATGCTTCACCAAGAAGCATGAGAAAATAGTCGAACTGCAGATATGCAAATTTCGTTCATAATTTTAGTCCTTGCTGATTGTTGTCGCCACTGAAAGTTTCTGTTTGGACTTTAAAATGACTTGGTAATTAATCTAATAATTACACAGGTGCGGTCACATGTGTTGCTGTATGGCATGCTCTTCACATTTGACAAACTGCCCACTTTGCCGGAGAAGAATTGACCAAGCTGTCAGAACCTTCCGCCATTGATGGTGATATATGATGCAAAAAACTGTCATGGTACACCACGTGTACTGCTTCTGAAACCAATTGATTCTTGGAAGTGCGCTGCTGTCAGCCAACAACATGAACTGCACTACTGGGACGAAGCAGCTTCAATGAGTTTGCTTCTCGAACAGAACAGCGACTGATGCAAGTTGCAAGCTCATAATTGGCAGTTAAGATACTCTAGATAGTGCCAATGGGTGCTCTTGCCTGTAATGTTCTACAACTGTGTACAGGACGCTCTTGTGTAAATGCACATAGGCTAGCAGCTTGCTTATTGACAACACTGATAATGGTAATATTTATTGTTGCCCGATGGGCATTTGTGCAAAGGAATAGCAAAATCAGCTCGTTTAGTTGTGATAATCGATTTTTCTGATGATGAGTGGGAATGAGAGGCGCCTTTTGGGGGTTTCTTTTGTGCCCAGTTGTATTTGGCAGGATCATAGGAAACAGAAGATTTGTAATATGTTGTATATTTTAAGGCTCATTTTGTAGCCTGTACTGTATGTGAAAACTCCATGTTGACACATTAGTTCTCTCCATGCATGTTCCGTGCTGATTTACAGACGTGCAATAAGGTATAACACTGGCTGACTTTCAGTGAACGAAATTATGAAATGGGTGGTTTTTGCCTTTTGGCTGTGTAATTGTGCGTGCCCCTAATTGTGCGTAGAACGTAGTCCTTGTAAGGCATCATTGGACCTGTCGCCGTCTCCAACTTTTATATTTTCACCATAGATATTTTGACGGGAGTATCTTATAATGTTTACGACTAAGTATAACATTATATAAAATTGTTTTTCAAGTATGAATCTAATACTGATTGAGTGTTAGTCAAAGATTAATGTTTGAATCTTACATTGTTTGCGCGTTTTATAATCACAAAAATAAAAGAGGGAGTGCAAAATTGTTTCAATTTTCTAAATTGCTAAATCTGTGACTAATCACGTGCAAAAGGAACAAAAGAAAATCATACTAGCCTTGGAGTTACTCCGATATAATGTATATAGCTCTATTTGGTGGTTTGTGTGTGTGTTTTTGCAAGATCCAGTTATAGATGCAAACGCTTATATATACGAGTGTACACTCACCCCTATGAACGCACGCACGCACACGCTATCCCTATGAACACATTCGAAGAACCGAGTTGGATCGGCAAATCTCAAGATTGAGGAAGTCACCATAAGCGCCTTGTTGTCGACAGGCACGTCGCCTACCACTAAAACACATAGCGTCATTAAATCCTATAATAAATTCAGGAAAATACGAGCATGGGCAGATTCCACCACAAAGAACCCAACCAGCTGATCTACGATCAATTCGCGGCGGTTTGTGTATTTGTAAGAGTTTTCTACCTATTTTATTATTTTTTTTATGTAATGACATTGCTCTCATATGTGTAATACGTTCAAGAGAAAATTTTATTAAAGTCTTATTAATTTTAGCAAACTTAACTATAGTCATTAGAGATAACAACTTTCTTATTGTGGAATTTTATCAGGTTACCGGCCGTCTCAATCTAAAAAAAAGGCTATCTGCCGTGAGTAGCCCACATGAGATAGCACCTAGGTATGAATTGTAAGGCTAGTTTTAGTGGGAGTTTTATGTTCTATTTTCTAAAACTTTTATGTGTTGAAATAACATAGACAAGTTTTATCCCGTGAAACTTATTTTACCCCTTGAGTCATCCCTCTATTCATCTATAATATGTCATGGCAGCTCATGTAATACCCATAAAATTTCTATAATACCTCACTGAAACTAGCCTAACAACAACTAGCTAATGCACCACAGCAAGGTGATGAGAAGGCGTGCTAGAGGTGGGACTTGGATTATGCAGTGTTGGCGACCCTCTTGTGTTTCGTACTATTTTTTATCGTGACCTTTAAGGACACAAGGCACAATAAGTCTTTGCTTTGGCCCAAGCATGACCATAGCATATTGGTACTGCCACAAGGATAATCCTCAAAATGTCTTTACTTATTTTATTTTTCCGCTTGTGATGTACAAAGAAATATATTAATGTTCCATTTTTACTAAAAATATCAAAAACTTTAGTAATCCTTTCAAAAGTTTTATTGATTTTCATCCTTCATACAAAAATTAGATGAGAGATCGTATAGTAAATATTAGAAATTTGTATTGTAGCATTATAGATATGTTTACATGCTATTTTTAGTGTTGTGTCAATCAAGCACAGTCTATCATACCGAGATCCTAGTCAGACTTTTGGGTTATGCCAAAAGACAGTACCATGGTTCAGCTTCGATTGCATGTCCCAAGTCCTAACTCTAAGCACAAAGTATAGGCATTCATATAAGATATGTCCCCAAAAATAATGTAATTTGACTGAAAATTTAAAAGAAAAACCATATGAGGGTTTCCTGATGTAGACACCCACGCGGATATATGGTGAAAAAATGATACTGTCCTTGTTCTATTGTAATAAGTCAAACTATTTTAAGTTTAATCAATTAATCTTATATAAAAACATTAATATTTATGATAAAATTGTTATTATTTTCATTGTAAAATATATTTTTCATATATTGTATATTTATTTGGTACCATGAATATGGATGCTCTTTTCTCAAGATTTGATCAAGCTTTAAATAAAATAAAATTTGAGGAATGTTTGAGTTTGGAGTTACTAGTAGTAGTGGGGTCATGAGGTGGCATCTTTTGGTGCCTGCCTCTCCTGATTTCTACTCCCGCAAGGCCGCAACCCGGTGTTTTTCTTTTTTATATAAAAAAAAATAACATGACTGCTATTATCACCTCACCTGGGAGTCAAGTCCTAATCCTAATCCAAAAGGACGCCATACCCATTCCCTGGCACGAAGACGTCCGCTCTAGCGGGAATCGCAATCTCAGGATCCAGCCGAGCCGAGCCGAGCAGAGCTCCCCTAATCCGGTAATGCCCGAGATTCCCATTCCCAATCCTGCACTCCCCGCTCGCCGCCGCCGTCCTCGCCTCCTCGGGGCGGGCGTTCGTTCGTGGGGCGACGCTCGGTGCTCCGACGTCCCGAACGGGCCCCCTGTAAATAACACAGATTCGTAGTTGTCGGCGGAGAAGCCTCGAGAGCTTCTTCGCCTTCCAGTAGCGGACAGGCGAGTCGCATGGAGAGGTGGCAGCAGTCGTCGGCCGGTAGCTTAGCTGTCTAGGTTATTAGTAGATCTGTAGGAGTTTGCCGGTGGAGTTAGCAGCGTCTCCAGACTGTGTCTTCTTCCTCCGGGTCGATGATGTGCCCGAGGTTTTGGTGGCAGGAGCCATGTTTTTCGTTGTAGATTTTTTGTGTACCAGGTTCCTATTTTGTATTATGCATATATGCCATGCTTGATCTAATATAATAAGTCACCCCTTCTCAAAAGAAAAAGGAAGAAAAATCACAAATTCAGATGAGGTCTTTATTTTCTTTTTTTATTATTAAATAAAAAAACTTTCAGGTGCCCAGGTGCCAACCTTGACTGCATCTCGACGCTTGGCATGCCCTCCAATTTGTAACGTCGTGTGCTTTGTTTTAGGTGCTCTTCTCTATGGTTCAGTCAGCATAGTGTTTTGTAGCGGGGTATTTTTATAGTCTGAAGTGATTCAGTAGTGTCATGTTGTGCTACGAAACATTAGGCACATAGACTAATTGTTTTTTTTTCTCATTTTTGTTCTAGAATAGAGATGAATCACAGTCAAGGCTCTAGAATTGTTCGTGGCAGGGGTAGAAATAAAAGGATGTGGACAGCAGATGAAGACGACGAGCTTGTCAAAGCCTTGTGTGAGGTATCTGCTGATCCTAGATATAAGGTTGAAGGAGGGGCCTTCAAGAACTGTTATTCTCAAGGCATAGAGAACATTCTTGCACAGAAGCTACCTGGCCGTGGTATTAAAGCCAGCCCTCATGTCGATTCTCGGTTGAAAGTGATGAAGCGGAAGTATTATTCAATCAAGGATATGTTATCATTGCCAGGCTTCTCTTGGGATGACACAAGAAAGATGATCCAATGTGAAAAACAACGATATGATGAATATTGCAGAGTACGTTGTTTTGAGAATTTTTGTACTTCTATATTTTTCATCATAGTATGTTTCTTTTTTGACTTGTTATTTGCTGCAGGACCATCCTAGAGCCAAGGGTCTGTATGGTGTTCCATTTGTATATTTTGATACATTTGATGCAATATATGGCAAGGACAGATCTGCTGGAGAAGGGTTGGAAGGGTCTGAAGATGCAATTGCTAACATGGAGAATGAAATTACAAACGAAGTTGGAGATGACGAAGTGGAAGAGGACAGGGTGTCCACAGGAATATCTGGTCGCTCCTTGCCCGCAACATTAAGCTCTAAGAGTCAGAAGAAATACACGCATGACGGGAAAAGGAATAGGACTGAATCAAATTGCCCATCTCTGGACAAATTCAAGGATGTACATGTTCAGTTTCAGAATGCCATTCAGCATGCCAGCACGATGGCTGCTGCAATGGAGCTGTTCAAGGATGTACATGATCGCTTTCAAAGTGTCGTTCAGCATGCTGGTGCGATGGCAGCAGCAATGGAGTTGTTCAATGATGCACACACTCGTTTTCAGAGTGTTGTTCAGCATGTCAACACCTCGACAACAGTAATTGAACAGTTCAAGGACGCTCTTGACCATTTTCAAAGTATTACGCAGAATGGCAAGGTGATAGCAGCTGTGGAGTATGATACTGAAATGCAAGAGAAGTCAATGTGTGAAGAGCCCCAGAGGAAGGCCAAAGTAACAGCCATCGCTGAAGTACTGAAGCTTGGGTTTAGTGGAACTGAAGTGGTAACCACCGCAAGCATTTTCGCAAAGGAACCAAACCAAATGGACATGTTTCTAGCACTGCCAGAAATCTATAAGAAGGATTACATACTCCAGATGCTCAGTGGTATGCCATGTGATCCTCTGATCCTTTAGACAATGCATCTCACTTCATTTAAGGCTGTAAAGGTCATTTAGCATATTTTTTTTTAATTCTACCATTGGCATTTGCAGCAGGTTTCATCTTTTCTGATGCATATGTATATATGATTGTTAAGCTGCTTATGCTAGTTTCTGTTGGTTTCAATTTGAGTTTATGCCTGTTAGCCTTCAGGTTGCTTCTCCTAGGAGTGCAACTTGTGCATGCTATAGGGTTTGGGACCATTCATGGATTGCCCTTTCTGCATATGTCGTCTTTAGTTGGCTGTACTAAAAAAAACATGATCACGCTACCACATTTAGTTTGCTCTAGTTATTAGTCTGTTGCTGCTTGTTTCTGCAATGTCAATCAAGTTATATGCACATGAGGTGACAATAGATAATTATCTACTTGTTATTAGTTTAGTAGTTTTGTGAGCAACTGATGTATTGAAGGATGATTATACTCAACATTTCTTACTTGTTATTACTTCGCATTATATGCAAGAAAATCGTATTTAATTATGTACTACATATTTATTTATGATTATCCTTCTTTTGGTAAAATGTGAAGCAGTTTTATTTGCCGGTCTTTATACGCTCTTTGAGAAGCGGTTGTAAATTTGTGATGCTTTTTATCTGTTAGAAAACCAAGACTTTTATCCTGCAGTACAAGTATGTGCGGGAATTGGTTGGTTGTGCCTAGATGGAACATAACGAGATGTAGTTTCTTTCCATGTCAGATGAAGCTAACTCGTGTTGCGTTTCCTTTTGTTTCAGGTGCGCAATGCATCCAATACTCAGCCGGTTAGTTTATATTCAGCGGGTTAGTAGTCAGCTAGATATTTGTAAACAGTTAGTAGTGCCGCCCACCCGTTTCTTGTTAAATATCTGATGTAGTCTGTGAGACTGAGCATGGGTTAGGATTATTTTCACTCTCTTAGTGATGTGGTCCTTTCCAAGTGTAATGTGTTTTTGATTTTGGTTCTGGTGTATCTGCCGCATGTGCAAGATTGTTCTATCTAGCGTTTTAGTGATGCAAGAATTATTTGTTACTTGTGTTTAATTAGGAATAGTAACTTGACTCTTTCCTTCCCTCGAACCAGGCAGTTACTCATACAGTTCATTCCTGCTTGAAGCATTCCTGTGTAGCAAGTACTTGCGTCTCCATTCCAATTCCCAAAACCAAAAACTGAGTTATTATTACGTTGCAATCGCATTAGGATAAAATAGAACCAAAAGCTGAGTTATCACGTTACAGTTGCATTTGGATAAAATAAGCTCGACTAGTTCTGTCCTTTTTCAGTGGAGGGGTGGAACAAAGATGACAGTCGTCAACCTGATATACAAGATAAGTGTTGGTTCTTCCGTGGAGGTGGAGAAACATCAAGCCGCAAAAACGAAATGGGTTTGATTTCTTATATGAAATGGGGAGTAATTAACCACATTTTCTGCCTGGTTTGACAGTTTTGTGCACAACAGACCTCTTACGTGCATGCTTCAGCCAGATTTGTGCATGACATGGCGTGGCGCAGCTCATGAACAGAGTAACATGATTTCACCTCAGGGAAATAAAATGCAAGTCCAGCTTCAATTGAGAGGAGACACAAAAGACGAAAGGGATGGAGTAATTAACCAAAACAGTGACAATGCTGATCTTCAAGTTGCTGGCATTTCATATCAACAAATACAAACAGAAAATTGATGTGAAAATGTAGTCGAATTGTTCTTTGACAGCATTATTTTGCAAGCAAAGAAGACTTCATAATCTGGATGGTATGACTTCCATGCCAGGCAGAAACACTAGTTAACCAGGGGAAGATCACTCTTTTTTCCCAATCCCATGAGACATGTTGTAAACTCCACGCCCCTGTTCATAAAACCAGGAAACAAATCACCAGGTGAGAGGAAACAAAAAAAAAGAAGGAAAGTTAAACAAGTAATAATCTCTTAGGTTGAAAGTTCAAAACTTACAATCATGAACATGCTGGAGGCAGCAAGTGCAAGGGGGATGGCAACAGAGGTGATCACATCATAGCGCCCTTTCAGGTAGGTGTGCTTGGTCAAGTGCTGGAAGTAATGTTGCTGCTTGAAGAGCCTCTCACGTGGCAGAAATGGTGCTTCTGTCATCCTGCATCAAAAGAGAATAAACTTATACTTCCATAATGCGAGAACAAGCCTTCTTGAACTAATCTTCTGATATAGAGTACTTTCCATGGTTACTTAGGGTGCAATCACTGATTGTAACGGTAACATAAGGGGGGGGTAGCAATCTAGAATCCAATCATTTCTGTCTAAAAAGAATCCACAAATACTGCAATCACATTTTTTTTGTATTTCCTTTTGAAACATTACAAGACAATTTGGTTTACATGCAAACACATGTCCAATCATATGGTGACAGTTGATCTATACTAGATAGCTGGAAAGAAACAAGTAGTGCAAGTGATCATCCAGGACTAACATGTAGAGTACAGGCTTCAAAGCACTCATAATCTGGGCAGAGTTAAGGGGAAAGGCAAATCCTTGGCCAAAGTGTCCTGGTTGAACATGACCAGAACAGTGTAGTACAAAATTAAATATTTATTAAAATTTGCATCAATAAAGTTTCCAAGCATGGTATTATGAATCGTGTCTTTCTAAGAAAATTCCATTGCAAGAAAGTCTCAAACATTCAAAGATACTTTAAAATAATTTGCAATGTTATGCACCTAACATTAACCATTTCTCAAAGGCAAACCTCTAGAATCGTTATTCGTATTCATAACCTCAGCATCAAACAACTCTTCAGATCAAAAGCTAAGAGACTAGATGTCTAGGTCCATGCATTGCGCAGGGGGAAACTATGATTTCACATCTCTTCGCAATCAGTAATACTGCGTAAGTACCTTAAGCAATGTCTTGATATCGCAAGGTAGCACCAATCCGAGAGACACAGCTAACCATGACACCACACGGCACGATTCAACAAGCCAGAGTCTGAACCGCTTAATCCAATCGCTCGACTAGGTAAGATACAGATTGGCAGCAGCCAGCAGATCGGAGTCGAACACCCAAGTTGGAGAAGACGACATCACGAAATCGCGGGTAAAGAGCCCGTCACATCGACATGAGTGAAAGAGATAAAAACGCAGGCGCACGTAACAGCGCAGATCCGACGGAGGGACGGCCCCAACGACGCAGGCGATGCATTCGGCGCCACCAAATCAGAATAGGTAAGCTACCCACCCTTCGCCCGCTCCGGATTCGGGGACAAATAGGCGCTACGGCGGGCTAGGTTTATGGCAAAGGGAAGGAGAGAGCTTCCTGACCCGTACCTGGCTGCCGAGGGGAGCGACGCGGTGGCCGGCGGCGGAGCGGGTGGGGATCTGCGAGAGGGAGGCTGACCTGACCTGACGGAGGCGAAGGAATGGAACGAGTCAGGGAGGCCACACGGCTTTTGTGGATTCGCTCCGTGGGCCAATCATTTATAGGCCCGTAATGGGCCGACACAAAGGCCCAGTTCATTGAGAAAAGAATTTGCCATGACATTTCTCTTTGAAAAATCTCCAATTCTCCAGAATATTTAGAAACCTTTTGTCCAAGCTATTATTATTAGCAATTTGTCTACACCGTTTACCATTAGCAATCTCTGATCGGTGCACATCATGAAAACAGAAAGAAAGAATGAAAGAAAGGTAAAAAAACAAAACTGCAGACGGTATGGTGATGGTGACACTGCACATCAATTGTGATTGAAAACAAGTGTTGTTGTAAAAAAAAGAATAAAAACAATGTTATGGGATGCTCCCAGTAGTATCCGGATTCCAAGAATTGACCGTAACGGCAGTCAGAAATATGGGACACGGCGCAGAACCAGCTAAAGGACCGTTTGCTATGCAGAGAATTCAGCTACACAGGAGTCTTATAAAGCTCTCGAGAGAAAGATTACCTTCTCTGCTTCTTTTTCTCCACATATAAAAGAACTAAACAGTGACTCCGCCAGGCAGCAAATAACTTGGAACTTCCAGTGCAATTGAGGCAGAAGACAGAAGGAAAACTGGAAAAGACATCGACTTAGTCTTTATAGATTATATACAGTATATATATGCAGAAATCATAGGCAAATGTGATGCCCTGGCCTTCCAATCTGGTGCAGCGAAAAGCAAGCTACGTGTGACAATGGTAAATGGTGATGCATAGTATGCAAAGAGACATTCCCAGTTAAAAAGCACCGAGTACTAGACAATCCTTCAAAACATATTTAGCTTCTCCATAACCTTTAAATGAATGACTGGAGATGTCAATGTTTGTTGTTTCTGCTACTCGCCGGTGACTGAAGGCAATTTGAACCATCAAGGTACTCTAAAGGTATTCATTCATCATGCTCATCCACTATCTGGACTAACTTGACAAAAGCTCTGCTACTGAAAGAAATGCCCTGTGACAATGGTGGTTCTGATATAAATTGTTCAAATGTTATACTAAATTCTGATGCAGCAAATGTACATTAATAAACAAACAACATTGTAACACGTGACGCAAGTCAAATAAACATGGCATGTTTACAGTAAATACCAGAAAGACAACATAATAGATTGACGCTTAGCCAATTGCCACTTGATATCATCGAACTAGAGAGTTTACAGTGTACACACGTGTCCATAGCATGAGGATCACAATTAACCAATCATTATTGGTCAAATCACAGTATCTTGCGCAAGTAATGAAAGGTAAGAAATGTAGAAATACAATTGACACTTCCATATCACCATTGGCATTCAAGCATTATCATCGTCGTCCTCGATATCCCAGCTTAAATCCTCATCATCTTCAGCAACACTCAGCCTCTTGCGCAGCTCCTCCTTCAGAGCAGGGCTTGAGGTGTGGGCGCCGCCTTTCTTTTCTTCATGCTCTCCTAGATCCTCAATCTCATCCCATTCAAGATCCTCTTCCTCCGCCGTTCGCTGTCTGGACACTATGGAGTAATCGCTGTCCTTGCTCGAATCACTTGTCTCATGCTTTGCTCCTTCCTTCTTGTCACCTGATTCTTCCACATTTGACTTGGAGGGCTCTGCATTCTCACCCTCACCCACCACAACCAAAGAGCTACCTAGAACCGCTGGTTGTGGCTCATCATCAGCATTTTCCCGTTCCTCCTCCTTGTCCACTACCACCAAAGAGCTACCGAGAACAGGTTGTGGCTCGACGGCATTCTTCTCTTCCTTCACCAAATCATGCGCTTCTTCCACCCCCTCAACTCTGCTTTCTCCTACAACACTCTCATTTTCTTTATCAGCCATATCCTGTCTGATTTCTTCTTTGATCGTCTCTTGCCTCCTTTCTGCAAGCTCCTCCGTGCTGTCTTTGTGCTGTTCTTCCTCTTCCTCATCATCGACCTCCCAGCTCAAGTCCTCGTCCTCCTCCTGCGCGATCACACGCTGCACGAGCTTCGCCCTGGCGTCCTCCTGCTGCTTGAGCTTATGGACGCGGTAAAAGTACCTCGCCCAGAACATCTCGCGGGGCACGGCGTCCGGGACGAGCCTGTCCGCCATGGCTTCTAGCGCGTCGCTGTCGTAGCAAAGGGCCTCGATCTCCTCCGCCCTCTCGTCCAGGCTAAACCCCTCGCTCCACGCGGCGAAGTCCTCGGCGTCCTCGGGATCGGACGTGAACGTGGCCGGATCCGCCTGGAGCGCGCGCAGCTGCGCCTCGAAGCGGCTGTACCGGACGTGGGCCCCGGACGCGGAGCTGGGGTCGGAATCGCCGCCGCCGCCGTCGGAGGCCTGGGGCCCGGCGGAAGCGGCGGCGGCGGCCTGGGAGAGGGCCTCCTTGCCCTGCGCGACGATGTCGGCGAGCCCGTCGAGCGCGTGCGCGGAGGACGGCAGGTCCCGCGCGGCCCGGGCGGCGGCCTCGCGGAGCACCTCGGTCTCGCGGCGCAGGCCGGTGCCGAACTCGGCGAGGTCGCGGCGGTAGGCCTCCAGCACGGTCTCGGACTGCGAGGTGAGCGTCTTGATCAAGCCGCCGAAGCCCCACCCGCCGCCGCCGCCGCCGCTGGAGGAGGAGGCGGGTCCGGTGGGCTCCGGCTCCGGCTCCTGCTCCGGTGGCGGGGAGGCCGGGTCCGGATCGGGCTCGGCGAGGATGGACTTGAAGAAATCCATGGCGGCTTGGATCGGATCGGAGACGTTGGTCGTGGGTTTGGCCTCGGGGAGGGGAGGGGATGGGACTTGGGAGAGCAGTCGTCTTTCGATTTCGTTCGGGGGTGGGACTGGGAGCTGAGCCGGGGAGCCGGGGAGGGCTTTGCTCTCGCTTCGCTTTCGCTTGCGGGGCACGGGTTCGTGAATCGTGACTGCCGCGTGCGTGTGCCGTGAGCCGCGGCCCGGAAGGCTTTCCCAGTTCCCACCCTGTGTCTGTGTCCCGGAGTGGAATAGAAACGGGCGTGTACACGTATTCCTGCCGTGATGCCGTTTTGCCCTTCCTGCTGGTGAAGGCCGCTGCGCTGAGCGGCTCGACTCCTGCACAGCTTCGTCTTCTCTGTTACTCCTACGTTTCCCGCATCCTGTTTGCCGTGCAAATGTCGACACTACATGGAGCTCTAGCCCAGCCAGATGTATCAACCCAGAGGCAGTTAAGGCTCTGTTTACATTCCTATAGATAGTAGCTATCTGCTACTAACTATTTAGGCCCTGTTTAGTTCCTCACCTAAAAATTTTTCATCCATCCCACCGAATCTTTGGACACATGCATGTAAGTATGGAACATTAAATATAGACAAAAAAAATAAACTAATTACACAGTTTGGTTGAAAATCGCGAGACGAATCTTTTAAGCTTAGTTAGTTCATGCTAATGACAGATTAATTTTGCTTAATATATTTGTCTTGCAGTTTCCAGACAAGCTATGTAATTTGTTTTTTTTATTAGTTTCTAAAAACCTCTCCCGACATCCTTCCGACATATCCGATGTGACATCCAAAACTTTTTCATCTTCAATCTAAACAGGACTTTATTTAGAATCCAAATAAATAGAGGCAGTGAACTACTCTCTCCGTCCCCAAATACAACACAGTTATCAAGACAGAAGCAAAAATACCACTGCACCCCTATTATAGTGATGGTTGTTCTCCTGATCTCCTCATTAGTAGTCATTGAGGCCTTGTTTAGTTTCAAAAAAAATCAAAATTTCTCGTCACATCGGATTTTTTGACGCATACATGAAGCATTCAATATAGATAAAAAAATAATTAATTGCACTATAAGTTATGAGACAAATCTTTTGAGCTTAGTTAGTCCATGATTAGATAATAATTACCAAATACAAACGAAAGTGTTACACTAGCCAAAATTAAAAATTCTCCCCCAACTAAACAAGGCCTGAATGAGCTCACTGTAGGCTATAAAGCCGCAGACTCGTGCTGCTCCGACGTAGGACTGGCATCTAAAACGACTTGTATACTGGGACATCTTTCAAACGCTAAAACCACTTGTATACGGGACACAATAGATAATTGCTAGTTTGAACTATTGATAATAACTATCTTATTAGCTAAACAAAATCAAATAATAGCTATTAGGTCAGTCTTAGTGGAAGTTTCATGTGAGTTTCATTCACATTAAATAAGTTATCCCATAAGTATTTTTGATGACATGACGATGTATTTAAAAAGAGAGGAAAATAGATTTCATCTAAATGAAACTCTATTGGCATAATTACCAACTCTATACGAGTCTTAAAATTAAATGTCTTTAAAACCATGGAATGAAACTCTCCATTGAAAGCGAGCGTTTCATCCAAGTTTCATTTCATTTCACATGACATAACAGTCTTGAAAATAACGCAATGAAACTCTCCATTTAAAACTAGTTTTATATATATATATATATATGAAAAATTCTTTCTACATGTATGTGTAGTTACTTTTATCTTCAATAAACCACATTGTGTATGTGTTCATATTTGTTTATCGGTTTGAGTATGTTTATATACTTATATTAAGATACTCTAGATCTTACCACACGAAAAAATTTCAAATGAATTCATATTTTTAATAATATTACTGAAATGTCACTATGTATATGCATGTAATTTTACAACTTATCGTGCAAAGGATTGTTTTGATATAAATAGGCTAATTATCTTGGCTATCCAACTGTCACAAACAATTGTAAAAATACTTACCAAACACAGCAAAGGGTTAATCTAAAGAACACAGCTAAGAGTTTGTAAATGCTATGGATAATCCGTAGTGGATAGTGCATTAACTGAAATGTTAATAAAGAATAATGGACTCAAACATATCCCTGTTGAATGCTAACACTATTGTGGTGGCCTTAGGGCACTCACAATGCAGACTTTATCATAGAGTCTAAAGTTATCTATTACCTCGAATAATGTGGACTTAGAGTCTAAATAAGACTTGGAGTCTTTTTTTTCTACCTCTTTCTTCAATAAATATGATGTCATATCAGCAAAATACTATAAATAATATTTAATTAATTATCTTGGACTCTGTGATAGAGTCTTGCATTGTGAGTGCCCGTAGGGTTTTCATTAGATCTCCGTTGATTGGTACTTCTCCTGTTCTAAAAACAATGTAATCTTGTTTGACTAAGTTTGTAGAAGGGACATGTTCGTTTGAGCTTATTAGTCAAATTTCTTAGTTATTCAACAACGTTTTTTCTCATAATAAATCAGCAAAC
>Ga0182004_10001135_pt1 | contig 18835 bp, 11 predicted proteins | sample Sormic07211540_1_FD_120479 | JGI IMG/M metagenome (GOLD analysis project Ga0182004, IMG submission 120479) | Endophyte microbial communities from Sorghum bicolor roots, Mead, Nebraska, USA - 072115-40_1 MetaG | ecosystem: Host-associated > Plants > Roots > Unclassified | place: USA: Nebraska...
AAGGGATGTGTTTAGGCAGGGGGGGAGTGCCTTGGGGGAGAAAATTTGTGTCCCCCCCCCCCCCCCCCCTATCTGTACTGAAGAAAAGATCATGAAAAGCAGTGCATGCATGTCTTGGAATTAGCCCCTCCTTGGTTTCTGTTCACCCTCCCCCGCTGTGTATAGGAATTGCATTGTGCTATAAATTTACCCTTTATATTCAGATGCTCTCTAGTGTGTGTATATTTGCTGTATATTGTCCTGTATTTTAATGCTATATAGTGACTCCAGATATTGTTTTCATTGTACAGATTATTAGGCGTGCCAATGAAGCTGGTGAAACACATGCAAGTTTGAGTAGCCGGTTTATCAATGAATTCCTTCTTGATATGGCTGCGCTCCAGTGCTTGCCTCCTACACGTGAGCCACGTGTAACAGAACACATTGAGCATATTATAGAATTGATAACCAAGGTATATTCAAGTATTGCGGTAAACAGTACCAATCGGTAGCCTAACTGTTTATGCTACTGTGCATCTGTTGTGAACAGATGAAACACTGATGATTACACTAACTCATCGCCTTAAAATTTAGTGCAGAACTAAAACCATATCCTTGTGCATCATCTCTGCTTCCAGCATAGTGAAAAGTTATGCTTAACTTGCTCTATATTACACTGGTCCTACAAAATTGCACTGTGAATTGTGATCCCTTTTATCTCTTGTATTGCAAGAAATTTTTCACTCAGCAATTACAATTATTTCTGCTCTGTATCTGTTTCTGAACAGATAATACAGAATGGGCATGGCTATGCTATAGAAGGGGATGTTTACTTTTCTGTTGATAGTTTCCCTGAATATCTCCTTCTATCTGGAAGAAAGTTGGATCAAAATCGTGCTGGTGAACGTGTCGCTGTCGATACAAGAAAGCGTAATCCTGCAGATTTTGCCCTGTGGAAGGTAATTTTGATGCAATGATATTTCTATCTTAGGAATCATTTCATACAAACCACCATTTGAAGTGCACCTTCCATCCATACTACCAGTATGTGACAATGATATGTAGGACCTTAGGCCACATGTTATTGTTACATGGCCTGGTGGTATAGTGAAAGGTGCACTGAAACGGTGGCATGAATGAAATTTACACTTTAACTTTTGTGTCTGTCCACTTTCTTCTCATTCTTAGTGGATCACTGTGTTCAGTCTGCCAAGGAGGGTGAGCCCTCCTGGGAAAGTCCTTGGGGGCATGGAAGACCAGGATGGCATATTGAATGCAGTGCAATGAGTGCTCACTATTTAGGACATGTGTTTGATATTCATGGTGGAGGGAGAGATTTGATTTTTCCTCACCATGAAAATGAACTTGCACAAAGCCGAGCGGCTTATCCAGAGAGTGAGGTCATATGCTGGATGCATAATGGCTTTGTGAACAAGGATGACCAGAAAATGTCAAAATCAGAGAATAACTTCTTCACTATCAGAGATGTATGGGGTGAACACATGGTTATTTTTAGCATTTTCTCTGGCTTTGTTTTACTGTTTGGTTACTCTTCAGACCTAACAATTATTTCCTTTCAGATTATTTCTCTATACCACCCGATGGCTTTACGCTATTTCCTGATACGGACACATTATAGATCTGATGTGAATCATTCTGATAAAGCAATTGAGAAAGCATCAGATCGTGTGTACTATATTTATAAGGTGCTTGAGTAAAGTTCAAATATTGGTTTGACAGTATCCAACCAGTTTGTTGGTTATGGGAATTAATCATCTTTTTTGTCTAAATTTTCTCATTGTGAATTCCATGTAGACATTGTATGACTGTGAGGAAATGTTATCTAAATATCATGAAGAGGGCATCTCTGTTCCAGTCCCAGCTGAGGAGCAAAATCTGGTCAACAGACACCGTAAAGCTTTCTTGGACAATATGTCGGATGATCTTAAAACCACAGATGTTCTGGATGGTGAGGATGGCCTCACGGATCTGCTGAAGGCCATTAACAGCAATATGAATGATTTGAAGGTATGTTGGTACTGTTTCTTGCTACCATGTTCCAAGGTTTGAATTTTTAGGAATTGTATGTAGCATTATCCTTTTTATTTGGATTTCGTGGTTGATATGACACCTTTTATACTTTCAGAAGCTGCAACAAAAACTAGAGCAACAGCAGAAGAAGCAGCAGCAGAAAAAGCAACAACAGAAGCAACAGCAAACACAGAAACAACCTGAAGATTACATTCAAGGTCTTATCGCTCTGGAGACAGAAATTAAAGATAAACTATCAGTACTTGGTCTGATGCCACCTTCATCTTTGTCAGAGGTACTAAAGCCACTGTCTGTCTATAACTAAATATAATCCAACTATGCTGTCCAATTATGATTACTACATGTTTCAAGATCAAACTTTGATTTAACAGGTACTGAATCAATTGAAGGACAAAGCATTAAAGCGAGCAAATTTGACTGAAGAGCAATTGCAAGAGCAGATTGAGCAGAGAACTGTTGCGAGGAAGAACAAGCAGTTTGAGGTGTCTGACGAAATCAGGAAACATCTTGCTACTCTAGGCATTTCCCTTATGGATGAACCCACTGGTACATCATGGAGACCGTGCGAACCAGATCGGCCTGAAGAGTCAGGATCTGTAACTAGTGATAGTGTACCTGGAAAATTTAATAAAAGCTCAGACCCGGCTGAAGAGTCAGGATCTATTACTACTAACGCGGTAACTGAAACATTAGCCGATGCTCAGGTGCCACCTTAGGCTGATCAGCTTGATATTCTTTAGAGGTTGTTTGGCCTGTTAAAACCTGTGTTTCTGGTTGTGTAAGAAGGGCTCCCCGTATACTGGACACATTTGGACGAGTTGTGTTCTCCATTTATAGATATAAAAATCCGGCAAAACCATTGTGGGGCATTCCTAACGTAGAAACCGACATTAATAATATTGGCATCTAAGCATTTTGCTGATGTAGCAAGGTAATTATTGAAGAGAGAGAGAGAGAGCAAAAAACAAAAATCATAGAAACTGGATCTAAGTTAAAAAACTATGTCTACATAAGAACCAAGACATGAAAGATTATGATTGGTGCAGAATAAAGAGAATTCATATGATGAAATAAAAATTATTTTATAGAAAATATTCATTAGGACTATGGTTTATATATAGTGTTATATTAGGACGCAACTTACGACTTATAGACCAGTAGCACCAGCGAATTGGGTTTCAGATATAGAATTTTCTCTCTGCTTTTTGCCCCTACCAATTCAATCATGGCCTTCCTGTCCTCCGGCGACGGCGACAAGCCGACAGCCGCCTTGTCGTCGCGAATGGACTTAGGCTCCTGAGGAAAACAAAAATCTTGGTGGGAATGGGATGGAAACGACCATAGCATCAAGCCGGCCATCAACCATCGCCCTCTCCTCGTTGCCGGCCTCTCGGCTCTCGCCAAGTCGCCCAGATCCTCGTGGTGCGGAAGGTGGTGCTAGCCTGCAGCTTGCTGTCGTAGCGGAAAGGTCGCCGCGCGCCGCCACCGCTAAACAACTCCAGCACGTCAACGCTCTTGCTCGTCAACTCACCAATCACGCTCGATCGACCTTTACACACACATGCAGTCACAGAGCTCTTGCACCAATCACAATTCGATCTTACACCAATCACAGATCGATAAACTCGTGACAAGAAGAGAGCTAGAAAGATAGAGTTTCGTTCAAAAGCGTTACAGAGAACTCTTCGGGATAGCCAAGAATTAGACTTGCCTACAGCTCCTCCAACAGCCAATAACACATCAGCAAGCTCCTACTTTCTTGCTACTCACTGCATCATCCTCTGATTCTGCGGCGGCAGCCTCCAGCTCCACTCAAGCTGACACACTAGCTCACACTCTGCGGCAGGGATGATCTTGGCGCCTATCCAACGACGCCGGAGCTGCCACAACCGATGCCATTGATTCGGATATGCATGCAGCGAACACTCATACATGGAGCCTTCAGAGACACCATGGTAGAGAGCAGGAAGGAGGTGGCCTCTTTCTTGATTTCTTCAAGCTTGTCCTCTCCCAGACGAAGTCAGAGGTGATAGCGGCATCGTCCACTTCTTATTGGTTCAGAGGCAAACCAGGGGAGGGAGAGGAGCGAGGGAGGGTTACACATCACTAGCTCAATTTAAGGGCCGGCGACACGTCACGTCATCTACTGTACCTGAATCAGGTATTCAGGTATTGAGCACATAAGCAACATGCATGCGTGCAGTAATCTTGTTTAGCACCAAACTTCGCCAGTAGCTCATGCTTCTCGGAGTTGCCAAAGCAACGACTGCTCTCCCTACACACGTCACGTTGGCCTCTGGTTGTCATTCTCCTCCAGCTCCTCCTCCACATCCTGGACCAGCCCTGAGCGTGTCAGTGTCAGCGTGCTCGAGCTGCTCTCGCTCATTTCCTCTCCCTTACATCCCTCCTGCTCCTCCTCTCCCTGAGCGGCCTCCCTTCGCTTGGCAAAGATGGCAAGGACCATGTGATGCAAGGCTCAACACAAGATGATTGATGGATGGATGAAGTTCGAAGGATGGAAAACAAAGACAAGGAAAAGGTGATATATTAGAGAAGAATGAACAGCCAGACTGATAGGATAAATAGATAATCATACTATAAAAAAATACAATTTATTTTTAAGATGGTTATCTAGTGCCACTAGATGAGATTTAACCTTACATGTACATTGAGTGGTGTGGTGAAGTGCAAGTGAAAACCATTGAAAATGTTTTGAAATTTTTAACTCGGGCCATCTCGTGATTTTTTTTAGCTAGCAATTTCAAAAGGTTTGAAAAGAGGAGCTTGATGGGCTATTTTTATAGCCACCAAAGCCCTCCGGTGGACAATGGAGTGCACCTATCTAAGCTTAGGTGTTGTGGAGTTTGATCGTTCGTTGAAGACCTTCGGTTAGAGCATAGCCTTAGAACCCTGTTAAATGTCCAGTGCAAATCTAAACTTGTCGTCCAACCCACTAGCACCCACCCACAACTTTGGAGACGTTGACGAACACCATAAATCGGGCCCGTTCCCTTAATTTTAGGGACACAGGCGCCCCACATCTATAGAGTTTATTCTCTTCAGAGATCATCCTATGTCTCCTATCTTCTCCAAAGTTCACCAAACCAAACACCACAACAGATAAGCTCGCTCTATATCTTTCACATTGTCCCTTGAATCACGCTTAGAATAGAAGCTCGGGCATTGCTAAATATGGATGTGTTAGAATCTGAGTTCGCATGATTAATAAGAGAGATAAAATGTTTTCCACATGCCATCTTCCTCTGAAGAAATTATATATGACGAACGTCAAACTTAGAGGATGTTGCTTCAAACCAGGGCGAAACTACGGTATGTTACGGGGGTCCGCCGACCCCGACGGTTTTTGTAAATCCTTTGTAGATTAAGACTTTAGTTAGTTCATAATCCTAATAAAACACCATATTGCACCAGCTTTCTCTAATTGACCCCGGTAACTCTATTTTCTAGATTCGCTGCTGCTTCAAACAGTTACACAGGATAGCCCGCATATCCACCAATGACTCACAATTCATTTGATCAAAACAATAGAAGGCTCCACATGTTGGAAAGGATCACTAAGCAATTTGGTGCCAGATAGACAATATTTAGTCCTATTTGATCACTCCTTCCAACTCCGGCTTTGTCCTACCGTAGCCAAGGAACTAGAGCCGGAGGAGATGGGCTTCTCCTGGATCTATTTCATTTAGAGGAGAGAGAGAGAGAGAGGACTTTGATAAATTGTGCATGAGTTGGAGGAGCCAGAGCCACTAAACCCTTCTAAATGGCCTCTTAATGTGACGTATAAGATTAGAGTTGCATTGTTCAGCTTGCTAAAATTTGGCTGCTCATGCTGGTTTGTTGTTAGAGAAAAGCATTAGTGTTATATGATGCCCGGTGTTCTCCTGTGCTCCCCTTTTCCATCTCGGTTTTTTAAATGAACCAATCTTAAGGACTAAATACATATAGAAATACTAATATTTTTATACTAGAAAAGTATGATTAAACGAATCATGTGATATAGTCTTTAATAAAATTATTCAGATATACAAATAACGATTTTATTTTTTATAAACCTAGTCTACCTTAAAAATCAATTGTTTCCTCGAGAAACGACATGTGAATTTTAGGACGAGGGGTGACAGACTACTACCCAAACCCAAATTCTTCGTTCACTCAAATCTTCACACTCCTTTCTAGTACAACGACATGGCCTTCGTCTCCATCTCCGGCAAGGTATCAACATCTCCAACGGGTTAAGGTCAGGAGGTATGTTTTCGTTTAAGGAAGTCATTAACTGTATGACAACATGTTAATAATAGAGCACTATCTCAAGTGGGTCTTTCACATGTGCTTCGGTTCGTAGTTGGCAAAGTATTTGGGGCTCAAGAATGAAAAGACGGTTATATTAGCAGCAGGTCTTTTTCGGCTTGCTTATCAAATGAACAGGTTGATTCTGGTTGACACAACTATTAGGAAGATTCTAGACAAAGGATGACCTTTGGTTCAACTTGCATGGCTATCAATGGGGCACCGCAGAATCATGCATTGTGTAAGAGCATCTCCAACAGATATGCAATTGGACTGTGCATTCTAGAAATTTGCCAAAAACCTTAAAAATTGCTCTTCAACAGTTATGCATTTGACTTATGCATTTTGGCAAACTTGGCATTTGATGGACCAAACTTGACATTTTTGCATAAGCACAATGACTTGGCAATTTTAATATCCCAAGTTTCCTGGACTCCTTGTCGTGCGCGACCTCCCCACGCGCCGCAGTAGTTTCCCGCGATGACTCCTCCTCCCCGCGCGAACTCTTCTTTCCCCCGCGCCGCAGCCTCCTTTCTTCACGCAGCAGGTTGGAGCAGATCTTACCGGCCTGGAGCAAGCAGCGACGTGGACTGGCCGGTGACCTCGAAGGCTTGGTGCGGAATGATGGGGAGAAGGCCGCGACGGACCTAGAGGCCGCGCGCGACGTGAACTCTGCGACCTGCGACTTCGTGGACTGCTGGCACGCGACGGAACTCTGGCGAACTGCGACTTCGTGGACTGGCGGACCGGGAGGCCGCGATTCACAGAAACGGCGGTGACTTGCGACTTCGTGGACTGGCGGCGACGGGCGACAGAAATTCCCGCGTAGAGGAAAAATCTCGCGCGAAGCGCGCCAAACAAAAAAAGATCCCGGATAAAAATAGTTGGGTCCACTATTTTGGGAAATGCCAAGTCAAAAATGCTAAACACTTGGAGATGGACTTATTTTTCATTTAGCAAAACGTTTAGGGACTTGACAAATTCCAACAAATGGTAAATTTCAATTGCATAACTGTTGGAGATGCTCTAAAGGGACTTGTTACTTTTGGCATGATTTTCTTAGGGCATTTGCCACTGTCTTTTTGCATAAAACATCATCACTATTGTAGCATGGTTTTTCACATCATGTAAATTTAATAATACATATACATGGTGGGCATAGTGGCCTAAGGCTGAGCATTAGTCACTGAAAAAGGATTTCATAGGCTTTGGGAAGGCATAAGCGTTCACAAAAAGAATGGCTGAAATAGCAAGGGATCCCGTACTCGCAGGGAGAACCTAGAATCTTGGGTTGAATTTATCAGCAACAAAAACAGAGAACTCGATACCCTTCGCCCCTTCAGCATAAGTAGGTTATCATTTCATTCCCACTTCATATCAGAAATAATAAAGCTGAAAGAGTTTGTAATTCTGTAAAGAAACCAGGTGCAAAGAAAGCTGGTGGGTTACTGAATCAGGCAAGAACAAACTGAACAATCCCGGCTGCTAATCACATAGCTTAGCCAAAGCTTTCTCTTTCGGCAAATCTGCCAAATTAAAGTAGGGTCCGTTGCTGATTTCCTGCGGATTCTGAGTGGGTCATCTCTGTCTCTCTGAACCAAGTGGCGCTGCTGAAGGAAAAACAATGCCATGTGTGAGTGTAACTTTTTCGTCTTCAAGGAGCTGGCTTTTGTTTAGTTCAGAAAACAACGAGGGCTAAAGCATGGCCACTTTGGATCACTAGGACAAGCGAGGATCGTCAAGGCAAAGTGCCCCGCGTTTTATGGGGTTTCAGATTGAGACTACTGATCTCCTTTTGCCTTTGGCTGCACCAGGGCTCCAAGAGCCGACTTCTTCAGTTCTTCTGAACCAGGGTTGGCTTCTTGTCCTTTACAGAAACTAGAATGGATGTTAACCGCGTTGGCTTGGTATATGCATGTCACATAGGAGTATTCTCCAAGCTCTTCTGTTGATACTGTATAGAGACTGCACTCTGAAACCCCATACGAAACTGATAAAGGTTGCACTCTGAAGCCCCCCATATGAAGCCTGAACCTGGTTCAGACAAGGGATAAGAGAAGAGAATGTGGGCAGCTTTATTTTCATCAGCTGTAACTGGACGTCGCCGTCATGAGCGATACATAAACCTACTAAAACTTTTTCATATCATAACGTCTCATCAACACTTTCGAAAGCCGGGATTTCGCCACTTTTGAAAGCCGAGATAAGCCCGGGACCCTCCATGACGAATGACGGCCGGGCAGCTTGGTTTCAGGTACGTTGTAGTTGAGGCGAGGGTGTCCGGTCCATCCTTATCTCAATGGAACGGCCGGGTCGATTGTTAAGGCCCTGTTCGTTTACGTCAGAATAGGTCACGAATAGAAATGAACGGGGCCTAACTTGGCCACAAGCACTGCACTTGGGGCAAGTGAAAAAGGCCTTCTTTAGTTCCAAAAGATGTTTAAAACTACCTATCACATCGAAGCTTGGAGCATTAACAAAATAACTAATTATACAGTTTATTTATAATTTACGAGATAAATTTTTTAAATCTAACTAATTCATAATCGGACAATAGTTATCAATACAAATAAAAATATTATAATAGCTAAAACTAAATTTTTTCGTGAACTAAACAAGGTCAAAGTTGAGTGAAGCTGTGAACATGAGAAGCTAGCCAGAGTGTCGATTGCACGTGTGTGCAACCTAGCTAGCACCTGATGATCAACACCAGACAATGTGCCCGACGCCCGATGCCCGATGCCCAATGCCCCATGCATGGCCTGCTCGAGAGTCGAGACGATCTATCATCTATCTACAGAGTGCAGACTACAGCCACGAAGAAGAAAGGAGTTCGAGAAAAAGATTGGATGGAGACCTGGTCGGAGCTTACATGCACTGAGCTCGATCTATGATGGAAAGGTCCAATTTATCTTCCACGACCATGATAGTCGTCTAATTTTGCTCCCTCAACTACAAACGGTTTTAGAAGTTAAGAGAGATAAAAAATTTGATTTTATAATTTGGGAAGCAAAATCAGATGACCATGAGACAAATTAGACTTTTTTTTTAAAAAAAAAGAGAGGGAGGGAGGCAGGAACTGGGCCGGAAGGGTGGGCTTCAGCCCAGGGAGGCTGGCTGGAACCTTGAGCCTAACAGGAGCTTTAGGGTTTTTTTTTAATATTTTTCAAATGGATTTTGTATAAGATTTCAGAACTAATCGATCGAAGCGTATTTAAAAAATAATTAAACTGCGCACAAATAGACACTATGCATTCGTTATGCTTAACATAGTTTATAAAAATTACCATCCTCCACTAACAAATAGGTCTTGACGCTAATTAATTATAGAAAAAATAAATTACTACAAATAATTAACTAGGGTATTATAATGTTGTGGTCAGGGCTGTAGAGCGAAGTGGTGGAGCTCCGCTAGCCGGAACATGGTCTTTGGAGTTGGTTGTAGCTCGGCGGAGGAATTGTTCCAACTCCGATGGGGGGACAACGAGATTTCATGAAATCTATAGTCAATCCTATTTTCTATAAGACGGTTAACAATTGAATACAATTTTCCCATTATTTGACTATCCATAATAGTGCGAAAAAATTGCATAGAAAGTATAGCCTAGACTTGAGTTTCTCGACCTGTTGCCTTAGGATTAGTTAATTCTCTTTCTCGATGGAACATGGAAGAGATATATGTCACTCAGCGGTAGAGTGTTTTGCCTTAGGATTCGAGTCTGGTTATCCTTACATCTAACATGAGTTGTTTCTCTTTTGACTTAATCCTCCACCATGATCGAACGAGAATGGATAATAGGTTGAGATTGGTGCGGGTTGCGATGAATGATAAGATGGACTAATGAGGCTCCAATGAGCTAGCTGACATCATTGGAGCATGGTTCTGGTGTGGCTAGTGGGGTGGGTGAGATACGACGGTGGAGTGGATTTGGGAGGCAGATCTAGGTCGAACCATAACATCTCTATCCCTATGCACACTGTCTCTCTCCTATAATTCACCCACCTCCGTCAATGATGGCACATGCCCCATCAATGATGGCAGTTATCTCCACCCGAGGCGGCCTCACCCGCAGCTGGCCTGGTCATGTGCGTTCAACCTCGGAGGAGTGAACATATAGGAGCTTATGTCAGAGGCGTCAATAGAGCCAGAGGCGTTAGCATTGTCGTGGTGTCGGTAGAACACAAGCATCTCCTGCACTAGAGGCGTTAGCGGAGCTGGCATCAAAGGAGTGGACGTCCGTCTAGGAGCCACATTCAATGTCAGAGTAGTAGACGTCTAGTTTGATGGCGGTTAACTGTGGACTAGTGCAATTTTGATGCGATGACTGACATAATTGGAGTATGAATCTACTGTGGCAGTGATGGGGTGGGCGAGACACGATGGTGGAGTGGATCTAGGAGGGAAAGATCAAACTTTGACATCCCTATCCTTATGCACATTGTCTCTCTTACAGTGGACACATCCCATGCATATTGTCTTTCTCCTATAGTGCACCTATCCTATACACATCCAACACTCCTCCTGTAGTGCACCTATCTTGTCAATGGCAGTCATCGTCTAGGCCTTCAAGACCACAACCTCGTGGTTGGGCCCACCCGCAAAAGTGCCAGCGTCACTCTAATGACTGTGGCGGTTCTGCCGCTCATCGCCATCAGGAGCTCCCCCTTATCCTTGGAGCTACGGTGGTGCCTCTTGTAGAACAGGCAACAACATGCATTGTGTCAATGATGAGGATACCCCCCCTCCACTACACAGATGAGCTCGATGATGAGGTGTTGGTGTGTCCCGCCAGTGCCAGATCTTGCCCTATAGAGTAGTGAGGGCGTCATTATTCGACATTGGAGGATGGGCTGGTGGCATGCTAACGGTGCCATCTTGTCGGAGCCATAGAGCTAGGTGGTGGTGGAGCAACCGTAGCCTCGACCGTGGGAGCCTCACCCACGGTGGAGGAGAGTGCACGCCGATAGCCACTTACGGAGCTATGGGCCTGTTTAGATGCAGCCAAACAGCCAAAACTTTTGGAGAAATGAACACTTTTTGGAATAATAGATCTAAACAGGGGCTTGTAAAACTTGACTGTAAAGATTTGGAATTTGGGACCTTGGAGCCCCAAAACTGTGTAAACTTGCTTGGGGACCCGTGTCATGTGTCTTTCAGACCAAAAAATTTGAAAAACATCTAAACACCTACTTAAATGTAAAGTTTACGGCCAAAAGTTTTGGGAATCTAAACAGGCCCTATGTAGAGGCCAAACTTGGTCATGGCTCCCCTTGGTTATGGACATCTTAATAAAATATGATATACTAGACATGTTGGCTATTGATTTCTTTCTCTCATCTCAATAGTACCTATGTCGCCTTCAATTCATTTAGTAGATCTGGTCATAGCCTGAACTTTGCAGACTCCGTGTAGCAACATAGGTACTATTGAGATGAATTATTTGTAGACCTACATTATTTTTTCCCTTAAAATGATTGAAAAGGTCCACATAGGATCTATCCCCTTGCTGATTCACGTTTCACCATATTGTTATGCATCACAAGTTTGGTAATATTGTATGCTAATTTGTGGTAAACTGAAAATAACATCTTTTCCTCTTACAATTCGAGAAGCATAGCAAGTTAGTCCCTTAGTCTTGTTTGTTTTTCTAACCTAGCACTTAATACGAGGGCAGTGATCCTAAAACAAAAATTAGGAGGGCAGAAACGATTCATGAGGAGCTCACCTCACACTCACAGTGATCTTGTTTCATTAGGTGCCCGTGCCCCAACAGGAACATTTGATCTGGTGCCTCTCTTTTCGAGAACAGCAAGTGTACGAAATGACGAGGGTACAAAAGTTTCACCGAACTGAACAGGGAATCCTGTGTCTACACTTTACACCTCGACTCGCAAATTCAGCTACTGTAAAACTCGCAACCTCTGACGCGGTAAAACAGTCAGGTTTGCCACTCGCCACCACCCAAAGGGCACTACACTAACACGTGTACACCAGCTAGCTAGGGACGAGCAGCGGCGACCACTACTCCACCACCCAGGTCACGGCGATGGGGCTCCTCACGACGTGATTCCCCAGGCCGCCGCTCTGCTTCCACACCAGGTACCCCTCCACGCTGTCCTTCGCCGCGGGCGGCGACGGCGCGTCCACGGTCACCCGGAAGCTCCGCTGCTCGCCGAACTCCACGAACGACAGCGTCGTGGGCGCCACCGTGACCTTCACTCCCGGCGGCGCGGAGACCTGCACGGCGTACGTCGAGTTGGGCGTTCCGACGTTGGTCACCGTCCGCAGCAGCACCGCCGACCTGGCGCCGTTCCTGAGCGCCACCGCGATCGACGGGTAGTTGAGGCTGAAGACGCCCCTGTTCCTGTCCCCGCCGAGCGCCGCGCTGCAGTTGACGCCGGTGTGGGTGATCTTGAAGATCTCCATGTGGGTGTACCCGAGCGTGCACAGGTGAATCACGTAGTCGGCTGGCTGGATATCGTAGACAAGGCCCGGGTCGACGGCGCGCGCCGGGCTCACGTGCCCCGCGCCCATGGCGAACACGCCAGCGCGCCCGCCGTCGCCGCCGTCCACGATCGCCTTACCCCGTCGGTCGGTTATGTCGGCCGTGGTCATGATCGCGGACCGGACCATCGCCGGGCTCCAAGACGGGTGCGCGGACCGGATCAGCGCCGCGATGCCGCTCACGTGAGGCGCCGCCATCGATGTCCCCGAGAGCACGGTGAAGTTGGACCGACGGGCGTCGCTCTCCAGCCCCGACGGGCCCAGGTTCCCTGGCCACGCCGCGATGATGTTCACCCCGGGGGCGACCACGTCGGGCTTCAGCACCGACGGGTTCGTCAGGCTCGGCCCGCGCGCCGAGAACACGGCCACCGCCGGAGCGCGCGCGCGCCCGATCCGCGTGCCGCCGAACACTATCCTCGCCACCGGCCGCGGCGTCGATCTGATGTATCTCTTCAGCTCCACGGCCTCCCGGTACCCTATGAGCGTCGCTGGCAGGACGTGGACGTCGATGGAGTCCTCCTGCCGGTTTATCTCGGAGTTGGCCAGCACCATGGCCGCGCCGCCTGCTTCTTTTACAGCCTCGCCTTTGTCGGCACGGCCCGTGATGCCGCGGTCGCAGACCACCATCTTTCCGGCGACGGCGGCTTTATCCAGGGACCCCTTGAGGCAGTACTCGGATTCCCGGGTCCCACCAACGGCGTACACCAGCTCGAGCTCCTTCCCGCCTTTTTTCAAACCGATTTCCCCGGGGTACATGGACTCGCCGTACAGGACCCGTCCGTCACCGAGCCGGACGTACGCCGGGAAGCGGCGGTCCAGTGTTGCAGCGCCGACAGTCAACACCCACGGCGCCTCGTTGGCGACGGAGCTCCGCGCCGGCCCATTGTTCCCGGCGGCGCACACGACGGAGACGCCGCGCGCCGTGGCGCGGAAGCTGCCGATGGCGATGCTGTCCTCGAAGAGCGGGATGGGGAACCCGCCGAGCGAGAGCGACAGGACGTCGACGCCGTCGCGCACGGCGTCGTCCATCCCGGCGAGGATGTCGGAGCTGTAGCAGCCGTTGAACCAGCACACCTTGTATGCGGCGACGTGCGCGCCGGGAGCCACGCCGCGCGCCTCCCCGAGCCCGGCGCCCAGGACGCTGGCCCCGGCGACGGCCGCGCCCGCCGCCGTGGACGCCGTGTGGGTGCCGTGCCCATGCGCGTCCCGCGGCGACACGTACTCCAGCAGCGACGCCGCCTCCGAGGGGTTGGTCGGGTAGTTGGCGCGGTGTCCCTTGGAGTAGAACCGCGCGCCGATGAGCTTCCGGTTGCAGTTGGAGGCGTTGAAGTGCTCCCCGCCCTGGCACACGCCTGCCCAGCGCACGGGCGCCGGCGGCATCCCACGGTCGTCGAAGCTGGGGTTCTCGGGCCAGACGCCGGTGTCGAGCACCCCGATGATGGTGCCGCGGCCGTACCCGGACCGCGCCCACGCGCCCGTGGGGCAGAAATTGAGCCCGAGGAAGCGGTACGAGTAGGTGGTGTGGAGCTCCACCCGCCGGTCGGCGCGCACCGACGCGACGCCCGGGAGAGCACGCAGCGCCGCGGCCTCGCCGTCCGCGAGCTGCGCCGCGAAGCCGTCGAACACGGTGTGGTACGAGTAGAGGAGGCGCGAGGACGGGCGCTTCTCCTGCTCCCACGCCACGGACCTCTCGAGGAAGGAGAGGTGCCAGTCGACCTTGGACTTGGAGGCGGAGAGCACGGCCTCGCTGCTGCCACCCTCGTCGTGCGGGTGCAGCTGCACGATGTAGGTCTGCATCGTCTCCGCGGCGGCACCGAGGACGGCCGCCGGAAGGAGGAGGAGCAAGAACAACGAGTGGCAGACTAGTAACACCCTGGCGACATCCATTGCTGCTGCCAACTGATCTGGTTTGCGATGGTTGGAAGACGAGGCAGAGCTGGGTTCGTCGGTGTCGTATTTGAAGCGGCGTGGGAGAGGAGCACCAAGCGCGGGAGCCGCGTCCGCGTGGCGAGAATTTGAGACGGGGAGAGAGGTCACGTGAGGACCAGGCGGGCTCGCGGTCACACGAGATGAAGTGAAGGGGAGTAAATTTGGCAGACCTCCCGCTCCTCCACCGTCTGATCTCCTCCGATCCTCGTCTGAGTTGCATTCTATCCACAATTACGCAGGCACGGGTAGAGAGAGACGGACTGGGGATGGTCGATGGAGCGCGTATCCGCAGACCGCAGTAATGGATGAATCAGCGCGCAAAACGGATGGCTGAATCCGCTACTCGGCTGCTGCGTGCTCGGGCGAGTAGAGCCACGGAATCCTTCTCTGTTTCGTTCTTCCTGTCTCTCTGGCACTATCGGATCATGCCATTTATGACGTGTTCCTTAAATTTCCTTCTGCTGCGACGGAGGTTGGACGTCTTGCTTGCCTCACTGCGCCAGCAATAGCATGCGCAGCCAGTCCAGCGGTCCAGCCGCGGGGATGCGCGAGCAGGCACGGCGGCGGTGTGCAAGTGCAACGCCCACGGCCTCATTGAATGGTGCTGCGTGCGCGGCGCGGCAGGCCGGCGGGGCACAGCCAACTATTTACACCTACGGCCACGGGCCACGGCTCCCAGTCCTCCCATGCCATGCCTCCCATGGCGCGCGCGCGCGCAGGGGTGGCGAGCGCCGGGCGCCGACACCTCTCCCATCCCCTTGGGCGGCCCGCGGCGACAGGCTCCCTGCATTCAAGTCAACACCTGACCTGACGCGCGCTCCTCACCGACCGCCTGTCGCGTAGTACTACTCTCGAGTTGCTGCGGCTCTGCAGTGCAGCTCCGGTTGCTCGGGCGCGCCTCGTCCGCCGGTCATGGGTTGGTGTTTCCGCGCCTCATGGACTGTAGATCTCGTGGTGTATGCCAACTCGTCAAGATGTTCTCTGACTCCACTATGGCGTCGTACAAGGTGACTCAACGCGTAAAAACGAACGCTGGGCTTGCTGCCGTTACATATCGGGCAAAAAAAAAATCAAAATACTGCATTCTTCTTTTTTCAAAAGCCTCTACAGTATGATCAAATATTCGTGTAAACTCAATCGATCACCATTCTATAACCTAGACAATACACCATGCTCGTCATCAGTCCAGTGTATGCTGTCTTGACCTAGAGTTCCTTTGGCAGGGCTCTCGCTTCTCTAAAAATCACTTCTTTTAAGTTTCTTCGGAAAAGACACGTTCTAACGTTTCGGGCGTGTATATACACAAAATCGCTTGGGCTTCACCCGTTTTTAGTTTCAGAAATCGTTTGCTCTACATATGCGTCTGATAGGGCTTTGATTGAGCCGGTGGATAACTCAAAGAAAAAAGCTCATATTTCCTACAACTAAAAAGAAAAAAAAGAAAATAATTTTTCCGTGCAACTTTGGTTTGGTGTAACCTCAAGTCTTATCTCCCCTTGCGATCTCGCACAGCTCCAAAAGGAAACCAAAATAACACGTACAGATGAAAAAGGAAACCCAGCAAGCCGACGTGCGATCTCGGTCGTTCGGTTTCAAAAGGAAACAAAAAATCTCATACGTACGCTGCAGTGCACAAAAGGAATCCGGCATCCTTCAAAAGGAAACAAAAATCCTTCGATCGCCGGCGATCAGTTCGGTTTTAGAAGGAAACAGAAAAATCTCGTACGGACACTGCACAAAAAGAATCCGGCACCGCAATGTGCATGGGGATCATTTCAACCTTCAAGCTGTCGCTCGCATCACACCGCAACGTCAACCCCTCGATCAGTTCGTGCTCACCGGAATCAGTTCGACCTCCAACCTGCCGCTCGCACGGCACCGCGACGTGCGCCCTCGCGATCAGTTCGACCTCTAAGCCGCAGGATCATTTCAACCTCTAAGCCGCCGCTTGCACGACACCGTGACGTCAACCCCTCGATCAGTTCGTCCTCGCGATCAGTTCGTCCTCATGGGAATCAGCTCGACCTCCAAGCTGCCGCTCGAACGGCACCGCGACGTGCGGCCTCGCGATTAGTTCGACCTCTAAGCTGTCGTTGCCAAGCCACCCCCGCACCAGGCCGTTGAACCACCGCGACCGTGCGCCCCCACGATCAGTTCGACCTCCAAGCCACCGTCTCAAATTCGTTGTCACCAAGTCGCCTCCGCACCAGGTCGTCGAACCACCGCGACCCCCGACACTCCTACATGCGCCCCCGCTCCGCACCTCTATGTATTTTAATGTTGATATTTAAATTTTACAGTATTAAAATTTTATTGTGTGATCTATGTATTTTTAGTATAAACTGTTAGCAACGCACATGCCGTTCTCAGAAAAAATATTGTATACAAGGAGGTCCTAACGCCATAGACGAGGTAATATTACTTTATTGATTCATAATTGCATTTTTTTAATTCAAATTTTTCTGCACAAATAATATCTCACTATCTCCATATTTGTTATTGTTCTTAGGGATTTTCAATTGGCTTATCAAACTCTACAGAGAGATGCTCTATACATACTTATGTGATGACATAATTACCTCGAGTGTTTTATTGTAAATAAATAAATTATATTTTATTATTATTGGTTTACTAGACAACATACTCATGGTCATGAGTTGGAATGGAATAGCTATCATTTTGTGCTAAAAATCTCCTAACAATTGTAAAATTTATAACATGATGGTAAGAGTATATTAACAGTCGTGCCCATATCTACAATTTATATTTTGTCAAGCAGTTGTAACAGCTGTGACCCTGTATCTACAATTTATATTTGGTCAAGCAGTTGTAACAGTCGTGACCGTATCTAGCTTCCCATCCCTCAGTACGAGTGTATTCTCATCCCTCTATACGAGTGTATAAGTATGTGTGCATTTGACAGACATTCTGTATTTTTTGTTTTTTTAAAGTAAGGCAACACCAAGGCTCACCACATAAGGCAGCCGACTGCATATGTTTCATCTGAGCAACTATTGCATACACACATTAAAAGTTATATCTACAATGCAAATTATAATGTCAAACAAATAGATTATAATATGCCAACAAATAGATATGTCAAACAGATATGCCAATAAATAGAAGATTATAATTTTATTATCTTATTATGCGAACCATGTATTTTAAATAAAAAATGTTTACTATCCCGTAGCAACGCACGGACACGCTACCTAGTTAAGTTAAAAAAGGCATTAAGGGATTGGATATCGGATGGACTTTGTGCTCAAGTGAACACGGGTGGGAAACAATCATTATTAAGGGCTTAAAAATAAATTGAATCGGGTAAAATTCTTGCGTTAAGCTATAATTTTTTTGGGGCTGTTAGCCTTGAGAGCCTGAGTACGAGTTACTCTTAAATTCTTATGTTGGACTCCACATAAGTAGATCTATACAATGAACATATAATACAGTATGCTTAAGTACAAAGTTTTTGCTATAAATGTTTTGTCTTTTGTCTTTTTTTATTTATTTTAGCTAATATTTGAAAAATCATAGTGAATTACAAGAAAAATCATAAAATCATAAAATATAATTTAGTTAGACTTCATATGAGCATATCTACACAGTAAATATATAATATGGTAGGCTTTAGTATAATTTTGTTGTTGTAGCTTTAGATCTATGCTTGTTTCACTACCGGAATCCGGCTCTTTGCCGAGTGTCTAGTGGTTTGCCGAGTGTTTTTTTTCGGGCACTCGGCAAAGAGCTTCTTTGCCGAGTGCTAAAAAAAAACGCACGGCAAAAAAAAACTCTGGATAAATAGGGTTCTTTGGCGAGTGTAAAAAAACACTCGGTAAAGAGCTCTTTATCGAGTGTTTTTTTTGACACTCGGCAAAGAACCCTCTTTGCCGAGTGTTTTTTTTTGACACTCGGCAAAGACCCTCTTTGCCGAGTGCAAAAAAAAGAAACACTCGGCAAAGAAAATTTCAAATCAAAATTTGAAGCCCTAAACAAATTCAAATCAAAAAGTTTTGAACTACAAAGTTGTATAACTTCTCAAGATCTATAATCTTTATTTTG
>Ga0182004_10001136_pt1 | contig 18834 bp, 13 predicted proteins | sample Sormic07211540_1_FD_120479 | JGI IMG/M metagenome (GOLD analysis project Ga0182004, IMG submission 120479) | Endophyte microbial communities from Sorghum bicolor roots, Mead, Nebraska, USA - 072115-40_1 MetaG | ecosystem: Host-associated > Plants > Roots > Unclassified | place: USA: Nebraska...
ACAAGACAAAGTACTACTGTAATTCTTTTGGTGCTTGACCTTGCTGGATGTGTGATGTATGGCAAGACAAATACATTTGGTGGTCCACTTTTGCTGGATGTAATGTAAGGACAAATTTGGATATCATATGTATGTGGTTGTGTATCTTCATGACTTGTGGACACTATATTAAGATTTCGATAATGTTTTTATATGTGCTAAAAATTTTATTTTTTTTGTACATTAAATTGGACTGTTAAACGATCTGTCGCTATAAATATATGTTGTGTTGAATCATCTGTCGCTAATGCATGACAACGAACTATCTGTCGCTAAAGATTAGCAATGGAGTATCTGTCGCTAAAACTGTTGTCTGACGCCAAAGTTTTTTAGCGGCAGCACTTTCTCCGACTGCAGAAGTCTGTCGCTATAGTTTTTTCGCGTCAGACGGTCTGTCGCTGTATGTGCTTTTAGCGTCAGATCGTCTATTGGTAATCTCGGTGTTGTGGTGTAGTGGTCAACCATTCAATCGTGTTTTCTGTCACAATAAATCAGCGAATAGTAACTTTCAGCCATAACTTTTCATGCATAGTCATGTGACAAAGAATCTTGAATTTTTTTTTATTTTTAGGATGAACTAAACAAGCCCTAACTTTAGTACAGACTGTTCATACCAACCGGTGCTGTCAGAGATACAGTTCAAATTTGGTTGCTGTCCGGAAGGAGAGATGTTCAAGAATCTTCCAATGGCATGAATCATTGGCCACTTCACTCACAATCTACCTAATGTATCCGGTCTCTACACAATTATGCATACAAATAAACTTTATCATAATTGCAGCCTTTACCCCTAAAAAGAATCACAGAGAAAGCAAAACTTTATAAACAACAAGTCTATTAACAACAATCCACGTTTGGCGAAGATATCCTATGCCATCGTCTATAGTTTACTACATATGCCCGCTTTAAACTTAGGCTGATCCGAACTAAAAAAAATTCTTTCAAATGGATCAACAAGGATGTGGTTGCATCAAATAATTAGCAGCAGGCTAGATTGTTGGAGAGGCAATCCAATGGCATGCGCAATGATATGTTTCTCTCTCGACTTAAAATCAAATATCCACCAGCAACTAGCAGTATATATTTTAGTCATCGTTGTACTAGAAAAAAAATAGCTTGTTTTCACTCAAAAATCAAAAACCTTTTTCAAGATTCTCTGTAAAATCGAATCTTATGGCACATGCATAGAGCATTAAAAATAGATGAAAACAAAAACCAATTACACAGTTTACTTGTAAATCGTGAGATGAATCTTTTAAGTCTAGTTACTCTATGATTAGACAATATTTATCAAATAAAAACGACCAAAAAGATTTTTTATCTAAACAAAGGTCTTGTTTACTTTCACCCAAAAACCCAAAATTTTTTAAGATTTCCCGTCACATCAAATCTTTAGACGCATGCATGGAGTATTAAATATAGACAAAAATAAAAACTAATTATACAGTTTGATCGAAATTGACGAGATGAATCTTTTGATTCTAGTTAGTTTATGATTAGACAATAATTAACACAAACAAACAAAAGTGCTACAGTGTCGTGAAATTTTTTCCTTCGCGAAGTCGAACAAGCCTAAACTTGCAACAAGAGGTTACAAAAGGGCAATGGAGGCCTGCGCTTGTTTCGGCATGGATGGATCGACCAGTGCCTGCGCTTGTTGTGCCGCCCGTCCATCGTCACTCAGGTACAGTTTCGCAGGCAGGCAGGCAGGCATGCATACATGGCCCCCCCGCCCGGCGGCTCCGGCTGACAGCAGGGATGCATGCCATGCTTGGATTTGCATAGTTGTGGTGTGGCCGGGGGGACCTCCGACTCCGTCCCATCCATATGCATGGCTAGCTAGCTGTCATTGCTGTTGCGTTGCTCGTCGCATTCATCAGGGTTCAGGGACGACGGACGCTCGGCTAGCTGTCCCTTGTATGTTTCCGCCGCGCATGCAGCCACACCACCAGCAACAAACCTTGCCAAACGCCATTGAATTGCGGTGCCTGCTGCATACGTACGTATGCATGGACCGTACTCGTCTACAGTATCTAGCAGCAACATGTTTGTGCATGTCTGAACTGAGACACGACACTCGTTTTACAGCTAGTAGCTAGCTATAGCCTATAGGAGGTAGTCACGGCACCGATGACACAATTCTGTGTCGCAACTGTGGGAGCTGCAACACTTGTTTGACAGATAAGACATAATAGAAAGTACTATTGAGTCTGGCTGCCGGGCTCCCTGCATGGCACCGACGACAGACAATTCTGTGTCGCAACTATGGGAGCTGCAACACTTATTTGGCTGATAAGACATAATAGAAAGTACTATTGACTGATTTAGAAAATACTATTGACTGATTTATTGTTTGAGAAAAATACTGCTGAATGGTTGATAGATTCAGCTAATAAACTTAAGCGAACAAGAAACTATATATTCGTGGTAGCTCTCGTGCTCGGCTGTGCAAGCACGGGCACAACCACAACGTGCCAACGAGGTGACGATCCTTTGTTTCAAATCGGTATGAGACTGCAGGTAATCTACACTTTGACGTTTTCTCGTCCCACATGCATTTCTGTTTTATTTATGAAACAAAACGATGAAACTCGTGTTTTTGTGAGCTTATTGCAAGAATCTCTCTAATGAATGATGATGAAACACATGCGGACTCTCCTCTCACTCTGTTCTCCATGAAACAACAACTACTGGAATTGACTATTGAGCAATTCACATTAATAACCTTGGAACTCGATCTAAACTGCACTAAAGTGTTAGTACTGTTGAGAGTGTTGAGCAATTAAAGTGTGTTTGGATCATAACCTCTCATACATATACTATGATCCTAGCCACAAGCAGACGTCTAAGAGCAGGTACAATAATAGGCTTATAGCCAAGCTCATGCTGATGTGGAGGAGAGAAGAGAGGAGAGAGATGATAGCTTGGCTCTTATGTAAGCACCAAGCTGGGCACGGATGTATAGGTAGTAGTGGGCCCAAATAGCAAGTGTTGTGAGAAGGAATAGGAAAGAGAATGTGTTTTAGAGACAAGTATGAGACAACTTATTGTATAACTTGGCTCTAATCACTTGGCTTATAGCCAAGCATTTGGCTCTATTATTGACCTTGCTCTAACCCTTGGCGACGCTACCTAGTCTGCTGAACCTCGAGCATCCGCCCAAGCCCATCACGACCCGAGACCCGAGTCAAGACCGAGAGAGTTCATGACTCTCCCTGATTCTTTATTTTCATTTGCATTCTTTGGCGACAACTCTTTCTACAGCTTTCTCTTCCAAAAATATAAAAATACATATATAGGGATTTCTATGAGTGCATCAAACAATTAATGCACAAAATACCCACTCATTTCCACCTTTTTTTTGATTCTAGTATCTTCTTAACACAAGATGTCCGGTGGATGATGAATTCTGGAATTTTGACCTGTGCCGTTGTGCGCTGTGTAGCGACTCCCTCTACTAATGATCCATATCGCCATCAAAATTATATTAGCACCTCAGCTACACACGGTAGTTTCTACCTCCTTTAAAAACTTGCATATGCATAGACCTAAATACACCTCAGCTACACACCGGAGCCTTTACCAAAAAAAAAATCCCACAAAAAACCTTATCCTATATTCACTATAAATCTGATTCAAAGATGAATTTTAATGACGATATTTGGATATCTGTGTAAACAGGTTTTGTACTTTTTTTTTTGAAATGCAGCCTTGTTTAGTTCACCCCAAAAATCAAAAAGTTTTCAAGATTCTCCGTCACATCGAATCTTACGGCACATGCATGAAACATTAAATATAGAGGAAACAAAAAATAGTTGCACAGTTTAGCTGTAAATCGTGAGACGAATCTTTTGATCTTAGTTAGTCCATAGTTAGATAATATTTGTTACAAACAAACGAAAGTGCTACAGCAGTGAAATCGAAAAATATTTCGCATCTAAACAAGGCTACGAAAACGAAAAATTGTAAATGATCTCGCAGTGGGAGGAACTTCCCTACAATTTTCGGCCCATTTATTTCCTCGTCTTAGGCCCATCGGAGAATTCTAAGGCCCTTCCCGCCGTCTTCCAGCCTATGCAGGCTCTTAAATCTCAGCCGTTGGTTGGATCTGACGGCATAGGCAAGCATCAGCCCGCCCGCCCGCCCGCCGCCATCGCCTCCAGCCTGGACGAAACAAAACCCTCCTCCCTCGCTCGCCGCCTCGCTCGCAGACGCGTCTAGCTAGGGTTTGGTCTCGCCGTTCCGCCGCGCGCGCCTCCAGAAGCTTCTAGACGTTCCGAGGAGGAGGAGGGGAGGCTCCCGCCGCCGCCGCAGCCATGGCGTCCACCAAGGTCCAGCGTATCATGACCCAGCCCATCGTAAGCTACTTCTCCACCCCGGCCTCCTCTCTGCGCATGTATGCTCTTCTGATTTTCATTCATATATATCGTCGTGCTGTTTCTAATCGTTTCGCCCTATGTTTGATGCTGTGGTTGGCGAATCCTTGGTGGGCGTGTGCGGCGGCAGAACCTCATCTTCCGTTTCCTCCAGAGCGTAAGTGGATTGCAATTCTATTCTGTTTCTGGGCTATGTTATATGTTACTATCTGCGTATTTTGTGGTGCTTCGGTCAGGGTTTGTAAATTGATTTGGTTCTTGCAGAAAGCGCGCATCCAGATCTGGCTCTTCGAGCAGAAGGACCTCCGGATTGAGGGTCGCATCATCGTGAGTTTTCTTGCCCTGTTTTATTTGTCCCAACGGCAAAATTTAGCACCAGTAACTCTCTGCTAGCGCGTAATAACTCTCTGCTAGCTCCTACTAAGTCTATACAAGCGCTTGCATATGCTAATCGTAGTGTAGTTTTATGGGGACAAATCATCCTAACTATCCCAAAAGAATGCAAATTAAACATAAGTCATATCTTGGGCTTGCTTTGTTATGGGATGTCAGCTAGAAAAAAACGCTTTACAATCGGTAACTTAAAATCACATGTGACCTTAACCAAATGCTTTGCCACAAGCACCTACTAATATGTTGTGAATGTATTGCACATTCTTTGTTAGATTGCAATTCTTAGTCTAAGGTACATGCAATTATTGGTTTCAAGTGTCTTCAAAGGATTACTACCTAGGTAGAAGTTAGAACTTACTCACTCCATCCCAAATTATAAGTCGTTTAACTTTTTTAACTTCAAGTTTAACCACTCGTCTTATTCAAAAAAATTGTGCAAACATAGTTAAATTTAAGTCATTCTTGTAGAACTTTTATTAATAAACCAAGCCACGGCAAAAGAAGTGATATTTTGTACAAATTTTTGAATAAGATGAATGGTCAAACTTGGTGTCAAAAAAGTCAAAACGTCTTATAATTTGGGATGGATTGAGTAGAACAGAAGGTTAGAGAGTAATTTTGTTCCATTGGACGCATGGGTAGGCAACATTGGTTGGTGCCATGTCTGCTTACCCGCAATATTTTGCTTATAGTCAAGTGCTTATTGACTTCTACAGCTGATTGGAATGTGATGTGTTCCAATATTGAGTATTCCTTTTCATCAAGTTACTATCCTGTAAATCTGGAATCAATACTAACCCTTGTTGCGGGAACTGAAGAACTAATCTATATGAATTATGAACAACTACTGTAAATAGTTTTGAGCTGTGTTGCTTTCTTACAAAAATCTTACCTTTTTGCCTAATCAGAACATTATCAATGCTTATAAACAAATAGTGTGAGGATTTCTGAAAGATGCTATTTAGAATGTTTTCATTTAGGGACCTTTGGCTCACTCTCTGGGTATAGAGTGTCGCAACTGTATATTTGTTGTGACTTGTGAGTTTTTTGTTTTGTCTCATGAACATTGAGAAACAAACGATTGGTGATAAGTGACAATCAGTAATAACTTATAGATATGTTTAGTGCTCCTTGGGTTTCTTAGGGAAATATTTGTATTATCCTGGGTGTGTATGGTATAGTTGCATTTGTTCCTTTGTTTATCTCTATTTCTCATTTGTGTTTTCCTATATGTGTTTGTTATGTGATATAAATGCAGGACCTTTTGTTTTTGACTTGCTTATTTCCCCCTTATTTAGTCTTGTATGTTACTCTCTGATCTGATTAATGTATGGTTGACCATGCACTGCTGGCATGTATATAGATGTCTGTGTTCTTGTGGGGCTATACAGATGTCATCTTTCCATTTGCTATCGCTAACTTGGTCGTGTTGTGCCCTTGGTGGTGTCTTGAAAACTAAATAGAGTTATAACAACACAAATTTAATTCATTTTCTACTGGGGCCCGAAATTCTAGGTTTCTACATATTGCTTAGGCTTAGCCTCTTGTTCGTATATATTTTTGGAGTAATGGTTGACTGATAAGGGTGTATGGTTATTGTAATCCAGGAGCCCGCTATCCATAAACCCATACTATGAGCCTCTTTGAGAGAGCTTGAACTCTAGGATTCGTACAAAATTTGGAATTTACAGGATAAAACGAAGTGTTCCAGGCTTTTTTTTTGGTCTAAAAATGAGGACACTATAGCTCACCGTTGGGGCCCTAGTCTAGCTCCTGCTCAAGCTCCATGTTCTTGGAACTGTCCCAAAGATACCCTATATAGGCTATATCTTTATATTGCTTGTATGCCAGTTAGGAAAAGGACCATTTTAATAGCATACTGTTCGGTAAGACAACTCATACCTCGATATGATTTGGCTCTCATTAAACCCTGCAGATTGTACTAACTTTAGTGAAACTTAGCTCATAGTTTGTTATACTTGCAGGGATTTGATGAGTACATGAACTTGGTCCTCGATGATGCTGAGGAAATCAACGTCAAGAAAAACACTAGGAAATCACTGGGTTAGTAAAACATGCATCCCTGGAAAATTGATTCCCCCCATCAGATGAATCGATATCATGATTTCTTGTCATGCTCTAAATGTTTGGTTGTCAAATGGTTTGCAGGCCGGATACTCCTCAAAGGTGACAACATAACTTTGATGATGAACACGTGAGTGAACAAATCCTACCTTTGTATTCTGGCTAATTATTCTGAACCTTGTAATTTCTAGTGAGTGGACTTCTAAAATCTGTCATTTTCAACTTTTGCAGTGGCAAGTGAAGATTCTTATGGCAGGAATGATGTTTGGTGCACGCGTTGAGTATCTGTGACACATTGTACTCCATCCATCCAGACTTAAATGTATCATGTCATTATGGTTTAGTGAGAGTTGTATTGGCTGTTAACTACCTGAGTAACCTCATGTGTTAGCTATATGCTACATGCTGTGACAATGAGCTGCTCAGTGCTCACTTGTGTTCCAAAGATTAGCCCGACTTGTGTGACGCATGTTGACATCTTTTCTGGTTTCATACTCAGCTTGCCGAGTTTTGCTTGCTTTTTAGAACCTGGGATTGTGGGGTGAAAATGTGGTATAATAGGAAAACACAGAAATAGGATACGACGGGGACCGAGCCAGGCTCGAGTGGCTAGCGGCGGCAGTGGTCACGCAGCCGGCGCAGGTTCAATTTCTAGAATCGGATCTGCGTCTCACCGGGACTAGCTTTCAAAATAAAATCTACAGCTCGTCTTGCTCGGTGACACAAAGGGATTGCGATGTTCCCGTTACCTATGAAGCTACGATGGTTTTGGTGGTCTCTACGTGTCTTCTAGGTCTCTAGAAGAACGTGTCTTCTACTCTGTGTGTAGTTAGGCCACGTTAAATAGGATGCCACATAAGTTAAATTGTTGACTTGGTAGGGTCATTAAATGAAGGAGTTTCATCAGATGAGAGATGACTCGGTTACCTAGTTTATAGTTTTGGTAATCGTGCCATGAAACTATGCATTGAGACTGGATCGTGCAGACACGATACGTGTGTGTGCGCTTCTACAACTATACCTAGATAAGAGGCCTAAAAAAAGATATAGGATAGGACAAGAATGGAAAACGCTGAAGGTTCAACTATATGTTTTTTTCTCTCGTGGGTTGTCTAGAATAGATAGAATTACAAGTTTTTGTTAATCTAAATTATTGATAAAGTAAATGGATATCAGTTGATATTCAAATGTACTAAATCTAAATTTGAAATATATCCGATTTGTCTTCACATATGGTAACATATCTGTATTTGTGTTCGAATTTGAAGTAAAGTAGGGTAAAAAGTGCTATCTGAATTCGATTTCATGCATGTTGGATCTTAATCCATCCGTAGTTTGGATTTGGATACACCTTGTGTTGCAGACAGAGCAATTTCCTATCACCTTTGTACCTGCAAATCACGTACACGGAGTAACACGCTATCACATGCATATCATGTATGTCACTTAGGCAAATCACATCCTTGCTGTGTTGCACTATATCATGCGTCTCTGTCGATGTTGCGCTAAAAAGCAGCAAGCTTCAGCGTTGAGCCTCCCGGGCCAGGCAGTCCGCAGTTGCAGGCATCCGCTAAGCCCGTCACGTCCCGAGCCGAGAGCGTTCTGCGACTCGGCCCTTGTTTAGTTCCAAAAATTTTGGAAAATTGACATTATAATACTTTTGTTTGTATTTGACAAATATTATTTAATTATAGACTAACTAGGCTTAAAAGATTCGTCTCGTCAATTCCGATCAAACCGTGCAAATAGTTTTTGTTTTCGTCTATATTTAATACTCTATATATGCGTCTAAAGATCCGATATGATGAAAAATCTGAAAAATTTTGTAAAATTTTTTGGAAACTAAACAAGTCCCGGTCCGACTCCGCCTTGAGGCTACTGTCAGGGCTCCTCCCGAGTTCTGTCTGGTTTTCTTTTTTTTTAATAAAAAAATTTCTTCTGTCTGATTAGTACTCCAGTGATTATTAAGCCGAGAAGGGTTTGGTGAGAAATAGCGACACATGAGTTGAGGCAGGATTTTTTGCCCAAGCCTGCAGCCTGCACACGGCATTAGCAAGGACGAGTGCACGTCAACAAGCCAAAAGCACTGCATCTGATGCTGATGCTGATTTTTCTTGGCTAATGATTTTTAAAAAAATATTATTCCATAGCTAAAAAATAAAGCCGATTCTAACTGACAAGCTCAATCGAGCAGACAGTTTGCTTTCCTGGTCGATCGACATCAACCCAACTCCATCGACGGAATAAACCCACACGGCTCTGTTCGATTTCCTGCGACACTGCGGCTACGCTTTTTCTGTGGCGTTGCATCGTTCCTTTTTGTCCAAGTTATAACAGACCATTGCTTAATCTGGCTTGCACAAGTCAGTCAGCACAAGCAAATTAGCATGGTTGACTCCTGATCCCAGAAACTTCCCCCCTTCCTACAAAGTAGTACAAACACTATACTGCGAACTCGAAATCCAGGATTTGGCTACCGCTTTACTCGCGTGAAATGCTACTCCTGCTGACACCTGAATTTTCTGACCTTCTGATCAGAGATCAACAGCTCATGTCCGGAGTACGTCGTATATTGTTTGAGTTGGATTGGATCATCCTACCTTCCAACGGCAGTGATCGCGTCCCTAGCCGCGCGGCGACCGTTCTCGCGCACAAGTACAGAAATGGGTGCCTGGAATGAATTCTCGGCACCATCACACAAGTCATCGGCCTCTCGCCATGCACACAAAACATTTTGTTTCCCCCTAACACCGCCGGCGTTGACCACGTCACTACCTACAAACCCTCCAACGTATCCTACACTCCATTTGCAGACACGAATCACTTATCTTATCTCCCTCCGCGTGCTGCCAAGTTCTTGATTACAAACCAAAAAAAAAGTTCTAGTTGGCCTTGGGCCGTGCGGCCGTTCGTGTCCATCCATGTCGAGCCCTCCGTCGCCACCGGTGCCCGACGGCGGCGGGCCGAGCCCGTTCGTGAACCGGCAGCAGCGGCAGGAGCAGGAGCAGCTGCAGCATCCGGACTACAGCTTCAGCGGCCGCGTCCTGCTCACGGCCGTCGTCATCCTCGCCATGCTCACCGTCGTCTTCGTCCTCATCCGCCTGCTGCTGTACCAGTTCGTGGCGCGCGGCCGGGGCAGCCTGACCCTGGGCGTCCGCCGCTCCTTCGGCAGGAGGAGCGTCCGCCACGGGCTCGACGCGTCCGCGCTCGCCGCGCTGCCGGTTACCACGTACCGCGTCCGCAGGGCGGACGGCGGCGGCGGCGATGGCGACGGGTCGTCGGCGTCGGCGGCTGCGGCGGACTGCGCGGTGTGCCTGTCGGAGCTCGCGGACGGCGAGAAGGTGCGCGCGCTGCCGGACTGCGGCCACGTCTTCCACGTCGACTGCGTCGACGCGTGGCTGCGGTCCCGGACCACGTGTCCGGTGTGCCGGGCCGAGGTGCGGCCCAAGGCGACGGCGGGAATCGACGCGCGCCCGTCGCCGCCTCCGGCGTTGATCGGTGCGGCGGGGGCCACGTTGGTCGTGACCGTGGAAGGCGGCGGCGCCGCGGAGACCGGGGACGCGCGCCGCACGTCCGTGCTGGGCTTCGGTCAACCGTCCGGTGCCGTAGGGTAGAATCAGCGAAAACGACGGTGCACCTGATTAGCCCTTGTTTAGTGTGTGCGTGTATATATACGAATCATATTAATACATGTAATTAGAATCATTGTGTACTACTTTATCTTTGTGTGAAGATGCATGATACCTTGTTAAGAGCATCTCCAAGAGCTTGGCTAAAATGAGTAGCTAAATTCTAATGTTTAGCCATTTTGTAAAATAGATAACTTCTTAAAAAAGAAGATGTTTACAACAGCCTTGCTATCAGATAGCTAGTGTCAGTGGTTGGCTATATATGGCCAACGAAAATCAAAGGATAGCAAACTTTCTATTTTACAAAATCAAATAGCACATCTGTTGAAGCCTATTTTTCTACTATAAACATTCTAAAAGGCCTCCATAATAAGAATAGCAAAGCTGTTGGAGTTGCTCTAAGTCTCCAACGAAGCTAATCATTCCGATCCTCAGTTCAGCTCCGAAAATTCTATATAGGTGATATCCTATTATTGATAGTGTAGTTTTTTTTTTATTTTTCTTATTCCAAGAGATTACCAATATTTTTAAAATTGGATTTTCCTACATTTAAGAGATGGATGGATTTTGAGTAATTACTAAAACTTTTAGGTATTGAGAATATGGTTACTATTCTATTGGAGCAACCACAATCCTTTATATTGCATTTTTTGTAGGATGAGATAAATAATATGTTGGAGGAACCAGAATTCCTTGTGTTGTGTTTTTTTATTTGGATGAGATAAATAATTTGTTGGGGATGCTCTTAGATTTTTCTATAATAACTTTGTGCTTACTCTTCACATACTATAAATGAAAAGTTGGCAAATATAGGATTACTCACAGAAACTCAACTTGCTTGCGTCACCGTAAGGACCTATTGGCCCAAGATGGTTGAAATGGGTTAATAAAAAATTAAGTAATAAATCTTAACTTGTGCAACGACAAAAAAACCTCTAGATTTTTTAGCTCATAAGTTCTTGTAGAAATTAAACTAGTTAGTCTTTAGGGCTAACAAAATTACCATGTTCTTAGCAAAGTTATTACTAGATGATTGCACTAACCAAATCTATCACAAGCCTTACACAAGTTTTGATACAACGACATACTCCTAAGCGGTAAGCTACAAAAGTAAGCTTATGATCACACTAACAAAAGTCTTTACATGCATGAAGTAAATCCACGCTAAATACACCTACAAGAAGTCGAGAAGATCCTAGTTGTCACACAATAGAACTTGCAAACAAAAAAAACTAATAATGCAAGAAATAAGAACAAGGCACATTCAAACTTCTTACCAAGTTTTAAGAAAAAAGCAACATATACAAGTTGTAATAAATGCTTAACACAGCATGTTTCCTACATAATTTAATGAAAACTAGTTTGATGCTGCAAATATTGGTGTAACTTTTTAATAATAATTTGATTAAAGTTAGAGTAGTTTGACTTCTAACATCTATATGCATTAATCAATGTAGAAGCTGGGATATTTTAATATATTCTCCTTTTTTTTTAAAAAAAAAGACTAGTTTAACTTCGAACAAAGTTAAAGCTAAAGTGAATAGAAATTTGAAACAAAGTGAGTACAACAGTGTGGTCTTTTCATGGTTGCAGGCTTTATTACTTAGGTCTTGTTTAGTTCTCCCAAAAACCAAAAAGTTTTCAAGATTCTCCGTCACATCGAATCTTTCGGCACATGCATGAAGCATTAAATATAGACGAAAATAAAAACTAATTGCACAGTTTATCTGTAAATTGCGAGACGAATCTTTTGATTCTAGTTAGTCCATGATTAAACAATATTTGCCACAAACCAACGAAAGTTCTACAATAGCGAAATCCAAAATCTTTTTGCATCTAAACAAGACCTTAATAATCGGATAGAATACAAAAAGATGATCATCGTATCATGGGCATTGTAGATCAGTGTAATCCTACGGAGAAGAAGTCCTGGTATATATATAATCCTCCTCCTTGTGTTCAGCTGGAAAATAAAAGATAGACATTGTCACTGCTTATGTAAGGCCTGCAGGCCTAAAGACACAAACATTTTTTTTACTTTTTTTATTTATTTGAGAATATACTTATGATAATTCATTCTCTAAACTAGTCAACGCTCGTATATACACACGAATTCCATCTGCCAAAGCCCATGAACGGCTAGACCAAATGTGGAAGAGGCGCGCCAAACTTTCAGCTTGAGATTTGACAGCTACCTTATTTTTCAAAAAACAATTTTTGCAACAACGAAAACTAAGAAGAAGAAGAAGAAGAAGAAGAAGAAGAAGAAGAAAAACAAATGTGACTTTCTTTTTTATCTATATAAATAAAAAATGAAACGGTTAAACCACTTTTTGCCAATAGCCAATTAATTCACTCGCGCCTTACGAATCCTCCAATACTCCACGACACACCGCCGGCATGTCCTCCAACAGCACGGCCTCGCCGGGAGCCGGCGGCACCCGGTGCTGCAAAGCGACGACGCTGGTGGCCGTGGCCGCCACGTCGTTCGTCTGCTGCTTCATCCTCGTCGTCGCCTTCCTCTTCGTGCGCTTCCTCCTGCTCCGCCAGCGCTGGCGCCACCGCGCGAGAGGGCTCCAGCAGGAGCAGCATCATCGGTCCAAGCACGGCCTCGACGCCGCGGCCATCGCCATGCTCCCGTGCTTCCCATACCGGCGGCATGCCGACACCGCCGCCGACGCCGAGGGCTCGACCTCAGTGCCTGCCGCCGCCGCTGAGTGCGCGGTCTGCCTCGGCGTCCTGGACGAGGGGCAGATGGTGAGGCAGCTCCCCGGCTGCAAGCACGTGTTCCACCAGGAGTGCATCGACGTGTGGCTCGCGTCGCGCGCGTCGTGCCCGGTCTGCCGCGGCAAGGCCGAGCCGCCGCCGCTGGCGCGGGCCGAGGACAGGGCCGCCGCCGCAGCTTCCACGCCGGCGCGCGTCGCGGCGGTCGAGATGTTCGGCGACGAGGAGCTCGCCTCGTCGTCAACGCCGCGAGAGGCTGAGAGGGCACCGTGGACGACGCGGCCGGAGGCCGGTGGCGGCTTGGCTTGACTCGACGGCGTCTCGCCAACGCCAACTTGTGTACAACAATGGCCAATCGTAGAAGCTTTGATGTGTTTGTCAAGAATCTAAGATAGCAACATCTGCAGGTCGTCGCTCTGGAATAATTTTGCATATTTTGACAATTCTCTCCTGTCTATATTACGTGTCCATCTAAAATTCTGTATTACTACTTGTGAACAACGAGTGGATTAAATCTGGTACTTCTCGATTGCTATGACCGTTTAGAATTTCGTAAGATCTCGGTAGTAGACGAATTACTGAGAAAAATACACAAATCTTGATCGGGCGTGTTTCTTGTCCTGTCTGCCTGTCACTACACTCTCTCTCTCACATGAACACGTACGCACAAAGGAATTTTTAGGCGATTATGGTTTACGCCACTACTCTCTCTCTCTCTCTCTCTCTCTCTCTCTCTCAAAAGTACGCAACTCTATAGTGATATTAAAAATAAAATAATTTAAATTTTTAATCAAATTTATATAAAAAACTATATTTTTTTAAGATCCGGAATCTGTGCTTCTCATTCTTCACCGGTGCACCGTATTCGTAGTAGCATAGTCTACGAGAAAATTATGGTTTGTGCATATATATAACAAAGGTGGGAACAAAATAAGGCTAAAAAATAATAGTTACCAATTATTCTTGGCACCAAATATATTTGGTAAAATTCCTATTGAATTTGAATGCAATGGCTTCAAACGAACGTCAGATCCTCAGTCCCTCTCCTCTCCTATCACAGCTTGGACCTAATAATCTTTTTTTAGCGGAAATAATCTTTTTTAGCAAAGAAATACTAGTCTTTAAAACGTGGCTAGTCTCTACCCCCTCCTTCTCCAGCTACCGGCCCAACCGCTCTCCCCACGGGCTCGGCTCGCAGCCCCTCTTGAAATGGCCAGCCGACGCCTCTCTCTTCCCTTTCAAAACTTCTTCCTCTTTTAATGGGCCAAGTCAGTGTGCGCGCAAATTTTTCAAAAAAAAATCTATATTACATTCCTCAACTTTCGCGAAAGTCCGCTTCTTCTTCATAAACTCCAAACCCGGGCAAAACATCTCCCTCAACTTCTAAAACAGTTTATTTTATCTTTCTCGCCCTGTTATATCTTTAAAAAATCATAGTAAATCATAGCAAAATCATAAAATGAAAAAAATCAGTTTTTTTGGACTCTACATAAAGTTTTTGTAAATATATCATATGATATTCTTTAGTATAGAGTTTTTGTTGTAGCTTTAGATCTATTCTTTTCTATAATTAATTAGAATAATTTATAACTACAGTTTCTATGATCCAACTGTAATGAAATTTTTATGATGGGCTAATTGTTGTATGATTGAACTATATTAAAAATTTCATACTAATTGGATCATGTATATCTTAGTTATAGATTTATTTATATTTAAAAATCATAAATCTAAATAAAATCTACAACTAAGTTATACTTGATCCAATAAGTATAAAATTTTTACTATAGTTTAAGCATAGAATAATTAGTCCACCATAGAAATTTCAACACAACTGGACCATAAAACATACAGTTACAATTCCATTTAATTACAAAAAAGCATAGATCTCAAACTATAACAAAAACTATGTACTAAAGCATACTATATTATATGTTCAATGTCTAAATCTACTAATGTGGAGTTCAACAAAATAGATTTTCTATTTTATGAATTTTTTGTGATTTAATATGTTTTTTAAATTTCACAAAAAATATAAAAAAGAAAAGGACAAAACCGTCTTCAAAACCACTTGTAACAGGACTAGGAGGTAAGATGAATGATTTTAAAAGTTGAAAGAGGTGTTTTGTTTGGTTTTGGAGTTTATGGAGGAAAAATAGATTTTCATAAAAGTTGAGGGAGGTAATGTGCACTTTACCTAGTAGCAGGAGACGAATAAGCCCACTTGGAAGGAGAAGGCCCATTAAAGGCCTAGCTATCTCTGCCTCTCCTCCATTCTTCCTATGCGAGCCTGCTAAAGGCCTAGCTATTTGTGCCTCTCCTCCATCCTCCTTGTGCCAGCCGCCATGCTCTCTCTCTCTAGGTTACCGCCGTCATCACCGTATGCAGCTATGCCAATCACCAGGTGCGGAGGTTTCGAGGCGTTCACCAATACCAACAATGGTGAGCACCACCACCACTAGATCAGCCACTGTTCCTCCCTTTCCGGTGCGATGAGCACCACCGCCAGCAGCATGCCACGATGAGGTTGATACTGATTAAGGGCCACGAGCGCCCGTAGATGTTCCTGCGCTACAACTATAATGGGACCTCCTCTTCTCCTGCGCCAAGGACCACACCCCCACGGTCTGGTACATTGACAACAACAACCGCCTTAGCACCTGTCGGGGCCACAAAGGCGTTGTTTGGACCTGCGGCGTCTCCTGTGACTCGGTGCGCCTTATCACCGCATCCGCTGACTAGACCACTAAGCTCTGGGAGGTCAACATGGGGGAGGAGCTCTTCGGATTCTACTTTGATGCTCCCACCAGGTCCGTCAAATTTGCCATCGCGGATGCGCTTGTCGTCATCACCACCGACAACTTCACGGGCCATGTCCCTACCGTCCAGGTCAAGCATATCACCGAGGACATCGACAACCGTTAGTGCTTTGCCTTCCCAATGGTTCATTTATGCTTCCTTTGTTGTTTTGTTGCGTCATGGTGGAGCCATGAGAGAGGAGAAGAGGGGTGCAACTAGGAGAGATCCTCGTCGTGGTGGCGTCGTGGTGGATCCCTGACATGATGGCATCGTGGTGGATCCCCGTTGAATGCGCCGGCAGGGCGCCCGAGGGCTGCTAGGAGGGATGTCGTCGACTCGAGCTCGCTAGGCCGCCGTGCCGTCTGGTCATCAGGTTATTGCGCCACGCCGTAGCCAGGCCGCCGCGCCCACTGTTGTTGAGGGAGAGGGAGGTGCCGACGAGAAGGAAAGGGGAGGGGGCGCTTGGGTGCAAAGGGGCCGTCAACGGGAGGGAGAGGAGAGTATGTGCTCGGGTGTGGAAGGGGCACCATCAAGCGGGAGATCGATGTGAGAGAAGGGCGAAGGGGAGGAGGCACCGCTCGGTGTCCTAGAAGAGGGAGAGGATGTGAAATGACTGTAATTCTAATTTCATATATTTATACGGTAGATGGTTACTAGGCCTCGCACGGGCTAGTTGGGCCTCATTCTTTTGTGAGGCGAGCCTTGTAAAAGACCGTCTCAGTTAATGTATTAATCAAGGCGGTTGTGTTATAAAAACCGCCTTGGTTAATAAGCATTATCTGAGGCGGTTTCGTTATGCTGTCCGTCGGTTAATAACTTTTGCGAGGTGGTTATTTTTAACTATCTCGATTAATAAAAAATGACTGTCTTCGTTAATTCAGATATTAATCGAGGTGGTTAAAAAATGTTTTGCGGTATATATATTAGGTAGTAGCGTGATCCGATGATGTATAGGGGGTGATCATTTCTAGCGACTTGTTCATGCATAGCACCAGGTCTTCGCTTCGTCGTAGTATATCTATGCGATTGTTTGTTGCGCCGAAACATCATGCATAAAAGCAAATGGATGCCGCTGGATGATGATAAAACCCAAGAGTAAAGTGGCAGTCCGCCGACCGGCGACCGCGCGCGTTTACCTGCTTTGTTACCGCGGGCGGGCGGGACACGAACCATTGTGCAGAAAGCAGAGTCCAAAACCCACTGCCGCGCCGTTGCCGAGTTCGGAGTCTGGGACAACCCACGCGCCCCGCAAAAAGCAGCAGCCATGGACCATGGTGGTGATTTTGGATTCTCAATCCGGCCGCTGCACCGACTTGTGTGCGCCTTCGCGAATCCGGATTCGGAGCACGAGGCTACATTGCACCAATATGAGATACGGTTTATTATCCAAAATACAGAATTAGCCGATACGAAAAAACTAAAAAACTGAAGCTTAATGGTATGTAGGTCAGCAAACAAGTACTCCATTAGACACAAATCACCTCTGACAAACCCTTTATTTATGTGCTGAGCTTGCTATCTTCTTCGATTTTCCTTGACAGATTGGATATATACTAATACTATGTGTGGAACTCGGGAGTATCAGAGGTGTATCGACGAGTATCGTGATTATATTTTCGGCTCGATTTTCTGAAACTTTTCTGATATACGGTATCCGCGTCGGACTATCGGATCGTATCCCGATACGGCGATACCGGTACGGCAGTTGCCTAAAGTACCGGGGTATCCTAGTCGATAACTACCCGTGCCAGCATGTGCTTACCACTCATTCAATTCGGTTCGTTGTTGCTAGTGAAAGTCCACGCCGCCTCTCCGTCTCCGTCCATCCGCGCTCAATGCCGGCGGCCACCGGATGCGACATCGTCGGCGCGGGAACGGCCACCTTCGCCGTCGTCTGCGAGTACGACGATCGCTTCGGCGTGGTCCTCGAGCTCGTCGCGTTCTCCGCCTTCGTCCTCCTCCTGCGGTACGCTGCGGCCCTCTACGCCAACCACCGGATCGCCACACTGAGCGCCCACGACGACCTCCCGCCGCCGCCGGCAGCACGGAGCGACGGCGCCTCGTCGTCAGGCCTCGACGACGCCGCCATCGCGCGGCTGCCCTGCTTCGTCGTCGTCGTGAGCCGCGGGGCCGGGGCGGCTGCCGCCGCGACCGCGACGGAGTGCGCGGTGTGCCTGGGCGCCGTCGAGGAAGGCGAGACGGCGCGGTCGCTCCCCGGCTGCGCGCACGCGTTCCACGCGCGCTGCGTCGACGCGTGGCTGCGCCTGCGACCGACGTGCCCCGTGTGCCGGGCGACGTGCCGCTGATCAGACACCGGAGGCACTTGCACGCCGCGCCGCGACCGCTGGTGCTCAAGATTCGTCCATGTCGATTCAAGTAGCCGTCCTTCGGTTCGAACGCGAGTACACACTGTGATTAAGTGATTTTTCTCTACACAGTATATATCTTGTCACGCAAAATGATATTGACGATTCTGTTTGTTTGTTTTTTCACAAAGAACTCATATTAAGTACAGTACAGCGTTGTGGAGGAGCATAAAAAGAAGTAAATTTCACCCATCGCACAACAACTTAGGCCTTGTTTAGTTCCCAAAAATTTTGCAAAATTTTTCAGATTTCCCGTCACATCTAATCTTTAGACGTATGCATGAAGTATTAAATATAGACAAAAATAAAAACTAATTGCACAGTTTAGTCGGAATTGACGAGACGAATCTTTTGAGCCTAGTTAGTCCATGATTGAACAATATTTGTCAAATACAAACGAAATTGCTACAGTGCTCATTTTGC
>Ga0182004_10001137_pt1 | contig 18833 bp, 10 predicted proteins | sample Sormic07211540_1_FD_120479 | JGI IMG/M metagenome (GOLD analysis project Ga0182004, IMG submission 120479) | Endophyte microbial communities from Sorghum bicolor roots, Mead, Nebraska, USA - 072115-40_1 MetaG | ecosystem: Host-associated > Plants > Roots > Unclassified | place: USA: Nebraska...
ACCACCTTCATTTTTTGGCTTACAAATAGCTTCCCATGATCTGTAGTGGATTGGCTTTCTTTGTTGTTCTTTATGTACCCCTTGCCACCAAAAGGTCCTTATGATTGTTGTGAGCTTGGCCAAGAAATTCTTAGAAAACAATATATTAGCCATATAATAAATTGGAATCAAAGCAAAGACAGATTGAATCAAAGTTAAACGCCCACCATGGCTCAAAGTGTTAGCCTTGGTGAGAGTGAGCCTTTGAATTTCTGATAAATAAAACATTATGCGTCGAGGAATCAACTATTAAAAAACTGTGTGCCGTCGTAAAGTTAGGCCTTGTTTAGTTTGCAAAAAATTTCTCCGTCACATCGAATTTTTAGACGCATGCATTAAATATTAAATATAGACGAAAATAAAAACTAATTGCACAGTTTGGTCGGAATCGATGAGACGAATCTTTTGATTCTAGTTAGTCCATAATTGGACAATATTTGTAAAATACAAATGAAAGTGCTACAGTGTCGATTTCCCAAAATTTTTTGGAACTAAACAAGGCCAAAGTTTAGTTAAAAAAATTTGCAATTTTTTTGTAATTCCCTGTCACATCGAATCTTGCGGTATATGCACGATGTATTAAATATAGATAAAATAAATAACTAATTACACAGTTTACCAGTAATTTGTGAGACGAATCTTTCAAGCCTAGTTAATCTATAATTGGATAATATTTGTCAAGTACAAACAAAATTACTACAGTGTCTATTTTGCAAAAAAAAAATAGAACTAAACAAGGCCTTAGCCGCATGCCGAAACTGCAGGGCTATGATCGGGTACCATACCCTAACCAAGAGGGAAAAAAGCGGCAAAAGAAGGACTCAGATCTACAGGTACTCACTTCCCCTCAACATAAGCAATCAATGACTCGCTAGAGCCCCGACCTCAAGCGCAAGTAGCGACTCGCCCGAGCCCCGGCCTCGAGCACAAGTAGCGACTCGCCCGAGCCCTGGCCTCGAGCGCAAGTAGTGATTCCTCCGAGCCCTGGCCTCAAGCGCAATCAACGACTCACCCGAGCCCCGGCCTCGAGCGCAATCAACGACTCGCCCAAGCCCCAGCCTCGGCACCAGGCTTCTCACGCACGACATAGATCATGATGTGACGCAGATCATGCCTCCACCCATGCTGCGACAGGAAATGACCCTCACTATTTCAACAACTCCCGTCCCTGTTGCGCCTTACCTGCATCACTGTGGGTACGGCTCGACAGAGGAAGGGATGAGAAATGTTAACTCACGCTACTGTTGCCATGGACAGGTGGTCACTATTCCTCAGCAAAGGAGAGACGACGAGGCCTCAGAAGAGACCGCCATGACCCAGAACAGGGCTTGGTGACGTGATCAACAGGAACGGCGACGCCGAAGCCCCTACCTTAAGGACGCCATGACTAGTGTCTACAGTCCCGACACTATACTTACACATATAAAGCCCTGCCCCTCCTTGTGGCTATAAAAGGGGAGGCAGGGCACCCCGTTGAGGGACACGACCAAGACAATCCTGAACTCAGGTTCAACATAGCCAACAACACCTCACTCATACAGACATTCACTAAACCGAGACCTCGGACACATCCCCCTCTCTTGCAGTTAGCTTGTATACCCCTACTACAAGTACTCTCGGGTGCAAGATAATACAGGATCCGACCCCCTCACTGGACATAGGGCATCGTTGGCCCGAACCAGTATAAATCCTCTGTGTTCTTCTTGCATCACTATCCGGGTTAAGGGGCACGCAGAGTTGTTACATGTTAGTGCCTGGACCCGAGTCCTGACGCCGACAACTATGTTCCTGTGCGGAAGAAGTCAAGATTGAACTCTATCACCTTTTCTTAGTTGCATTTCATTAGGGAGTGTTGGTTGAAGGGACTAAAATTTAATAGGTAAACATATTTGTAACTATAACAATTAGTGCCAAATCATGAACTAATTAAGTTTAAAAAACCGCAAATTAGGCCTTGTTTAGTTGGGGATTGAAAATTTTTTGGATGTCACATCAGATGTTTCGTAGGATGTCAGAAGAGGTATTCGAATATTAATAAAAAAATTAATTACATAATTCACCTAGAAACTGCGAGACGAATTTATTAGGCCTAATCCATGTTTTAAATAGCGAGCTAAGGCCAAGGTGTTTAGCGTTTTATAAACCGTAATTAGCGTACTTTAGCGGCAAAATTGTGCATGAACGCAAATAGTGACATAATTTTTTTCAAGCTATTTCAGGCTATAGCGGCAAAAATAGCGGGCTATTTTTTTCCATAGGCCTAATCAATCCGTCATTAGCACATGTAGATTACTGTAGCACTTAAGGCTAATCATAGGCTTTAAAGATTCATCTCGCAATTTCTAACCAAATTGTGCAATTAATTTATTATGTGTTCAAACATTTAATGGGATGATTGAAAGCTTTTTAGGTGGGAACTAAATAAGGCCTAATTTGAGTAGATTAGGTTCCAGTTCTTATTGGATCCTGACATTAGTGTTATACCCAACATAGCTTTTATAAAACTTATTAATAAGCAGATCAAATATGCCGATAAACGGATGCACTGAGCAACAGCCATCAAGAAGCTGCTACAAGCTTTGGAATCACACCAAAATGTCAAAGGCTACCTAGCTAATATGCTCAGAAAAAAGAGGATGACATCTTGGGTGAATGTTCATGTGTTCCGTTCCGCCAATGGATCTTAGCAACGTCTTCAGCTTGTTGCAACAGAATCTAGCATCTCTTGAAGTTGAAGGTGACATGGAGGGCATACCGCATTTTTATCTGATCTACATTATACACTATGTAGTCGTTGTAACGCAAGCAAGCCTGCAACCAGACAACAGTGTTGTTTCTCAAATAAAGTGTTTGAGCCCCACACGGGACTCGCATTTGAAAAACAATGCAATTTGTGAAGATGCTGCGTTGAAGCGCACGTACCGTTTTGGACGATTCGTGTTTAGTAGGTTTCCCAAGTGGAACAAGCACACCATCATCAGTGGTCCTAGACGTTGTTAGGTCAGGCGTCATTTGACCAACTCTTTTTGTGCTTCACCAAAGACAATCACAACCAAGAAAGTGAGCCTAGCTCAGCTGATCAGATTAGAGATGTGAACCTGGACACAATAGTCCAGGTTCAAGTCCCCTCTTGGCTAATTTAAGTGCCTATTTTCTTTATTTCCTCTTAATGAAAAATTGCCTAAGTTGGATATCGGTTTAGACAACTGCAATCAGACGTTTGTTCACTCCCTCCATTTCTTTCATTTTACAGGGTCTACTAGGATTTGAGAAAGCGTATACTTTAATACTCACTGTCTCAAATTCAAGTTTAACCAAATTTATACAATAAATACTAATATTTATGATGCCGAATAAGTATCATTAGATTAATTATAAAATATTTTCATAATAAACATATTTAAATATTGATATTATCTATTATAAACTTATCAAAGTTAAAAAAATCCCAAACCTATAATTGTATTTTTTTAGGACGGAAGTAGTATTAATTTCTCTTATATATATTATGAAACACTAGAAACAGACGTCTTACTAAAAGGCATGCAAAATACAAATATAATTCATGATGAATCTTGTGTGTGTGTAAACTTACTATATTTGACTTTTTAAAATTCTAATTAGTGCTCCCTATACTTTAAATGGAGGGAGTAGTAAATGCAATAATTTCATCTAAGAATGTCCAATTAATGACTATTTTATTATGCAATGTTGCAAGGAAGCAGATGAGAGCGGCTAGTATGGTCTCAATTGACACTGGATTTATGGACTTAATGGAGCACCAAAATTCTGTCCCAGTCTTGAATTATTATATGTATGTATTGAATTTACATCAGGAATTGGCATCAAGAAACAAAAATACTAGACCATTTAGGAAAAAATAGTGCTATAACTAAAAGATACTGTATCAGTAATTGACCTTAGCTTTCCCTTGGGTAGGTTATTAGCATTGTAATCTCCATTTAGTAGCTCATTCATATCGCCCAATGCAACCTGGGAGATTAAAGTTAAATAGGCATTATCAACACAGCTGAACTCAGCAAATGCCTTGCAAACAAAATAATTGGGCACAACTCTATATGACAAAGGAGTGTAACGAAGAGACCAACAGATCACAATCTGAGTTCTGAGGTTGATAAACATGCATGAGCATAGCTCAGAGGTAAGTATGACAAATCAGACCTCACATAGAAGCAGGACTCCAGATCTAGATGCTTTTGAAGCGCAGCAGTAGTTTGCACTTTTTGAAAACATATCAGCAAAGTGAACACCCTTGCCGAACAGTGCTTCAGGGGGAGCAATTCGCAGACCTGGGGGGTAGTGTCACCAGAATCAGAATTCACCAATATAGTGTCCAACTTTTGAAGAGCGTAACATATAGCACATCTGAATGTGGCTTTTTTTTTGTAGGAATCTATAAATCTCTCCACTTACCACACTAACAAAAAATTGAATATGAATAGGTTACTACTGTGAAGTAAAGTAGCAGGCAAATTCACATGAAATTGAAACAAAAGCTCATGCAGATAGAGATAACATTGATATTTCTGCAAATGCATTGATAATAACATGGCTTTTTGAGAACTGCAGGTCGAGTAAATGGTACTCCCTCTGTTCCAAATTATAAGACATTTTGGCTTTTCTAGATACATAGTTATTTGGAACTGAGGGAATAGGCAATGACCCATGAATTATTAATCCAAGTAAAGCCATCTGTTATATGAGTAGTAATAATAGAAGTAGTTCAAGATAACACGAATTACCCTGAGAAAGGATCCCTGCCCAGTTGCTCAACCGAGAACCATGCCACAAAAGCATCCTATTTCCTGTACTAGCAAACTGCACAAAAGTTTTTAAAAATTGTCATTTGACACTAGTCTGTTCTTTTAGGTTGTGCAGATAGATTAGAAATATCCTCAGTTCCTCACCTTTTGAAACCGCTCTGTTTCACCATGCCGTGACATCTTAAATATTTGCACAATGTCCACAGTATAGCCCGAGTGTGTTTCTTCATGGGTGTTCATCAAATATGTTTTTATCTGGTTAGCAGATATTTTTGTAATAAACAATCAGAAACCTTTGAGATAATCTATTTACTAAAGATAGGATGACAAGGATAAAACACATTCCACCAATTCCATGTAAATTTGGTGCTCATAAAAAATGCCATTTTTTATATTAGCTAGAAACGTAAAGTTATTCCCTTTTTGCAGAAGGTTACAAAAAACAATTATGATTACTATCATTATGCACCGAACTACAGATGGTGAACGTCCACACAATTTATAATGATAGTTGGTGGAAAATTACCATAGAGTATTCTTCTGAATCAGCTTCAAGAGGTGTGAAGTCACAACGAAGTTGCTTGTATCGAGCATATAGCAGATCATCCTACATTTCAAGGCATGTTACGATTATGTTCCAACATACCTTCAACTAAAAGCAACAAGTGAGAATTTCATTTCAGAATTAGAGTCCATTTTGCAAAATTTTGGCATAACTCTCAGAATAAAGCAACTTTCGGTTTGAATTCAAATAAGTTCCAAATCTGTTGACCTTTTATGCAGGAGAGAATAGTGACAATAGTCGCATTAAGCAGAACAAAGAAAATGTTACAAGACACCCAAAACACCTCCCTCCCTATCTCTCCCTTTGCTGTTTATTATAGTTAAAGGTTACTGGGAGATTGGCATCTTTACGCATAAAAATTTGACTGATTATGTAAGTGATGACATACCTGGTCACTTGAATCATCCTCTAAAAGCTTGGTTGCAATCTCAATCTCACCTAGTGCTTCAACCTAGAAAATTGTAACATAACAATGTTAGTAGATTCTGAATAAATATGGATCATAAGTGACACTATATAGTGCAGGAGATACTTCAGTCGTATGTTGCACACATAAAAATAGGTGACATGACTGAATTTCTCTTAAAGAGCAATGTGAATATGAAACTTCAGTCCATTCAGCCATTCTAATTGAGCTCAAATAAGAAACACAGGTAGTTTACATCATTACACAAGACGGCACTAGAAATTATGGCTTAACATAAATTTAGGATATTTGATACACTAATGAATCAAAGAGTGTCTTGCTTCAAAATAATCAAGGTTTCATACCCAAATTAGTGTCATGCTAGAAATAAGTAGAATACCCTAGTTTATTACCATTTCCAGCTTAGCTTTTAGTATCTCAGGAGTGTCGATAATAAATTCACCTGTAAGATGGTATTTGTTGGAAGGTCAAGTGCTAATAAACTAAAAGAAAAACCCAACAGAGCTGGATATAAATATAATGTGTAACTTCACTAAACTAGAAAGTTCGAGACTCACTCATCTTTCTGAAACCAAAGTCATGTGGAATCACGGTGTAGAATTCCCTGAAACCAGACAACATAAGGAAATTAAATCTTAATAAATACACATAGCTATAACATTTGATGGGCTACTGCAATAAGCAGGATCAACTATTGTATATTTGGTTGTGGAAGATTTCAAGCATAGCACAGCTGTCATCAGTTTTAGTGAAGAAAATTTGATGTTTCCATAAGAATAGTAGATACTTTGAGATTCACAATCATTATCATTACAATCCAAAAGCCATAAGTGCAATAGGTACTCTTTCGTTTTTGTCATTAATTGATTGTTACTGACTTCTATTAAAGAATGTCCATATTTACAACATTTGAAGAACGAAATGTTAAATTTCAGGCTTTATAAAAATAAAAAGTATGGTGAAAAAACTAAATATGTTGAATAGAATGTCAACCTGGCAATATATTCTAGTCATATTTTATACTTCTACCAAATAAAAGAAACTTATTGGTTATACCCAGTCAATTGCTCAAGCTGTCCCTTGTCTGCCATTGAAATAACATTGGATATCCTTTTCAGGACATCATAACCCTGTGGAAAGTTATGAAATGTATCATCGAAACAGAGGGAAAATATATTAGAAGAATGCCTAAAATTTTAATGCATGCAATGCTGAAAGTTAATTTCGTAGAAACTTTCATGTGTATGGTATATATAAAGTTATTTGCATGTCATTTTGAAAATACAACCTATTCAAGCTTCTATGGTTAAGTGAATCCTGATTAAAAACATCAACATAACTCACCTTCAGTATTGTAGATTTGCTTAGCTTTCCAAGGGGAAGTTTATCAGCATTATAACCTAGTTGATTAATAAGGAAGATGAATTAGAAAATGCTGATTCAACATGAATATGCTTATCAAGTTTCATCAACATAATCAAATACAAACTTGGACAAGATAGAGCTTATGATAAGTGTGAAAAGCCCTCTAGCTGAGTTGGTTAGGTCACTTTAGTAGCACTCCTTAAGTCCTGGGTTTGACTCTCCGCGGGGGCGCATTTCAGGCTGAGGTTAAAAAAAATCCCCTCTTTGTCCTACGCCAAAGCACAGGTCTAAGATCTGGCACCGATCGTAATCAATCTCACATAAGCTATGACAGTGCCACTGTATCTTGGCAGGAGCAAAGGGTCTCTCCTTGCTCACGGCTTGGGGCTCCTAGTTCTTTAGCCCGCTCGGTCGATGTTTCCTTAGAATCTGATGATTAAGTCTTAGTGATCAGGGTTGGCGTAGAGATGTGTGTGGGTGTGTTTGTGTGTGTGTGTGTGTGTGTGTGTGTGTGTGTGCAGGTCTATGTATGACTCCTCTTTCTTCTTTTAATACAATGATACACAGCTCTCCTGCGTGTTCGAGAAAAAAAAGACAGTGCCACTGTATGCGTGAGGCAAGGTTCCAGTTTTCTCGACCTAAGTGAGAAGGTCTTCTTCTTGGTAAAATGGCCGGGGTTGTTTTATTCCTGCAGATTGAGTTTTTTATAGAGCTTATGATTATTTCATTTTTTCCAGTTCAACTCCATTATTTGAATGGATGAGAGATAACTATTTTCCCTGCCTTATTTTACTTTCAGTTTTTTCCCCTGAAATTTAAGTGTAACAGTGTGTAACGACAAAGGGCTTAATTTTCTCATTATCTTAGTGGATTGAGAAGTTTGGAAATGCCAAAATGATTGAATCTTCAATGGCGCAAGACCAAGGGTCAGGGTGGGTCCTACAAGCCAATGCAAATGAGTGCTTTCTATGGTGCTAGGCTGGAGCAAGAGGATCCAAGAGCTACAAACAATTGCAAATGAGTGCTCTCCATGGTGCTCGTCTAGAGAAAGAGGACTCCAATAACTGTTGTTCAGGGCGCTGCAAACAGCTGAACCTATCCCTTGGGTAGTTTCTTTCTGGTTGCCTTTATATCTCTGCAGTAACTAGTGTGGGGGTAATTGGTGTGTGCGCGCACGCGCACCGGCTGTAACTCTTTCTTTCTTAATGAAATTATGCTTAGCTCTCCTGTTTGTTCGAGGAAAAAGAACTATCTACATCTATTTCAAAACTTTCCATCACCTGGACATGGAAGTCAAAATGCAGCAACAAGCTTAAGGTATTCTCAGCGTCCTAATAATGGATTGATTGAATACTAAAAACATTCTCAAAAGGAAGAACCATAAGATCAGAGGAAACAACTATAACTGCATTCACATCCCCACTGAAGAAACTGCACTGCATCATTTCTTTGGATGCAAGTTCAGTAAAGCAAGTTGGCAAATCGCTTGGGGATCTGTCCATTCCTTTCTTTGACATGGTGGATCAATCAAAACATAATTTCCAACACTCCATGGAAATTTTCATCATGGTACCTTGGGATATTTGGAAGCAACACAGTGGTAAATATTTGATAATGAGCAGTCCATTTTATCTTCTTGGAAGAACGGCTAGATCTGATGATGTGCTCCTTCAGACCCATAGAATGGGAGATACTTCTAGAGTCTTATTAGTCATGGCTTGGCTAGATAGTCTCGCCTAATTGTTCTTTCTATCTATACAACACCTAGCTTTCTCTGTTCTTCGGGCTAGTTTTTGTACAGTTTTTCATGTATTATATAATAAAACTACCAAAGTTAGGGGTCTCCTTTATTGTCGGACAAAAAAAAGGTGTCCACACATCATTAAAGATTTTGTGGCAGTGTTCATTTTTCGAGAACATGTCCGTTGACATGTTATTTCATTAAGAGGGTGGCAGTGTTCATCATATAGTATATGAAGAAAGCTAGTAGTTGCAGATATGAAAGCTTATAATATGAATTATGATCTTAAAACCTGTGCGAAGAACAACTACACAGCAACTTACCTATTTCCACCATTTGCTGCTTCATCATGCTAATATCGCAAATCAGGGATATGAATTGTGCAGTTCGAGTTTCTAGCTGTGTCTCTTTTATCCGATTAGTAATGGAGCCTTTCTTCTCAGTCTTGTTCTAGGACAAATAATAAGAACAAATGATTAAACCCAGGACAGGCACTAAACTGAAAACCAGATGTAAATAGAAGCTTACGGTTTCCTTCTCAGTTTCACCGTAGTCCGTTTCAAGCCAAGTGTATTTATTTGCATAAGGTTTAAAATTTTTGCGGTTAGACCAAAGGTTACTAGTTTTTTCCTGAAACTTCCTCTTAAATTCATAGATTGCTCGGCCTCGTGTTTGAAAGGGAAGTAGCTTATCTTGGACTCCTGCTCCTACTCTACCCCATCTATGGTAAACCATGAAGTGTTCACCAGCATCAGATTCTACAGTTAATAGGCACCGATTAATACCAGATCAATGTCAAATGGAGTGAAGAAAGGCATTTGCAGAAACATTGATTTGCAGGACAAACCTAAAGCCTGGATGATATAGAACTTATTGTTGTTGTTACCCACATTAGTCTGGTTCAAGGTGGCATCATAGATCTGATCACCCTGTAGAAAAACATGCAAACTGTAATATAAAAAAACTGAAACAAAGGGGAAAAAAACGCTGGAATTACAGATTCCATCACAAGTTCTATTCTAATAGCCTTTCAGGTGGTGAGATATATAACTAGTCCACCTAATGATAATCGGAATGTGCATGAGGGAATGAAGCAGGCATTTAATGAATATTGGCTTTGGCATAAGTTCAAACTGATACCTATTTTGGTATTTCTTCCGGCGGGGGTGATGTTTTGCTCTAAATTTAAATGTAAGTATTGTGCATGAAAGGTAGGAACTAAATAGAGCATGGTTGAAATTGAAATGCATACACACCCATACCATTCAAAGGTAAACAAAGGTACAAGGAAATATAAGAGGTAAAAAATGAATGAATCCACACACCACTTGCAAGACATGATAGGCCTGTTTTATGTGGTCAGGAATGTGTTGATCCAGCACAGCAGCACCCTTCTTTGTGGCAGTAACCATGTTCCCACCACCACCTGTACGTACCAATCGTCTATGAAAAATAAGCCCGATCCCTCTGTTTTTCTTTTACACAAAAGCTGGTACGATGAAACAAACAGTAGACCAACTTTATATAACAGAAGTAACCTTTTGTGACTTTATTTCCGTCTTGGAGTTGCAGACCATCATCTGAAACGGCAGCATCACCGGCTGCCGCCGACAGCAGCCTCGCACGGTGAAGGCGATGAAGTGGGACCGCGGGAGGAGAATGGCTGGTGGACGGGGGGAAGGAGGAGCGCAGTTGCAGATTTTGGGTCGCCCCAGATAGGGTTTTTGGGTAGGTTGCCGGTGCCAGGTTTAACGTTTTTGGTGGGAGAAGGGAACGACGAACAATTTCGGCGGACGAGCGGGACTTGTGTACATCGTCTCTATAGCGAGTAGATCGTAGAAGCTTTTCTTCCTTTGCTGCCGGCAAGAAAGAATCAATGAGCAATGAGCCTTCATAATATATATAGAAAAAAAAGAAGAAATTATGTTCACGTACGATTTGGAATTGCAGGAACTCCCCGCACTGCTTGCGCAGGAACTACCACCAGAGCAAAGCAGCAAAAGGGTATCTCAAAGCAATTGTTTGTATATCGTGAAAAAAGATGGCCTACAGGAAAGTTAGAAACTAATCTATATACGTGATAATAATAGTGAAAAAAAAAATAAGAGAAGTTATTTATAGGGTACCAGGTGTTTGGTTGTGTCTGTGTAGGACTCTATATTACTCAGCCACATCTCACGGTTTTATTTATTTTTCCTTATAATATATGCTAGAGCTTACCACGCCTCCTCTCTGTCGATGCGGCCTGGCCTGCTTGCCATCTTCATTGCCGTCGTTACTGTGTCCCCATAGGCCGTATCAAGTAGGAGGAAGGAGATAGATGACGAATCAAGAGAAGAGAACCTAGTGAGGAGGGAGCAGTTTGCGTCTTTGCCGGCGGCGATTCAGGCGGCAGCCCAGCCTCCATCTGCGCGTGCGAAACTGCGGCGGCGGCGGCGGCGGCGCTTCCGTTCCCTCCGTGCGTGTATATGTTCCGGCTGCAACGTGGGCTACTGCATTGGTGGGCTTTAGCTGTCGTGGCCTTTTTACAGCTAAGGCCTTGTTCAGCTCTCAAAAATTTTTATTTCGAGATACTAAGCTCCCAACAATTATTCTCTAAACATAGACTAACTAGACTTAAAATAGACTTAAAATAGGTAAACTGTACAATTAGTTTTTGTTTTCGTTTATATTTAATGCTCTATATATATGCCGTAAGATTTGATGTGACAATAAATATAAAAAGATTTTTGGTTTTTTGAGTGAACTGAACAAAGCCTAAGATTAATTTTCTTCGGGAGCTCTACAGCATAGCATGAAAAAAAACACTCTACAGTACTTGCAAGCTGGTTTTGTTGGCCTACGCGACATCTTTTATCTTTTTATTTGAATTATTTCATTTTTCTAATAATTTATGTCATGTGATCATGGATTACGTTCCAGACTTATCGTCCTAAAAAATGTTATCAAGTTCTCTCGCTCGAATCACATGTTCCAAAGAGGTACTAAAACAGCGTGCCCCGTTGCCACGCGTACGCACATCATCATTTTTGAGCTAGTTTGCGTAATTGGACCATATTTTAATAGACCAAAAATTGTAGGCCTCTAATTATTTTCAAGGAGCCGTAGAAACATAGCAGCGCAGTAACTTTCTAGAGTTATCGGTACTTTCAGAAATTCCAAAGGCACCAACTTAGCTAGCATGGATTGACATCTACTCCCCCTGTCCCAGAATATGAGTCGTTTTAGGACTGAGCGAGACTACCAAGGAAGTAAACTAGTGACCTGTATGCCCCTATAGTTGTAATCACTGAGTGGATGCATTAACTGCTCAAGCTACTTGTGTATAGGAACGACCACACTTGCACGGAGATTTTTACCATTAAAGAAATGAACCGTGGAGAGGGCAAAGGCTAGTGTGCCTGACTAGCTAGGCACTGGGACTAGTACGGTGCTACATTGGGAGTAGAGAACGACACTCTTTGAGGGACAAGATTTGAATTCTAAAAAGACTGATATTTTGGGACGGAGGGAGTAGGTGTTGGTTTCGGATCACATCATGAATCATGATGGCATAGCTCACTTTTTTTTTTCTGCCACGACGCGGCTTAAGTCATCAAAGATAAGTCCCTCGGTGTACTCGGAACTTAAAAAGATCGATCCACCTCCCGCGTACACCATTTATTGTCTCCTTCGAACTTATTTTTAGGCCTTGTTTAGTTCATCTCGAAAATCAAAAAGTTTTCAACATTCTCCGTTACATTGAATCATGTGGTACATGTATGAAGTATTGAATATAGACGAAAACAAAAACTAATTACACAGTTTGCCTGTAAATCGTGAGACGAATCTTTTGACCCTAATTAGTCTATGATTGGACAATATGTACCACAAACAAACGAAAGTGCTACAGTAGCAATCCAAAAAAAATCGCATCTAAACAAGGCCTTAGGGGACTTTGTACTAGGAACTTTGTGACACTCTGCGGTTGACTATGATGTGCGGCTATGGAATAGAAGATTTCAGTGCCTGGTTGGTATCCTAACCAAAATCCAAGCACGAACATTGTAGTGGCGAGTGGCGGGGAGCCTGGGTCCTAGTTTTCCCGAGAATAGAGAGTAACTGAAACCCAGAGGCCAAGGACTTGAGGACCCCTTACAACAAAGACTCAATAGTAACTTCAATGATTTTCTCTGCACCTAAAAATCGAGAAAAGGTTTCGTCCAACAATGCTTTGTGCGCGTGCCTGCTACCTTGGCCCCTGGACTTATGAGTAAGATCGGAACTTTAATTTGTATCACGGTTAAACGATGCCGTTTCGGTCTTTTAGACGTAACTAGGTAGCCTGCCCGTGCGTTGCTACGGCTAACATCAGGGGCAGATCTGCGGCCCAAGCCTCTAGGGCCCAGGCCCTAGTCATTGGGCCACTAACACTCTATAGCCTATATAGTTTTTAGGCCAGTAAGGCCACAAATGAAGCCCATTACGAAGACAATCATCTCACTTGTGAGTCGTGAGTGACCAAGACCAAGCCCCTACACTCGTCCGTGCCTCCGTGCGGTTCGGCTCCCACTCGCCCGACTGAGCAGGAAGCGTCGGCGCTCCAGACGGCTAGCCTGCAAGGTCACACCGCCACCGCTGAGGCCTCAGGCCATCAGGCAGCCACCGCATAGCGCCGCTGCGGCTGCCACGCAGCCTACGCTAGGAGGCTACCACTGGCCACTGCCGAGGTTCTTCATGGATTTCTCATTTCAGGTATGTTTCACTTCCAATCCCTTGTTGCGGTGGATACAAGCAGTGCTTGAGATGCATCAAATTAGTTGCTTATGGCTAGCGAATCAATCGGTAAAATGTATAGGAGTCAAAGAGATGCACTTGTATTTTGGGCCAATTCTTTGATCCATTCATGGGGAGGGATGAATTGGAGCGGCTGCTGCATGAGTTGGAGCAATCAGTAGTATTCAAGATGTATTTCGTGCCTGGCAGAGGTCATATCAACCTTTGGACAGCTTGTGTCATTTAGCTCTTCAATTTGATGGATCTAATTGGTAGGAGCTTCTAGTTCTAGGCTTCTAGCTAAGCTATTTATTACGAATGACCAAGCTATTTGTTAGGAATGAAGAAACACGATGTATTGTTGTGCACAAGAAAATACATCTAAAATGCAATTATAGGTGTGAAAATGTGCAGTGCTCCCAAACAAGGCTATCTATTTTCATCTTATCATGTTTATGTTACAACATTTTTTAGCTTCTTAGAGGCCCTAGTCTTGCGTAAAACCTGGATCCGCCACTGGCTAACATTATATACTAAAAACACAGATCGCACAATAGCAACGTTAAAGTGATATTTAATCAAAAAATCTATGAACAAGTTTCACTGTATCTTCATACAATCCTTTACATGGTTCGATTTTATATGTAAATATTAGTGTCTGTCACGTGTAAACTATGCTCTTGGAGCTTGGTATATTTAATAAGGGTATAACAGAAGAGAGCATTATGGCAAGAGCACACATGAATCACTTCATCAAAATTTAAAAATTTAAGTTAAATTTCTTTTGTCATTTTCTCTTTTCCATGAGCCAGTTTTTGCACAAAGAAAAAGGAACTATAGTTGCAAATGCAAATAATATATTACAGAGAACAATCTTAGGCAATATTAGGCAACAAAAATAAAATTATTCGCCCAATATACCAATAAATTATTCACCCAATTTATTTCAAATAAGAAAAAATGGCTCATCTCAGAGTAGTACTTGTGTAATTGCTTCAATGGCTCATCCAAGAGTAATACTTCAAAGTCTGACTTATGGTCTCTATATTAATAATGACTTGAGCACCCTTCAAAACCTGAAGGCACTCTTGTTCTGCCAAGATAAAAAAAACTTCAATGTCAATTTGGTCAAACTTACATCCACAGAAAACGGAACCAAGGCACATACATGTGTGGACATGCAGTTTGGTTCTTGCCGCATGCTGCCCATCTCTAGACACTTGCTCTAACCATTCTCCGTTGCAGAGCGAATGAAGCTCTCAATGATCAGCACTTAGCGTCTCTCTGTCCATTATGTGTGGACCATTATGTTTTTCTTCAAGGTGTCAATATAACTGGCTGCATTGTCTCCATAGAAGTCGTCTTCACCACTCAGGCACTCACCCATCATCATTGCAGAGGCCATGTATAGACTATAGAGTGGAGCACGAGCAGCTCCCACCATGAGCTATGCAGTTGCCACCCATCTGGAATCATTGTGCCTCCACTCATCATTTTCACCAGTCTCGCCATGGAACACCGGCCACTGCATTGGCATCCCCGTACGGCTCAAGCGGCATCCTGTCACTACACCACCAATTAAATTTTATTTATACAGTATTCAAAAAAGTGAGTGCTCATTCAGCCGTTTATTTTTAGAGGATTCAATCGACCAACCAATCAACCAACACAATCTATTATAAAGCACTTAATTCATTCATCAGTTACAAATACAGCACGCAATGCATCTTAAAAATAGGCTACTGCAAGCCTATGAGTGAGAGAAGAAAACATGTTTCTTCTGTACCCCTAAATAAAACATCAGCTTATTATTTTTTTAGGATTAACAGCAACATACCTTTTTTAGGATCAACAACAGCACACCTTCAGTAAGTTATAGGCAACAAATCTGCATTATATTGTTAATAACAAGAGCCAAGTTGAACTTATTGTATCGATGACACTGAAATATGCATGCACACCATAGAAAAAAAGAAGGAAAGGAAAATTCAGTCACCAAAGATAAGATTCAGAAAAAAATTGATACGCAATGGAACAAGATTTTTTCAGATAATAGTTTACCTTGAATGAGAAGTTGTTGTAATAATATGTCTCCAATAATGTCGCACTAATTTTTTCCATGCCGCCACACTCACCCCTGCTACCAATTAAATTCACTAAGTGTTGGCATAGTGCCAAAAAATTGTGGATGCAAAGGGGCAAGTTTATATAGCTTTCAGATGAACAAATGGTACAAACTCAGTCAACATTCGAAGATAATAGGATAACAAAGCATTCACAAACATTCGAAGAAGGACACCAATATTCCAGTGCTCTTGTTCTCACGATGGTTTATGAGCATATAAGTTTGCAAAACCATATTCTGAAGATAATAGCATAACAAAACATTCACAAGCATAAAATTTATTAGAAGATCCCCTTATCAAGGTAACTGCTAATTCTGTATGGTTACCTTGTATTTTCAGCAAACATATAGGCATACAAAAACGTAGTACAAGCAAAGCAATATTGCAGCTGGACCCATGTTTAAATTTTAAGATGAATAAAAGCATGATTTTAGCTTACGTGCCTGAATTCATTCAGCACGATACCAAGAAGTTATTTGTCACTTAGTTGCAGCCATAAGCACTGAGTAATAAAAATAATACTCCAAGCATATTAGCAACTGCTAGTTATGTATGGTTGCTCAATCATATTCCCAATCTTTTACTATCGTAAAATTTAGAGTGCTTTGTAAATATCTAAATCTAGACATTAAGACAATTGAGAGTATCAATAGATGATTTGTTCCAGTAAACATATTATCAGGTCTTTGAGAAGGATGCTTCATAATTCATAGGTCTCAGGAGAATAATAAGGAAATAGTTGGCAGAACGTGCACATAGTCATTCATAGGCCTCAACCATAACTGTCCATGTGAAAATCTAAAGTGATAAAAAGAAGCTACTGAGCCATAACAAAGTTTAGAAGTTTTTGTCCTTATTTAAATTGAAGTTTTTTCAAGCCTTGCAATGGTCAACACAATTGAGATGAACTACAGATAATTAAGAACAAAAGAATAGAACAATTCAGAATAATCCTGTCATGTGCAGGATTATGCAGTTATGTACTTGCTCTTTTGCGATCCAACAACTTACTTGAGGAAACTTTGCAGAGCATATAATGTAAGATGCTTTTCAGTAGTTGCATCTGAACTGTGAACAGGGAATGGTGATACAACTGTTATCTAAGAAAAAATAATTGTTAACCGGTAAAACCTTCCAGAAGATAACCAAATACTTGCACACAATGAACATAAACAGATCTGTCCCATTCCAAAAGATCACCAACATGCAAAGCTCTATCAGTTCATTGATAGATCAGTCTCTTCCTCAATATTGGTGCCAGGAACGAACCTGCCATGTCGTGCAATGCAATCATTAGCAACCACTATCCAAACCCTAGTTGAGGAACCAAATTAATTAGGGAAATCTGAGGGAAACAAAAATAGGAGAAGATATATATATATATATATATATAGAGAGAGAGAGAGAGAGAGAGAGCAGTGATTTCACAAGCAGCTCTGGCATCACAAACTTTAGATCCACGTCACGGGCTCCTCCTCCCGCTTCATGAGAGCAGCATCTCAATCTAGGTGGCATCGGCTGGGGATGGGGCAGAGCTTGAGATGCAACCAATGGAGGCATGTCCGCCAGTGCTTGGGGCAGTGACGGAGCTCATCCGTTCGGCGAGGGCAACGGCAAGGGCGACAATGGCACGGATCGGATGCGATAGGGAGGGAGAGGACGCGACGACATTCAGGCTTGGCTTCTCCGGATGGCGGCGCTTTGGGATCGCGGTCGCGGGGGCTCATCCATTCCGCAAGGGGAACGACGGTGAGGGAGAAGAGGTGCCAGCATGGGTGACCGCGGGGAGAGGCACGCGGTAGCGCACGGCGAGGGGCACGACCACACGGGGGCGAGGGATCTTGCGAGGGGGGCGAGAGACACGGCCGCACGGGGGCGAGCGATCTCAGGAGGGGGATCCGAGAGCGGGCGGCGGCGGGCAGTGCGTAGGGTGGTCGTGGGTGCGCAGGGCGGCCGCAGGCGGCGGAGGCGTGATGTGATGCCGCAGGGGGCGCCAGTGGTGCGGGTCTGCAGGATTGTGGGATTGTGACGAGCGAGATTTCTTCTTTCCTTTTTCACAAGCGAGGGGTGCAGGCGCAACAGGTAGAGGGGGCGGGGGTCGCAGGAGGCAGGACGAAGAGGCAAGGTTGATTGTCGCACCAAAAAGATGTCCACTCTTTAGTCTTTTTAGTTGTAGTAGGAGATAACTAGAGATATATAATATCCTAATTTGCTATAAAAAACATCCCTCTACTACTATACATCAAAAAACACAACAACCATGCAGATACATTGGGTAAAAATAGTTCGTGAACCACACTTCTCCAATCCTTCGTCGGAGGAAAAAAAGAAGCATGTGTGTTCACGTATGTCCAAAAGAAAGCATGTGTGTTCACGTATGTCATGCCTTCAAGCAGTTGCACAGGTGCATAAGAAAATCAGTGTCCTTCCCTCGAGTGCAATGGCCTAATCCTTTGTGGGAGGAAAATCTAGACACACACACATATTCTTTATGTTTTAACAATGTTAGAGGACGAGGATCCCCTTCATGAACCAGTGAAGTGACACTGCTGCACGTTCAGGCATTAACACCGGTTGGGAAGGGCCTGTTGCTCCGGTTCCCGAGCCGGTGCTGCCCTTCCGGGACTAAAGGTCCATCCTTTAGTCCCGGTTCGGAGAACCGGGGCTAAAGCCCCTCTTTTAACACCGGTTGGTTATACCAACCGGAACCAACCGGTGTTAAAGGGTCCTGCATTGCAGGACCCTTTAACACCAGTTGGTATTACCAGTGTTAAAGGGTTCTTTTTTTTTCTTTTTTCGTTAATTTCTTCGGTTCTTATTGTTTATATATAATAATAATAATAGGTTTGTCAATACATATTTTATGCTGATATAATAATATATATATGGCACGCATATTAAGCATATGTATAAATATTATTATAGGCTTAGCTTTATAATTAAGCTTTGCCTATAATAAAATGAATAGGCCACATCAATAATTAAATAGATGGATATGTAAAAAGCTTTATATATAGTTTTATAAGTACAA
>Ga0182004_10001138_pt1 | contig 18825 bp, 8 predicted proteins | sample Sormic07211540_1_FD_120479 | JGI IMG/M metagenome (GOLD analysis project Ga0182004, IMG submission 120479) | Endophyte microbial communities from Sorghum bicolor roots, Mead, Nebraska, USA - 072115-40_1 MetaG | ecosystem: Host-associated > Plants > Roots > Unclassified | place: USA: Nebraska...
ATCTAAAGATAAATTCCTACTATGTGCTACTAATATTATTGGCCACATACTAGGCCAAATTTATTGGTCCAGAATAAATTCAAGTCCTTTTTTTAAGGAGAATTGGAGTTTGCTTTTTTTTTTAGTATTCCACTTGACTCTCCCTTGGAGACAGGGAGTAAGATGGACGAAAATTGGGCACAAAAATCCTTCTTCCGTTTCTATATATTTTTCACTTATATGAAAATGGGATCAGTTTTGGAAAATACAGGACTAGAAACGGAATCGGGTTATGTGAACATAGGAAACAGACAAATACGGATGGGGAGCCAAAAAATTAGATTAGGATCATATGATCTAATATTCTCAAGTATGCATGCATGAAGTCAGAAAACAATATATACATGTATGAAGATCGGTTTAATATTCACATGTATGAACATAACATAAGAACATGTGATGGTTAGGCATATTCCGGCATAGATTGGAAACAAAATAAATATGGGTTCATCTTAGATGAAAACAAGATCCCGCAAAAATGGACAGGAAGCTATTGTATTGGTTGGTGATAGAGGGCAACCGATAATACAGGATAAACTAAGCCTTCATCTCCAGGAGTTTTCTCTTGAGTTGATCTTTATGCATTTGTTTTTGCACTATGCTTATATTGTGTGACCTTTGCCTTCCCAAAGTCGGCATAGGCGTTGGCATGATCGGCTTGGATTGTTTAAGGTAGAACACACTAGAAAAAACTAAGGTGCACATTATACTAGTTAATAATTTTTTTAGTGTAGATCAAGTTAAGCATGGGTTTAAGTTTTTAAGTGGCCCAATTCATCCCTCATCCTTAGGTTCGCATGTCCTTACAACAAGCCAACATTGATATTCACCAAGGCATCTATGTTGGTTGATAACACTTAGGACGTGTCACTGTCGGCTCATGTGTTTGATCTGACAATGATATTGTAGTTGTGTCGATGATTTCTATTTTGGCACGAATGACGACTTAGGAATGAGTGTTTTATTCATTGGTATATCTTTTAAACACGGATTATAAGAATCCTCATTAGATCCCAAACTTCCAACCTTAAACCCTAGATCCTTGCTAGAAAATCTTGATTGCAATTTAGCTCTATAATTTTACATATTGATGATGTGAATGTTGCCCAAGATAATAATTACGAGAATTTATTGAAGAAGCGAGATACCGCAAAATTGTTTTGAGGATGCGTGATCCTAAGACCATCCATACAACACCCATTAATACATGTTTTTTCTATTCCCTTGTACTCAGGCCTTGTTTAGTTGGTGAAATTTTTTGGGTTTGGCTACCTAGCACTTTCGTTTGTATTTGACAATTATTGTCTAATCATGTACTAACCAGGCTTAAAAGATTCATCTCGCAAATTACAGGAAACTGTGCAGTTAGTTATTTTTTTATTTATATTTAATGCTTTATGCATGCGTCTAAAGATTTGATGTGACGAGGAATCTTAAAAAAGAGATTTTAGAGGGAACTAAACAAGACCTTAGTGCTCTAGCTCGATAAAAGCTAGATCTACCATGCTTGATCTTTAGTACCCATTGTTCCCTGTTCTTTTCTTAAAAATATTTTCTAGGTCCTTATTAGAAGTTCTCCATTTTTTTTGAAGGTGCTGCCAAAGAAACTATTTACAAATTTGGTTGTATAGATTTTCAAGGAAAGTTATCAAATTTTGCCAAGACTTATTTGAAGAAATTGAAGGAGTTTTATAGAAAACATGTCTTTGAAAAGTTCCTGTAAAAGCTCTAGTGGAAAAGTTTTCTTATTGAGAAGTTTTGATAAAAAAAGTTATAAAAGAGTGTTTGAGAATCTCCCCCAAAAAAAGAAAAGTTGGAAAGGCCTTTTTTGGCAGTTTTTTTTGTTGGGACATTTTTCTTCAATGGTTTAATTAAAAGCTTTATCAAACGAGCACAAGGATGGCTTATGAAGCAAAATGAAGTTAAAAGAGTGAAAATGAAAATGTTTTGGGGGCAGAAATCAAAACCATAAAATAGCTTCTTCATTTTTTTAAAAGAAAACCGAGCTTTCTCAAAAAGGGACCGAAGTTTTTGTGTTTTTTTGGCTTCCTGACACTTATGCACTAAGGTCGTGTTTAGTTACGAAATATTTTGTAAAATCGCTACAGTAAGTGTTTTGTTAGTATGTGACAAATATTGTCCAATCATAAACTAATTAGGCTCAAAAGATTCGTCTCGTATATTTCGACCAAACTGTGCAATTAGTTTTTATTTTTATCTATATTTAATACTCCATGCATGCGTCTAAAGATTCGATGTGACGAGGAATCTTGAAAATTTTTGGATTTTTGGTGGAAGTAAACAAAGCCTAACCTATAATTAATAAAGATATTTAACAAAGACGATACACTAGTGGTCTCAGTTTAGTACATTGATGAAGTAGTACTGCTAGCTATGGTTCTCGTGGGCGACAGTCTGCCAAGTGCCGGCACAAATATAAAACCCCTACAAAATCTCGGCAAATTTAATGAAAACAACGGATGGGATATTTTTTTAATTATAACCTTGGGAGAGAACGCGCTGTGGCAACAGAAACTGTCAAATTCCACGACCAGTGTCAGAGGGCAGTCTCCCTCCTCATTGCCGATACCGTACAACCGGCCGGCGTCTTCCAAAAGAAAAGAAAAAAAAAGAACCCTTCAAAACGAAGAGGAAAAAAAAAAGAAAAGATACGGAGCGAGAAGGAGAGCGCAACGGAAAGCAACCCCAAAGGCTCTCCTTTTCCGCCAGTGCCCCCCATTCCACTCAGGACTCACGCGCTCTTCAATCGCTCGCCCCCCGTTTCTTCCTCCCCTCGCCTTCCTTCCTTTTCCTTCCATGTTCGATCCAGCGCTGTCTGTCGTCTTCGCCCGCCCCCAAAGCAGCTCCGACCTTTTCCCCACTTTCCCTTGGCGTCTACGGCCTTGTCCGGTGTAGAAAACAACGGACTTCGTTGTGTTGCTTTGCTGCGGTTCTTGGCCGCTCCTGCAAGCTCAATCCCTGCTCCATCTCTTAAGAGCGCCCCCCTCTCTCCTCCCACTCGGCGAAGCTTTGTTGTTCGCTTTGGATTCCGCGGCTACGAAAGGCTCGGCTCCTGGGTTGGGAAGGCGCCCCCTTTTCCAGGCGACGAATTTGGTGCGGGTTGATGGCGTCCTGCCGCCAGGACTCCGCGATGCAATGATGGGTTCTTGAATACGAGGTGAATCTTTGACCAGCCGAGTTTTCGAATTCCGAGCTCAAGTCCCACCGCTTCTTGATCCGCCGGTCGCCATGGGCCTCTGCTACGGCAAGTCGGCAGCGGTCCAGGAGCCGGCGGTGGCGGAGGAGAACGACGTAGCCGACGGCGCGGCGGCGGGCCGCGGCGACGATGGGCCGCCGGCGTCGCCGGTGAAGGCGCCTCGGACGCCCAAGCAGGGCAAGTTCTCCTTCTACCTGCCGAGCCCGCTCCCGCCCTCCAGCTACAAGGGCTCGCCGGCCAACTCCAACTCCAGCGTCGCGTCCACGCCGGCGCGCGGCGGGTTCAAGCGCCCGTTCCCGCCGCCGTCGCCCGCCAAGCACATCCGTGCGCTGCTGGCGCGGCGCCACGGCTCGGTCAAGCCCAACGAGGCGTCCATCCCCGAGGGCGGCGAGCCAGACCTGGGGCTGGACAAGAGCTTCGGCTACTCCAGGCACTTCGCCGCCAAGTACGACCTTGGCCGGGAGGTGGGGCGCGGCCACTTTGGCTTCACCTGCGCTGCCAAGTGCAAGAAGGGCGACCTCAAGGGCGAGGACGTCGCCGTCAAGGTTATTCCCAAGGCCAAGGTGCGGTATATCCTTTTGCCCGCCCCCCCGCGTCGTGCTGATTTCTTCTGTTCGGTTCCTCACTTGGTTTTGTGCTCGATTGGGTCCTCCCGTTATCAGCTCGAGTAATGCTATCCTGCACAGTTCTTCCTAAAATCTGATTCTTTGTAGATTCACACAGAGTCCACCTTGTGCTCATTTGGTTATAGACTTTCAGTTGATATGCTTGTGACTTCTTCAAACCTTTTAGATTCATATTGCACTACTAGGAGAAAGATAGGAATCATATAATAGGTGTACACTGCTCTTCCTGGGGACTTCATTTGGGCACCCCATACTAAAATTATCAGATAGTTAGGTGTTAATCTGTTGCTTGACTGGGATTAAAATGACAGATTGAAGAGTATGAATTTGATTTCTTGAGTTATTGGGGCAGTTCCTGGTTGTTAGTTGGGACATGGACCATGATGTGGCCAGCAAAGCTTGCTTGGCTTATTCAAAACCTTTATTCAAAAGCTATGTAAGTGCTCCCTCCTCTGGTTGGATGTAGAGAGCTAGCTCATTAAATTGGTGTCATGTGATCATAATGGTATCATTGGCTATCTGATTCTCCATTCCCACTTTAGATTTCTCTGAGTCAGAGGTAGCAAGCTGTATTGTGCTATGCAAGTCCAGTCTGGTCACATGCTAATTTTCATTTCTGTTGAAATATTCACATTTGACCCATTGTAGGACCTTTCAGTTCTGTTGCTGGAAGTCTTTTTTGTAATAAATACTTCTATAGAGATTTGAGGCTCTTGTCCTCTATACATGCATTATCAATTTCAATTCATCATCGTAGTAACCCTGCACATGCAATTGGCAACTCCATTCAGGTAAGTCATTAGGGGCCATTTTAGTGCTATTTAGTGCAGTAATGCTGATATGGTGATTATATGCTCATGTTTAAGGCGTTACTTATATTAATTGCTGGACGAAGACAACACAAAACAAACAGGAGCACTAGATACAGTTTATTGGATAGCCAGAATCAAATAGGGTGATATTAGTGAGTTTATTTAAGGCTGGATTGGTCAACAGTTGACGGATACTATTACTTTTGGATACATTTGTGTTATCCGTCAAGATCTCAGTAATATTGGTTTCCTGAATTTAATATAGTATAGGGAAGTAAAATCTCGAAATTGTAGTGGGTTCGCCCTGCCTCCTTTTACTTTCTCCCGTCTCCCCTGTAAATAATAATAATTGATATATATGTAAAAAAAGGTGAACTGAAGAAGACAGAGTATAACTACAGTAGTGCTATATTGTAGATTACTGACGTTTTGGTGCATTTTTCTCGATCGCCAGTTTCTAATTGGTATTGCTAGCATGGAGCGTCTTATTTTCTTATTTTTTGTCTACCTGTTTTGTGATTTTCCTTATTGTGCTCTGATTGCATAGTTTTAACTAGGAAAATTGTTGGTTGTTTAATAAGAATCGTTACTTGTGCTTGGATGTCACTTGAATTTTCTGTTACTAGCAGTGTTCCAAAGCAATAGGTGCTAGGCAGGTGGATCGGACTCTGCCTAGTGCCTAGACGTGCGGAGGTGGTGCCTCGGAGTTGCTAGGTGTTTGTACATTCTATGGATGGTGTATCCCATGCTAAATGAATTTTTTTTGCATACCATACCAAAAAGAAGATGCTATCATGCATCCATGAGTAATATACTGTAGTTCATCTTTCTCCATCTCTAAATTTCCCATTTTCATGCATATGGCATACATCAAGCCCAAAACACCCAGGTGCTAGGCACGGCGGTGCATCACCACCTAGCACCTAGGCAAAGCTAGGCATCGACTTCTTAAACAAAGGCCACTAGTGTTCATACCTCTTGGGCAATATGATAAATATAACAATGTAAAACATGCTCGCATAGTTTTTGTTTGGACCTAATTGATTGGATATATTTTATGCATTGGTCTTGCAACTTTCAGGCACAATTAAGGTTTGATCTAAGAAGAGCTTAGAAAGTGTCTGATTGTTTCAACAGCTTCCAACATAACGGTCGTATATTTTTAATATTCACCATAGTAACTTTTGTAATATTTGACACCCTTCTATGTGAAATATTAGTGATCTTATGATTATATTGATCTCGTTATAGTAGCTGTATAGTATATGTTGCTATTAAAAAGTTGGGTTTCAGTTCTCAGTTTCTTTGGTACCTACTATAAAAATCCACTTAAAATCCTAAGTAAATGCTTTCATGATGTAGTCTCACCCAAGCAAACTACTTCTGGACAGATGACTACTGCTATTGCCATTGAAGATGTCAGAAGAGAAGTCAGAATATTGAGTTCTTTGACAGGCCACAGCAACCTAGTGCAGTTTTATGATGCTTTTGAGGATGAAGAAAATGTGTATGTTGTTATGGAGTAAGTTCACAGTTGTTCCATTTATTAGTAACCCTATTGATTTACTGAAACTCCTAGAGTTTAATGCTGCATTATGTCAGCGAAATAGAATGGGCCATTGAACCTTTTGTCGTTATGCATTTTCAGAAAAAGGCAATACATGATGTACTAATTTTTGTAGAGATTAGAAAGGTTAAACTCTAGTCTCTTGTTGCTGATGAAATTTGGTCCTGGGCAAACTTTGACTCGCAAGACAATTATTTTGGTTGGCCATGTCTTATCATTCTCTTCCTATTCTTCCTTTTTTTCCAAAGAACATTGTAATTGTCTAGATATGATTCGGGTATCTAGAAGTCAGCAAGTAAATCAAATGAGGTATGGAAACATGTGACACTCAGAATTTGAACGTTGCTAAATTTAGTCAGCTTTCAAAATGCTCTATTTACTTTTGTCAAATCTAGAAAGGAAGCATGGTGGATTTGGCTAGCTCAAGTGTTGGGAAAGTCTAGGACCTAGGAATATACACATGATAACCAATTAGATTGCTATCAATATTTCTAACCCCATGCACGTTTCTGCAAGTGAAAATAGCATTTTTAAAGAAAAAGTTGGCTCTCAGGATATGTGGTCATGAATTTAACTGTTAGTAGAGATCCTTTATTACCCTGGCCATGCAAAGCTTACATTTTAAGCATACCAACTGTGGAGAACAAAAACTTCCCTTTTGGGAAATGGTGTCTTAATATTGATGGAACCTATATGATCCATATTTGATCAGTTCCACACCCTGAATTGGGACCCGCTCTGATAGTATGAGTGTGTCAACGTATATGAATGCGTAGGGAGTGCCATTCAGCAGCACCTACTTATAAGGTCACTTTAGTTGCCTGCATTAGATGCAGATGCTGATGTCGATTTGCTTTATATTCAGCCTTTTATCGGCTGGTCACATATTTTCATGGGGGTGAGACTGGATAAGAGTTGGTCAATAAGGTAGGATTGTTTTGTTATAACAGAGACTGGGATCGGTTATGTTTTTCCTTGTACTTGTCATAGCTCATAACAACGCTACTGCAAGTGCAGATTTGGCCTTGACTTTTGTTTCTGTTATATCTGTAAACCTTTCTTCCAAAGTAGGTTACCAAGGCTAGCACATTTTTATATAGAAATATGATTGTACACCTCTAGAAAAGACTTGCGATACCTGAATATCTTTCATTTGTTTGATCACATTTAACTCACTAGTATATTTTATTGATACAGGTTATGCAAAGGAGGTGAGCTGCTGGACAGGATTTTGGCTAGGTACTTACATGACATTTCATTTCTAAGACTGAAGTCATTGACTCCACAGGAATACTGATTACAACTGCATGCTGTTTTGCAGAGGTGGAAAATATTCTGAGGAAGATGCTAAGGTTGTTATTCACCAAATTCTGAGTGTTGCTTCATTTTGCCATCTTCAGGGTGTTGTTCATCGAGATCTGAAACCAGAGGTAAGATTTGTTGAACAATTGACAACTAATGTTTAGTACCATGATTCCATGAGCTTGCAGTTGTTGGCAGAACTGTGTGCTGCTGCTGCATACCTCCTTTTAACATGCCCTTGTCTCTATTGTTCTGTGGATTCTTAGCCTATATTTAAGCTTGAGGTCATGTTTTTGTCTCCCAAAGGCGTGAATGTAACCTGATATCTTGTGGGTGTGTGGGGTGTGTTTGTATGGCTTCTTATACCCTTACTTCTTCTCTAATATAATGATACACAGCTGTCTTTTGTATTCAAGGATTTTTTTTGGCTACTTCTATTGTTTAAAGAGAAATGCTATGACCCCTTTATATTTTATGCTGATGCTAATGTTGGTCTGCCTTTTACTCCCATTTCTCAGAATTTTCTTTTCATGTCAAAGGATGAGAATTCTGCCTTGAAAGTCATAGACTTTGGTTTGTCTGACTTTGTTAAACCAGGTTAGTCTTACAGAATAGTCTTACAGAATTTTCTTTGGATCATTGCTTATTATTGTTTTCCACTAAAATAAATATGCTGTTCTATTATCCAGATGAAAGACTTAATGACATTGTTGGAAGTGCATATTATGTTGCTCCTGAAGTTCTCCATCGATCTTACAGCACTGAGGCAGATATGTGGAGCATTGGAGTAATTGCATATATTTTGCTTTGTGGAAGCCGCCCTTTCTGGGCACGAACTGAGTCAGGAATTTTTCGAGCTGTTCTAAAAGCCGAGCCTAGCTTTGATGAAATCCCATGGCCTACCCTTTCTGCTGAAGCGAAAGACTTTGTAAGAAGGCTACTCAATAAGGATTACCGGAAGCGGATGACTGCTGCACAAGCCCTCTGTAAGTAACATTCTTGTCTTGAACTTGGTTTACCCAGTTATTCAGCTTGCAGATATGGTGACCCCTTCTTTCTTATTCTTATATATTGACAATTATTACAGGCCATCCATGGATCCGTGGCACACAGGAAGTTAAGATTAATCTAGACATGATAATCTACAGGCTTATGAGGGCGTACTTAAGTTCATCTTCTCTAAGGAAGTCGGCTTTGAGGGTAATACTTTTGTAGGTTGCTTGTACTGTTTTGCAAGGAATCACCATCTTTTGTGTCTGTGTTGGATGATTAATAACTGAAGCCTCCACTTTCCAGCGTAATCAATGCTAAAAATATCAAATAGTCTCCATTTTTCGAAGTGTATTTTATCGGTAATGTTTCATCTGCATCACCTAGCAAATGGTTGCTTTATTTTTTATTCATGTGATCCTGTCATGCATTTTCCTCATATATAAATATATGCAGCATGTATGTACTGCTCTGTAAATAAAAACACTGAATGTCTGGACACAATTGTACTCCATACTTTCTATTTAGCTTAATGCATCATCATGAATTCAAACTGAAGGGTAAATCTGGTATACTCCTTTGTTAATAGCCTGCTGACCATTATGCCCTCAGCCTGGGGTACTTGTAGTTGTTGCAACTCTGTTCTTCTAAAAAAACTGGACCAATCTAGGAGGAACTAGGTGTCATTTTATTAAGAAGAAAATAGGTGCCCTAAAAATTATAACCAGTGACTGGTCAATCAAAAAAAGATAAATACTGTGGGTGTTGTATTTTTTTCCATTCTACTGACCCTTATCTCCTGGGACTGCATTTTTGTTGGGATGCCATTGTTTTGTTGATGTTATTGTGAACAAAGGACACTTCAAGAAACTGTTACATGGGACTTGCTAATTAGGTCTTTAAGTTTTTCAGGCTCTTGCAAAGACACTGACGACAGATCAAATCTTCTACCTAAGAGAGCAGTTTATATTGTTAGGTCCAAACAAGAGTGGCCATATATCCTTGCAAAATATGAAGGCGGTTAGTATTTTGCTTTATTCAGTTAAAATTAATCTGTAACATGCAGCTGCTGAATTTTCATGGAACTTCTAGGCCTTGATGAAAAATTCCTCGGGTGAAATGAATGATTCTAGGATTCTTGACTTTGTTAATTCAGTAAGCCTTCTTTGTCCTCTTATGTTCTTTTCATATTTCGGTTCATGGCAACGTACTAATTCTACCCGTTGCGCTAGATATGCAATATCCCATATGGAAAGTTTGATTTTGAAGAGTTCTCTGCTGCGGCCATTAGTGTATATCAAATGGAAGGCCTGGAGACCTGGGAACAACATGCTCAACAAGCATATGAATTGTTTGACAAGGAGGGCAACCGACCAATTGTGATTGAAGAACTTGCATCGGTATAGTTTGATCTCAAAACAAACTTTCTGCGTAGGAAATGGACTAACTTATGATGTTCATCTTTCAGGAACTTGGACTTGGCCCTTCGGTTCCACTTCATGTTGTTCTCAAAGATTGGATCAGACATTCAGATGGAAACCTCAGTTTCCTCGGGTTCATAAAACTATTGCATGGAGTTTCTTCACGCACAATCCCTAAAGTCTAAGATAACCATTTGCATCGACCAATCCCTAATCTCTGGCCAGGTTGTAGAAGTTGCATGAAACCAGTACAAAGATTAACAGGTCATCTTAGTGTAAGAGGTAAAATACTCCTAGTAGGTGTATATTTGCCCTGCCTTCCGCAACATGGATCGACATTGTCCTCAAGATGTTCGGAGGAATGTACAGATTTGGTTTGGGAAGAGTGGAAATGCCAAAGGAATTTAGGCCGGTTTTTTTGTTTGTTCCAGTAAACGCAGTTATTGCCTTCATTTGTGCTGTGCACCTGTGCCGCAAAATGCCCCAGTCGTTACATATGCTACTGTTGTTTTGATTTATAATTCTACGAGAGTTAATGTACAGCTTTGTAACTTTGGAATCCTTGCCACACGAAGGATTAGTCGGCCTCGAATAATGTATAATGATGTGGCTCTGGGAGGTGATCTCAGGAAAAGGTGAAAAGCTAAGGTCTGTTGGTGTTGATCTCTAGTGATCCTTGAAATTATCTCCCACTTGAAGCTGGAACTTCTCAGGAAACAGATTTCCTGAACGGAAATCCAGCTGTCTGCTCTGACATAGGGATTGATCCCTCGCTATGTCGTGTTTTTTTTTCCTGTGGGCGAACGTCGGAAGTGATCCAAATCATACACTAGCAGGGCCCTTGGACGCCTATGCTGTACCGAAGTGGTAACGAACGAAAGAGGTTTACAAGTGTCCCATCAAAAAAATAACCAACGTGCTTATATGTAACGAAGAACAGCCAGTTTGATGAAGAAGTGGCTAGTTTTTAGGCAAAAAGAAATCATCGAAGCTCTTACCCTAGAGGGATCCAGACAGTCGGCCGATAAGCCTAGGACACTATTCTTGGTTGTTGGATTAATGGATGAACAATATTGGAGTTGGAAGAGAGGGTAAAAGGGTTTGGGTAGAGGTAATAGATTGATTTGTTTCATGATTGGATAGATAAAAACTCAATCGATCATATACCTCTTATTTTATAAGGGATAAGAGTAGTCTTATCCTATAGGAAAACTAATATGGTACTATTATTACATCGTTTTATATAATGTTTCTTAGATTGGGCCAAAATTATTATGGGCCTATTTAAACGGGCTTGAGCCCAATTTAATTGTCAATAGATTGTTTCATTTTTTTCCCCTGGGCAGTCCATAGAGAGGCGCATTGTTTTTCTCCTAAGTAAACGGGGCAGCTGCTATGTAGGCTGAAAACTGAGATGACGGTTTGAATGGGCTTCCGAAATATAATTGGCGAGACGAAAAACTGGGCGTTGAGAAATTTTTTCTTTTCAATATTATTATTAGGTATAGAAAAAAAATATTTTTCTTGGTGGCTTAGGCGTATAACCAAGCCCAATAAAGTCAGGGCAGCCTAGATATTAAATTTATTTTTATTTCAAAAGATCATAAATTTTCCTTGTGATATCTAATAAAGATAAAGTTTATATTAAAATTGTAAAGCTCAATGGAATTCATAACTTTGTAGTTCTGTCAACTTTTAGTTTAAAATCATTGTTATTCCGAAATTGACTGATATAGTCCTCATAAGAGACTAAGTTTGAGGTCCCTTGTTGGGAAATTGTGGTCATCAAGAGAAAAGGAGTCTAAACTCATTCTATTCATGGTGCCTATATTTATAGAGATTTTGTACATTCAAAATTATTATGGTTGTGTTGTCAAAATGACTTTAAAGTGTTTATCACATCCCTAATGAATTTTCTTTATTTATTGAAGTAGGAGCCAACCTCGGATAGGATCCTTGTAATCTGCACCTAGTTCGCCTGACAACGCTAATACGTGACATGTAGTATCTCTCGTTCCATTAGGACAAACACATCAAACATCTTTTTTTGCGAGCAAAAACATCAAACATCTATCGTGCAACAACTACTCAAGAGCACATCACACAATTAAAAGAGGCATGTATAGTTCGTTTTGATGGTGGAGGGCTCTGATAAGTGCCATGTCTATGGTGCCTTAACAATGTACTGATGCCACCATGCTTGGGCTCTAGTATATAGATACACACTATAATACCAATGATACTCATTTCTCCCCAAGTCTAAACCAACTATGGTGGCGGCGTGAAATATAGAGCTTTGACATGGAGCAACTTAGCAGAGGTGGTGGAGAAGGGGTCATGAGCTTCGTAGGTAGTAGATGGATAAGTCGATAGGATCCAGTTCATCACTAATAGGACAAAGATAGCAGGGCCGGTCCTGAGTAATTTTAGACCTAGAACCAAGCTAAAATTTTGGACCTTTTTTACATGAACATGGCAATAATACTAGTATTACTCAATAGTAATATATACACCTATATACTGAATGCAAAAGCAATATTCATATGAAATAATTTGTATACTTGTAAATTATCTCAAAATTTTCTTCTAACATTCCTTGATGTGAAGCCATTAATGATGGTTTCAATATCAATCTCATCCACCAATGGCTTGACAGAGTCTTGATATGGTACCGTTAAAATTAAGAACCGTTAGGAACTACTCCAAATTTCATAAAGTAGAGATATGATCACGCGAGAAACAATTAGTAAGACCTTGTTTAGTTCGCGAAATTTTTTGAATTTGGCTACTGTAGTATTTTCATTTTATTTGGCAATTAGTTTCTAATCATGAACTAATTAGGCTCAAAAGATTCGTCTCGAAAATTATATATAAATTGTGCAATTAGTTTTGTTTATCTATGTTTAATACTTGATGCATGCGTCCAAAGATTCGATGTGATATGACGAAATCAAAATTTTTAGGAACTAAACAAGGCCAAAATAAATTTTAGATTCATACCGTGTTGGTTGGTGCCGCCTGGCGCCTGCCTCCGGTCCTCTCCTCGCTAGAACTGCCGATAAGCTGTAAGCCGATTGCCCAACGGGGATTCAGGTCGTGTGGGTGAGTCCTGCCGCCATAATTATGGTTACGGGAATACATGGTCTAGCGCTGACGTCTAGCATATACTCCTACGTAGTATTACTAGCAGTGTATACATACAAGAGTGGGGGCCCATCGGTGGAATGGACCTGGGACGGCCGTCCCTCCCCCCCCCTCAGGGCCGGGCCTGAAAGATAGTACTGATGTGTAGGTTCCATGTGTATGTGGGGGCACTGATAAGTGATAACAGTAAGGGCAATATAGAAACTGAATATTATTTGTACTCATAAATATGATTTTTTTTATCATGTTGTCTAGTTAAGACCACAAAGTAGGCATCTTATAGAAAATTTTGCCAATGAAAATCCTTTCATCCCGAGCATGCAAATTGTTCATGAACTTTAACCATATGTAAGGTGGATCAAATCAAATGGTCAAGGATTCTTTTTTTTAATTAAATGTAGCAAGAAACATGGAAGGCATATGATTTCCATATATGGTTTTGAGATCTATCCAAACCATGCATTGCAACACACATGAGCATTTGATATGTATCAGGAAAGATGCATCACAATTCAGCTTCAAAGTGTCCATCAGTGGCTTGGTCCAGTGTGATTGTTGTCGACTTTGTCTTAGTGACGACAAGGTATGGAGGGGCGCCTCATTCTCCTTATCACACAACTCCACTCTTCTTGCAAGTAGTTGAGGGCTTCGCAGCCTCCTCTCCCCCCTAATTGAATTTCGTTCAGACCAGATAAACCACAATGCGACCATCTCTGTTTGTCCGAGCTCAGGAAGAGAGGGGGTGACAAGGCCGCTAGATTGGGTCTATCCAAACAACCATTCCATGTCGATTCCAATTCCAATCCAAGTTAAATATCGTAGGTGGAACACATCGTATTGCAGGCTCTGAACGAGGCTTAGGGCTTGTTTGGCACAGCTCAACTTTACAGTAAAGCTGTTTTTTTAGAAAATAGCTTCATGAGTGACTTTTTAGATGAAGCTGAACTGTTTTGGAGAAAGTGTTTGGCAAAATAGCTTCACCAACTACTTCATGCATAGTTGAGAGAGAGAAATAAGGAAGAAGCTGCAATAAGCTACTTTTTTCCAGCTTCATCCAACTTATGTCTTTGTGAGAGGAGGGAAAAAACAGCTTCCCCCATAAAGCTGTTTTGGAAATAAGTGTTTGGTAAAAAAAACACCTCACAACAGTGTACCAAACAGGCCCTTAGTAAGTTTCATTAATTTTGGCACTTGAAAATAAACGGAACAAATCCTTAGACCTTGTTTGAATGTAGTCGGATTCAAATCAATCCACATGTGTTGAGTTGGATTGGAGTGAAACTAAATTCTATCACAATCCATCCAAATACATCTAAACAAGGCCTTACGTGGGAGTACAATAATACGCACGGTTCGCTAAAAAATACTCTCCAACAACTACCAAATATATTTTTTTTTAAACCGGAAATCATCCGTACGTGGGATTACCACGGTGGCCAGACTGGTTTCAGACGTTCGATTAATTTTGAACGGCCTACCGTTTAAAGTGGCATCCACACAAGTGACAGACTGACAGTCCTGGACCCTGGTCTCAGCCTTCCCTCGCACTCCTCCCATGGCGATCCCTCCCCGGATCACGGCGGCCGGTGGCGGCGGCCGCAAGCCGAGGGTGCCGCCGCTCCCACCGGCGAGAACTCTCCTGACCGCCTTTGCCGCGGCGGCGGCGTTGGCTGTCCTTTGCCTCGTCTCCTCCTCCCCCACCGCCTCGCTGTCGGGTTCTTGGAGATCCGGGGCTAGGAGCGGCGAGAAGTACCTTTACTGGGGCAGCCGCGTGGATTGCCCCGGCAAACACTGCGGCTCCTGCGCGGGGCTCGGGCACCAGGAGTCCAGCCTCCGCTGTGCTCTCGAGGAGGCCCTTTTCCTCGGCAGGTAATGCGAACTACCTTACCGTGCTTATGCTCACTAAATAGTTTTTTTTTTGGATTAGTTGAATTTTCATCTCGTTAAAATTCGGATGTGGAGAGTAGAAGACTGATGCTAGAAGGGAGATGGGCCATGCTAATGCCTTGAACCGGCTAATGTGCTATTGGTTTGTGACTACACAAGGAGAAAAAAGAGGCATAACTACTTATTTTTGTTCCTTTGCAGAACATTTGTGATGCCCTCAAGAATGTGCCTAAGTTCAGTGCATAACACCAAGGGAGTTATCCAAAGTGATGCAACTACAAAACAGAGGTTTTTGCTTCTTAGCCGCATCTATCTCTCTGTTGTTTTACCACAATGAAGTTTGCATATTTTACTATCTAAAGCAAATATTTTGTAGATGGGAAGAAAGTTCTTGTGCAATGGAATCTCTATATGATATAGATCAGATCTCAAGAACAGTACCAGTTATTCTGGACAACTCAAAAAGATGGCATGATATAGTATCAAGAAGCATGAAACTGGAAGTGGGAGGTGTGGCACATGTGCAAGGAATTAGCAGAGGTGAACTCAAACAAAATCCCCTATACTCAACAACTCTTGTAATAAACCGCACTGCAAGTCCCCTTGCTTGGTAAGCACACAGGTTCTTGTAGTGCCTTTGTTTTTACTTCCTTCATCCGGACTTAATATTTTGTTCAGCAATGCCTGTGCTAGTTTTAACCAATTATTATGTCCAAACATTAAGCTCATATCTGAAATTCAGGTTTATGGAGTGCAAGGATCGCAAAAACCGCAGCTCAGTGATGTTATCCTACAAGTTTTTGCCAAGTATGCCAGCACAAAAATTGAGGGATGCAGCCAATAAGGTTTTTTTTCCTTGCCTGTCTTGTTTATGCAGTCTCAAGAAATGGACTGTTAGTATGTATCTGTTTCTTTTCCTCAATCTTTTGATTATATTCATATTCTTGTTTCTTGTTAGAATGATTTGATCCAGTTGTTTCATACAATCCTTAAGATGCATTGACCTTAAATTACGATTTGATGATGTACCTAAAGTGTGGAATTACTGCTGCTAACTGAACCCTAACGTTGGAGAAATGTTTGATGACTTTCATTTATCCATTCACAACACACTTTAAGTTCTGCAATTGCTGTTGTTTTGGTGGTTCATCCATAAAGCAAAGTATGTTATCAGCACCCTGCAAGTATAGATACCAGTTTGTCTGTTTCTATTGCACTTTCTTATGCCAAGTCATTAATATGATATGCCAAGGCTGCACAGACTTCTGACTGGGCGAAAACAGAATTAGCTCAAGCCTCATGCCCTGAAACATCTGTAGATTTGTAGCTTGTCAAGCATACATCAGATTTGGAAGTATGGTTTTGGGTAATTGTTACCTTTACATGAGTTCTTCAATCAAGATATTCCCTCTGTTGTCATGTTCAGTAATGTTCATTGCAGGCTATGATGCAACCCCTAAATCAGTTTCTCGGTTTCAGATGAAAGAAACACTCGGTGATTATGATGCTATTCATGTGAGACGTGGCGATCTATTGAAAAATAGGAAAGATAGATTTGGTGTCGAACGGAGCCTTCATCCTCATCTAGACAGAGACACCCGCCCTGAGTACATCAGAAAAAGAATTGCAAAATGGATTCCACCAGGTCGAACTCTGTACATTGCATCAAATGAAAGAACTCCAGGCTTCTTTTCCGCTTTGTCAGACAGGTACTGCCTGTGCTGTTTTTCCATTTCCCTTGTCCAACTAGGATCTACAGCATTGTTTGAATTAGCATTTATCTTCCTCCTGCATCCTAATGCATTGCAGAACACTTCTTGGTAAGTGCAGTTGGAAAGCTGTCCTCATTCTTGCTATTTAGGCAGTTAAATTTATTTTTCTGTTCACTTTCCATTTTGCCATGGTTAAGCATCTTTTAGCTATATGAGATGTTTTCATGTGTCTGGTCATGTCAGTTCTTCAATCTGTATACTGGTTAAATCCTATTCTGGTTTCTACATCCATGTGTGCTATTATATCAAGAAAATCAACTTGCGCTTACTGAAAGTGTTTGCTTGTTTTTTGGAAACAATTCAGGTACAAGTTAGCATACTCGTCCAACTTCAGTAGCATATTGGACCCAATAATTGAGAATAACTATCAGCTATTCATGGTAGAAAGGCTAATGATGCAAGGAGCAAAGACATTTGTCAAGACAATGAGAGAATTTGACAGTGATTTGACCCTCTGTGATGATCCCAAAAAGAACACCAAAGTCTGGCAAAAGCCAGTATATACAGATGATTGACGCTAGCTGGCCATCGAATGTGATGCAGAGCTCCCTCTTTCAGCAACTTGACGGTCTGACATGGACAGCTGATTAAGCCTGAAGCTGGCATGGTAGTGTTTGCTGTTATTTGCAGAAGCCAACTAAAATCAACCTGCAGCAGTGGAAATTCCACCCATGATTCACCTCAGCACATTTGTTCATATTACCACGTGTACTTATAATCTGGAACAAGCTAAAAGTGTTGACCTTTTTTTTTCCTATTACTTTACAATTAGGATGTATAGGTTACAAGCGAAGATTTGTTTGCAGATTTAGGATGCATACATGTTACATCCTTCTGTACAGTATGTAAGAATGAACCGGCACCGTGAGGCTTCTGTGTGGAAAATATCATTAATTGGTTGTTCTCTTTTAGCATTTTTGTTACACCTGCCGACTTGCCGTCCTTCCGAAAAAAAAAGACATTTTTGGACAGCGACATGATTTCCGATGTGTACCTTTGACCACCGTTTTCTAGTACTATATGTATTTATAAACTTCAATATATTTCAGCAAACCCCCAGGGTCAGAGTAGTATTTTTTTAATAGATTTGCCAAACTGATGGTATTTCAAGAAAATATACACCTACCAGAAAGTTTTTTTAAATAGATTTCCCAAACTTCTTCCTATGAAGGAACTCACTATCTTCTGAGGAAGATTAATTGTAGGGTAAGGGGAAGCTTCTAAAGAAAATTTTGGTTCCAAAATCTCTTGTAGATCACTACAAGAGGGCCCAACCTTGCTTGGGTCCTCAAGAAGTGAGGGGCTCATGACTCATGAGTGAGGAGGAGATTGGAGGCTTGGCATTCACATGAATGCATATATATTTTGGGTGCATCAAGTATGAAGAACTTCGCCAAGCAATTGAAAGAGATTTGTATATCCAATCTCCCCTCCCCAACAAAGATAATTTATTCTCTTCCTACATTTGTTGTTTAAATTTGTTCTCTTTGTTGTGCCTAGGCTATAGAACTTGTTCCCTATTATATTGTTAGCAATGACATTGTGCACAATTTTTATAATTAGCTATTCAAATGTTAAGTGCACACTCTTAAAAAGCGGACAAGGTCTATAATGGTCTACCCTTGACCGCCTCTAGCTAGTTCTTAGTATTAATGAGTAAGCTTGCTAAGACCCTATAAGGAAAATGGCATCTTGCATGGGCTATATGTGATTTTTGTGGTTGATTGATAACATGATCTAATGGACTAATGTGTTTGCTAGTATACAGGTGGTATTTAGTTCATTTGAATGCAAGGAAGGACGACGATTGGACTTGGGCAACACGAAGATCAACTGATCAACGCCTCAAGACCATGAAGCTGCTTAATTATTAGAAGATCATAGAAGACATGCTAGATGAGTCCAACAAGCCCAAGACATCAAGTAGAATATGATTAGTGATGAGAGCAGGCAGATCGAGACCATAATAACAGGTAAAAAAGGGCAAAGAAAAATCAAAAGTAGGGGTTCTAATCAACTTACATAAAATCGTAGCCTACCGAGCTAGC
>Ga0182004_10001139_pt1 | contig 18815 bp, 13 predicted proteins | sample Sormic07211540_1_FD_120479 | JGI IMG/M metagenome (GOLD analysis project Ga0182004, IMG submission 120479) | Endophyte microbial communities from Sorghum bicolor roots, Mead, Nebraska, USA - 072115-40_1 MetaG | ecosystem: Host-associated > Plants > Roots > Unclassified | place: USA: Nebraska...
AAAACCCTTGGAGATGCTCTAAGTAAAAAAAGACTTAAAATTTGGCACATGACACAACATTAAATATATTTACATATTATGTTTCTCTGTCATATATATGACTACTCTTACAAAAACTGATAAATTTAAAAAAGTAAATTAAGATAATTTTAGAGGTTTAACTTATTTAGAGATAGAGAAAGTACATATTTGATCAAATTTAAATTTGATTAATAAAAAACGAGATTTACGTTCTTCTGACTGAAGGAGTACACCATTAATTAATAACAGAAAAATAAATAAATATATAATAAACACAGAAAAAGGTAAAAAGCTCCATTCCCCTCCCTCCACAGCCTCCTCCTCCTCTCTCTCCTCTTCCTCTCTCTCTCCTGACTCCTCTGCGTCGCGATCTCTCTCTCCCCCCTGCCCCTCCCACCTCCCCGCACTGCCAAACCCCTCGCCCTCCGCCGCCTCCCCTTGCCTCCGCCGCCGCCGCGCTCCGATCCGGTTTCCCGCGGCCCCCGCGGCGCGCCCCAAGCTCGTCGCACCGCGCGCGCGCGCGAGCTGCCTTGCCCCACCGGACCCGCGCCGGCGAGCGAGCCCCCCATTGCGGCGCGCCACCTGCCCCGCACGCGGCAGCAGGGCGTGGGCATCGAGGCCGGCGGTCCGCGCGCGCCTGGCTGTTATGGGGCGTTTCCGGCGCCGGGGCTGATGCGGAGGCCGCTGCCATGTCGGACGTCTCGTCGGATCTCGGCGGCATCCGGGCGGGGCCCGTGGAGCGTGACATCGAGCAGGTGCGTCCTGCTAACCCTTCTCTGGGTGGATCGATTTCCCCTCCCCACGTCCCTGGTTCTACTGCGGGTGCAACTGAGATGTGGATGGGTAGATAATCATCTATCGCCTACATGCTCTCCGCCCGCGTGGCGCGGATCGATTTCCCCTCCCCCGTCCCTGGTTCTACTGCGGGTGCAACTGTGGTATGGATGGACAGATCATCGTCTATCGCCTACGTGCTCTCCGCCCACGTGGCGCGGAATTTCAAGCGAGCTCGTGCTCTTTCTGCGCCGACGTGAAATGGTGCTTGATTCCGGCGGAATTCATGGGCGTTGATGCTGTAGTTTGCTGTTATCTTCTTCTTCTTTGCTACAGTGGAGCTCAGACTGGATATTCCAGGTCTCTGTTCCCCTCCCTCTGCTGAAATTCCGGGAGCTAGGAAGGTGGTTGACTTATTGGGCGTCCAACCACTGATTCGAGTGTCTGGAGGTCAAGCTAGAACTACTACACATCTCATTCCCTGTTTTCTGGAGCTGAGGGGATCGGCTATCAGTGGGATGCTTTCGTGAACATAAGATTCATTCTGGGAGCGAGGACCGTTAGTTGATAGTTTAGTTCTTCACTTGCATGCTCGTGCCTTTTCCTCTTGCTGGGTTGGCTTTGGTGCTGTGCTTGCCCATTGTTGTAGCTGCTACATGGCACTGAAGTTGAGCCGGATTCGACAGGATGTCGCATTGGGTTTCGTGAATTTGTGAAGAATTGTTTGGGGATGGTTGTTGTGGCTTTGTGGTTTTGTGGATTCAAACTCCTGTGTGTTTTGAGAGGCATGTCCGACCATACACGCAAATGGACAGTTTAAGCTGATTCTAGTACTGTAGTCATATACTCCTATTTTTGGCACCAAGGAGGGTGTTGCAGTGTGGGGGGCTTTGGAATCAAGTGATGATTGATTTGTTTTTTTCTTTATGTACAATATATGTCCAACATTCTGTTTGTGGCAAACTCATTAGAGACATAGAGTGAAGATAAGGCTGGATTAGGATACTTGAATACAACCAGCATGCTTTAACTGATTATGCTGACAAGTGATAAAATGACATTTTCATTTGTTTCTTACTCAATTATGCCTTTCACGTATTTTGCTCTCAAGGGACCGCATTTGTCATACCAGATAATGTGTAACATAAGAGGTGCTGGGGGCACTGATCAAAACCCTGTTTCAGTTCTGGAGTTTATAGTGAGATGCTCCATAAGCTTCCTTCCAAGTGCATCTGACAAGATGCTAATAATACAAAGTAATTAAAACAAACGCAATACAGGAAAAGGTCATGCATAACTGAAAATATCACAATCATTGATATATTCTTATCAAATTAGCAAGCTTAGAGCATCTCCAAGAGTTCCCAAAACATTATCCTAATCCTTGATTTTTGGCAAGATTGAAAAAAACATATCTCCAACAATTCCTAATCCCACCTCCCAATCTTTTAGCACTTGGAAACTCCCCCCTACGCGCGTATCTTTGCACGGACTCACACACGCGCGTATCCTCTGTCCGCTACTTTCCCGGCGTAGGTGCAGTCTGTCAACACTGGCACCGTCCACATGATGGGATGCACGGCACATGCCTGGACGCCGGTCAAGGGCTCCTGTGTGCGACATGGGCTTCTGCCAAGCGGCCATCAACACCACGGCGTACATGTGCTTCAGCGGCGATAGCGAATGCATCTACTCCAGGAACAGGCCCGGCGGCTGACCAGCTGGGGTGCCCTAGTGGCTGGCTGCCGCCGGCTGGGGGCTGGCCACAGTCGGCAGAATTGTGCAGGTCGGCGGTGGCAACGTAGATGAGAATGTGGAAGGGCGTGGAAAAGAATAAAAAGTAGGAAAGGGTTCCTGATGCAAATGTACAAGAGACAGAATATACAGAAGTGGTTTGGATAATTTAAAAACAGTATAGTATTCCTGATGTAAAATTGTCTTCTATATTTTAGGAGTGAATTATTGGAAACTGTTGGAGATAGTATTATTTATTCCTCCCATACTTTTTTAGGAGTTGGAAAACACCATGTTTTTGGGAAGAAATTATTAGGTACTCTTGGAGATGCTCTTAGTGGCTGTAGTTGCACTCATCACTAAAATTTGACTAGTGTGATAGGGGTTATTTTGGTTTTATTCTTTGTTGTCAATAAAGGAAATCATAAAAGAAGGGCACACATATCAGTCTGATGCTTAGTGAAAAAGCTCGATATGAAAGAGGGGCTGTGTGGCATCAGCAGCAAAGCAAAAGTAGTAAAAGAAATTGTTTCATAGTGTATATTGAACCATTAGCATCTTCTGGCACTTGCCTTTGTACGTGTCTAGTGTTATGTTGTGTTATTATTTCATTAATAGTATAAAACCAGTAATTTACCTCAGGTCTGTTTTATATCTTCAAAATGTGAAGTATGGAAGTTGCATGCTCCTGGTTGCTTGTCTTTTTTCCCCCATATATTGATGACTTAATAAGTTGATATTTGAGGGTTGACGGCATCCTTCTTTCAGGCCATCACTGCTCTCAAGAAAGGAGCATACTTGCTAAAGTATGGGCGTAGAGGAAAGCCAAAGTTTTGTCCATTTAGGTTATCCAATGTGAGCCTTATTTGGACTCTCCAACTTAACAGTGTTTCTGTGCCTTCACAATCCTTTGGCTTATATGGTATATTTTATACTTTTTTTTGGCTCCTTCAGGATGAATCTGTACTGATATGGTTCTCAGGGAAAGAAGAGAAACATTTAAGGTTGAGCCATGTATCCAGGATAATTCCTGGGCAACGGACTGTAAGTTAATGTTCTTTGGAGGCCTAGACTCATTTTCAAGAAGATTATCCTGTCTAGCAATTTCTCCCTAATAATGAGTTGCTTTGGTCAACAAGCTTCATATTAAAAAATGTCTTGATTTTCTGGTGATGTTTGCTTGCCAACCCATGTGGATGAACTTGATAGCATTTCCGAAGTCCTTATTTTTCACATTAGGATGGATGAATAATTTTGTGAAATTAAAAATGACTAGAACAACTCTTCTATATGTATATGTCTTGCTACTTTTGATGCCTACACTAAGGAGTTTAGAATTCGTGTCAGGATACAATTTAATTACATTGTTAATGAACAAAAGCCATATGTTTTCTAGAAGCATTTCCATTTTCCATTTATGATGAACTTGGTTGTCTGACTTTACTAACTAGACCCTTTTTTTTTGGATAATTCAGGCAATTTTTCAGAGGTATCCACGGCCTGAGAAGGAATGCCAGTCTTTTTCTCTAATTTCACATGATAGGTCATTGGATATAGTAAGTTATCGCTGGTTCATATTTTTATATGTTTTGTCTTTGCTGCCTCTGTTGCTACAACACCCCACTCCCCTCTTACTCTTAGTTTTGTATTCACATGGTGACATGATTTGTTTTGTTCATTAATATCAGATATGCAAAGATAAAGATGAAGCTGAAGTATGGTTTGCTGGGCTGAAAACACTGATTTCACGTTGTCACCAAAGAAAATGGAGAACTGAATCTAGAAGTGATATCCTTTCCTCTGGTGCAACTAGTCCGAGGACTTACACACGACGGAGTTCTCCTTTGAGTTCACCTTTCAGCAGCAATGATAGCATGCACAAGGTATTACTGTCTCCATTTTATTAAAATCTTACCTAGATGACTAGAAGACTAGAATAAAACATTTGAGTTTCAACCCTTAATTGTGCTGGGAAGCTCTTCAAGTTAGAAGCCATCCTGCTTCCATGTTGCGGGTTCAATCAGCAATTTGTCCACTCAAATAATTGTGGAAGCACCTTTTTTTCACTGATGTGTTCAATTAGAGCAGAAAGCCTTGCCAGAAATTTGATGACACTAGAGTGCAAAGCTAGAAATGAAAGATTCTTTTGTGTCAAATTGCTAGTGTACTTAATTACTTTTAATAATTCTCCTTCCCTTCACATTACTTGGCATTATATGTCCTCTTTTGTGATATTGCCATTTATTTTAAAAATGATCTGTTGTATCAGGATGGCAGTGACAATTACCGACTCCGTACTCCATATGGGAGCCCACCAAAGAATGGATTGGAGAAGGCATTTTCTGATGCCATGTTGTATGCAGTTCCTCCCAGGGGTTTCTTTCCATCAGATTCTAATGCTGGATCAGTCCATTCTATGTCTTCTGGACACTCGGATAACACAAATGGGCACCCCAGAGGCGTCCCAATGGATGCTTTCCGAGTCAGTTATTCAAGTGCCGTTAGTTCATCTAGTCATGGTTCTGGTCATGATGATGGTGATGCTTTAGGCGATGTTTTCATATGGGGAGAAGGAACCGGGGAAGGAATTCTTGGCGGTGGTGGTTCAAGAGTTGGAAGCTCCTCAGGTGCAAAAATGGACTGCCTTGTACCAAAACCATTAGAATTTGCCGTACGACTTGATGTGCAGAACATATCTTGTGGAGGAAGGCATGCTGCACTTGTTACGAAACAAGGCGAGATATACTCATGGGGTGAGGAATCAGGGGGACGACTTGGTCATGGTGTTGATTGTGATGTGTCGCAGCCAAAACTTATTGATGCTCTTTCTCATATGAACATTGAGCTTGTAGCATGTGGCGAATACCACACTTGTGCTGTTACACTGTCTGGAGATCTTTACACATGGGGAGATGGCACATTTAAATTTGGCCTTTTGGGTCATGGAAATGATGTCAGTCACTGGGTACCAAAGCACGTGAATGGACCATTAGAGGGTATACATGTTTCATCAATTTCATGTGGACCTTGGCATACAGCCCTAGTAACTTCCGCTGGGCAGCTTTTCACATTTGGTGATGGATCTTTTGGGGTTCTGGGCCATGGAGATCGTGAGAGTATCTCGGTCCCCAGGGAAGTTGAATCTCTCAAAGGGCTACGCACGGTGCGGGCAGCTTGTGGTGTTTGGCACACTGCTGCAGTTGTAGAAGTCATGGCTGGGAATTCAAGTTCTAGCAATTGTTCTTCCGGTAAGATATTTACATGGGGTGATGGTGATAAAGGTCGCTTAGGTCATGGTGACAAGGAAGCAAAACTTGTCCCAACTTGTGTGGCTGCTTTGGTGGAGCCCAATTTTTGTCAGGTTGCTTGTGGGCACTGCTTGACAGTAGCCCTAACAACTTCTGGGCATGTGTATACAATGGGCAGTGCTGTCTATGGTCAACTTGGGAACACACAAGCTGATGGTATGCTTCCTGTGCGTGTTGAAGGGAAGCTACACAAAAACTTTGTGGAGGAGATTTCATGTGGTGCTTATCATGTGGCTGTATTGACTTCTAGGACTGAGGTGTACACATGGGGAAAGGGTGCAAATGGCCGGTTAGGTCATGGCGATACTGATGATAAGAATACTCCTACATTGGTTGAAGCACTGAAAGATAAGCAAGTCAGAAGTGTTGTTTGTGGAATTAATTTCACTGCAGCAATATGCATTCACAAATGGGTATCTGGAGTTGATCAATCAATGTGCTCAGGTTGCCGTCAGCCATTCAACTTGAGGAGAAAACGACATAATTGCTACAACTGTGCTCTAGTATTTTGTCATTCCTGCAGCAGTAAAAAATCTCTGAAGGCTTCATTAGCACCTAATACAAACAAGCCTTACCGTGTCTGTGATACCTGCTACAGCAAACTGACAAAGGGACCTGAGACAGATATGCATTCTTCAGCGAAGCGGGCTGCTACTGTACCAGGATTCAGTGATACAATTGAGGAGGATCTGGAAACAAGGTCAAATGCTCAACTATCAAGGTTGTCATCAATGGAATCTTTCAAGCATTTGGATAGCAGATATTCCAAGAAAAATAAGAAGTTTGAATTTAATAGCACCCGTGTTTCCCCTGTGCCTAATGGGAGTTCACATTGGAGTGGATTAAACATTTCAAGATCTTTCAATCCTGTATTTGGATCTTCAAAGAAGTTTTTCTCAGCATCAGTTCCTGGATCTAGAATTGTTTCTAGGGCAACATCACCTATTTCAAGAAGAGCAAGCCCTCCACGATCTACAACACCAACACCTACTCTGGGTGGTCTAACATCTCCAAGAGTTGTTCCCAACGATGGCAAGCCAACAAATGATGCATTAAGCCAAGAGGTTCTGAATTTGAGGTCTCAGGTACACATTTTGCTCCACATTTTTAATGCTGTTTGATTGATATGGTGATGTTTGTATATTGCTTTCAATAATTGACAATTTCACTTTAGTGGAGTTTTAGCTGACACCGTGCTCGATAGAAAGCAGTGTTTTTTGTTGTTATACTGAACTTTTGATTCTAAGTTCTAAAAGATACAGTAGCTTACATGTTTTTTTGTTCTGCTTACCTCCTGCAACCTTGCACTTAGTGTAGATATATATACCCTTTTGTTCTGTAAGAGTATGGAGAATGGAAGTTCATTAAATTTTAGCAGATTGTTACCTGCCTACTTAATACTCATATGGCAGACAACATATTGTCCTTTGGAGTTTCAAGATTTGAACCTCCCTTTTCCTTAAAGCTAAGTATCATCAGAACAAGAGGGGCTTGCTGCTCATGTAGTTAGCTCTTGACTTACAGGTGGAGAGTCTTACCAGGAAGTCTCAACTCCTAGAAGTGGAGCTGGAAAGAACTACCAAACAATTGAAGGAAGCTATTTCCATTGCCGGTGAGGAAACTGCAAAGTGCAAGGCGGCAAAGGAAGTAATCAAGTCACTCACTGCACAGGTAAGTCTGCTTACTGTGTGGCCTTGCAATTTTGTCTCTTTTTTTATGCCCTACATGTAATTTTGTAATTATGGTAGAATAATTTCAATATTAGCATTTAGGATAAAGGCCCATTGAGCTAGGTTGTATATCCCATATTAAATAGCTCCATGTTAGTATGTCACAACCAGGATACTAAACTTGAATAAAGCAGTTTGTTTTAATGGAAAATCTGAAGACTTGAACAATTTCGAATCAATTATTGGCTGTAAAATTCCACATTTAAATGTGGCCCTGTACATTCATGGCTAATGGCTAATAATAAAGGGGGAAAAGAGCTTTGTAACTCATACCACTTATGACAGCTATCATCTGATGGCCAACTCCATTCTTTATGTAACAGTTGAAGGGGATGGCAGAGAGATTACCTGGAGGAGCAGCCAAGAACACTAAGTTGCCACCTCTTCCTGGAATTTCCATTCCAAGTGACATTTCGTCTATGGCTACAGAGAGTGTGGTCAGCCCAAGCAGCTCTGGAGAACAAATCATAAATGGTCATAATGGATTGCTTGCTTCTAATGGACCAAGTTCTGTTAGGAATAAGACGAGCCATCCAGAAGTAGGCAAGAATGGAAGTAGGCCGCCTGATGCTGAATCTTGCCATGATGCTGAGTGGGTAGAGCAAGATGAACCAGGTGTTTACATTACTCTCACCGCGTTGCCTGGAGGCGCCAGAGATCTCAAGCGGGTTCGGTTCAGGTAGATGCATTCGAATCCTGCTCAGCAGGCAACTTCTATAGCTGGTGTCCTAATTAATTCGTGTTCCTGTTGAATTCTCATGTGGTTCAGCTCGTGACTTGTCATTTCTTTTTTTTTTTTGTAAATATAGCCGGAAGAGATTCAGTGAGACACAAGCAGAACAGTGGTGGCAGGAGAACCGAGCGAGGGTATACCAGCAGTACAATGTCCGTGTGGTTGACAAATCAACCGCCAGTGTCGACAATGACATTGTGGCTAACTGACACTAGATTGACCTGGAGAAACATACTTGGTTACAAGCGGAGCTGAGGCCATGTACCCTACCTACGTGAAGGCTCTCTCGTCAGTCAAGCTGGGTTGCTAACGTGGCTACCATTTTACCTAGCCCCTTGAGAAGAGGTGGTTTCCGCTCCCAGGAAAACAGGAAGGATTTTTTATCTTCGGTTTTACATAATTCTTTACTCTTACCCCCCTTCTCTTTTCTCCTTGTGTGAAAAGTAGAGTGCTTGAGCAGAGGTAATGTAAATGCTTAGTAGAAGCAGGCTAATCTATCTTGTAAATGCATAAGCAAGCATCGATTTAGAATGTCTTGGAAATTTTCCGATATGATTGCAAATGCAAATGGCAAATCTGGGCTAAGTGGTGATGTCCCTGACGTTTGTAGTAGACCTGCAGCTCGGTGATTCTGTATGCATAAATCTGAAGCAAACGCCTCGAGGGGTCAACGCTAGAAATCGGAAGTCCCAACTGATTAGCTTAACCAGACGAGAGCAAAATGGGGGTGCACCAGTAGTTGTGTGAAAGTATAAGAACTAAACAACAGCATGCGCGATACAGAAGTTCAGTCACGGCCGTGAGCAATACTTAGAGTCCAAATTCTGGCTAATATGATGCAGCTGATACAGAAGTTCTTCCATGGTTTAAAAACTAAGTCTTGGCCGCCAGCAGGATTTGAATCCAAATTCTGGCTAATATGAGGCAGCTGATAGAGATTTCATCGATAATGCTCGGAACAAGGCTTGGAAACACGTCGTTTAACAAAAGGAATTCGAGTTATTTACACGAAAGAATCCCATCAACACTTGATTGGAATCAAGAACTGACTTAGAAGCAATTTTTATTACTATTGCAAAGGGAATGATCAAAGAAGAAACAGAAAAAATTCAAGAATTTAGTTAGTGCTACCAACAACCAAAATGGGCTGCTGCTTTAGATCCTGTCTACACAGAGCTGAGTTGCAACAGATAGCTGCTTTCAGCAAAATCATGGAGGCTCCGATGAGACCGGCCTCCTTCATTGTCAGTGCTGCCTGTTCCTTTATTCACTATTTTTCTGCAGGCGCTAGAATCCTGCAGACAAATAAAAACACTCAACCACATGTAAAATTTGACAATAATTTGGCATCAAAATGTCATGAACATGTCATGCACACAAACCTGCAGAAGCCTAAGCATTTGCTCTTCAACGGTACCACGCATAGCCAAAGTTTCGACATGTATTGGACGCGTAGCCCCCATTCTATGTGCCCGACTAATAACCTGTTCCTCCATACTGACCAGAACAAAGAAAGTGCAAGCGTCAGTTACACATGATAATGACAGTGATAGCAAATATACTTGTCAGAAGTATGACAAAAAGACAAGGGCGCATCATTGGCCAATAAATTCACACTTCACATAGTCCTAAAAGAATCTATTTAACCCTATGGAACCATAATGATTGGTAAATATAGTGGAACTCATGCAGCTGCATTTTAGTTATATTACCTCCTATCCCATATTGGTTCCATGAGAAAAACATGAGTCACAAAACTCAAATCAAGCCCCAGTGCAGCAGTTCCATCCATGACTAAAGCCATACACGTTGGGTCCTCCTGAAACTTCATTAGTGCACTTCTCTGCAAAGAGTTGCAGCAACATCGAGATAAACCTTAAAATATGTCCTTAAAATATGTTTCAGATATTTGCCAAGGAGAGTTTACTTGTATTTTTGCCAATTAGGAAGGTAGTTTTGTACTCCCTCCATGCCAAATTATAAGACGTTTTGGATTTTCTTGATACATTGCTTTTAGACATCTAAGTGCATAAGAAAAACTACATATCTAGAATAGAAAAGCCAAAACGTCTTATAATTTGGAATGGAAGGAGTAACATGTGAAGGAGTGAGTAGTGGGAACTCGGAGGCAGTTGAGATACTAGAGTGGTAGAGATCAGGAATTGAGATACCTTACTAGCTAGAGGCATCGGACTATACATTCCCGCATATATTATTCCAGCAATAGTCAGCTGAACAGAAAGGAGATCAATCGTCAACTAATTTCACATAATTATTAAGTAAAACCAACAGTATAAGCATTTCAAACTAACCTGCTGTTGAATCACGTGAATATGCTCTAGAAACTGAGAAAAAATTATAACTTTGTCCAACACTGCCTGTGGTTGATAAGATAGTGTATTAGCATGACCAACACTATCGGTTATGTTATTCCCAGTTTCTCGCAGACTTCTTAGCTTCTCAATCAGATAAGCAACTTTGCTGCTAGATGTTGATTGCCAATCGGGATCCCAATCATCCTAACAATTACAAAATTACAGAAAACTTATTTTCAAGAGCACACACAGTGGATAAAAATGGACAGTGTAGCACAAGCACGGACCTGCTTATATGAAGGCTGCAACTCAATTAGATCCTTAGGCACTGGCCACTTTGGGTTTGGATTTTCTGGCCTTGCACGAGTCTCAGGAGACTGCATCTCATAATGATTACCACAACCAGGTAATGTACATTTTTCACTATCAAGAGCTACACAGTCAAGGCACAAAAGATGTCGACAGGGTGTGATAACAGGCAAGCGACACCAAACTCTACACCTGAAAGCAATATGAATACTTGAATAAGGGAAATACTGTGATTGATACATATATGATCTTATTACAGAAGCTCCTGTACCTGAAACAACTGGCACCATTTAAAAGAGAATATCTTATAAACTGATATTCGTCTGAAGAAGGATCAAGGCCATGCTGCACCAATTCATCCATTGTTTCCTGTATATCCTGACCTGCCTCGGCTACTCTGATATGCCCGGCAACACAGCAAGATAAACGGACATTCTTCAAAGTAGTAGCACGGAATTTCCACTGCTTGGGGTTAAGAAGGGATTCTACATGAGAAGGGTCATTCCAATCAGCCATCAGAATATTTCGGCGTATAGTAACAACCAGTTCATTGTAACTTTTTGCATGCCCCTCATTGAAGTCTAGGTAGGTTATCTTCTTTATGCAAGGAGGAATATTTTTCAGGTCTGCTTTTCTTGCACTAATCATAGTCCTCTGAAGCAGCTGCACAAGACGAGCACGTCCCTCTTCCATTTGCGCCTCCAAAGGTCTATGGATCCCCGAGTCCCATGACTGGTAGTTCTCACCATATGTTTCATCATGAAGAAACTTAAGCATGGGGTGAAGATGAGCAACTTGACTAGTTGGTGTATTTGGTGTAGGTGTACCAGTTAATATCCACCTATTTGATGCAACCAAAGCGACAGCCATCTGTAACTTGTTTGTCAGGGCAAGGCTGGAACCTAGTGTGTGCCCTTCATCCAGTATTACCCTGAACCAATGGATCTGCTTTAGTGGGCTTCTCTTCTTTGGACCCCATTCTGCACTTAGTCTGCTGAATGTGGTTATGACAATGTCATAGTCCCAAGCAAGGTTGTGAGAAGATGGCTTCTTGTGGTCTCCCCACACAAAAACATTAAGGGTATCCGAGGATACATGACGCTGTATCTGTGTTGTCCAGTGATCAATTAAGTTAGCAGGTACCACTATCAAGGTGGCTGTAGATAAATAAAATCTAGTTGAATCCAGAGGTTTTTCAAGAGCAGCTCCAAGTGCAGTCGAATCAAAAGATAAATCATCAAGCATAGAGGGATAGTACCAGCGAGTCACACCTTTCTCAATCTTTCTCACAAGGCCAAATGCTTGGAATATCTTGTAATATGGACGAGCACCCTTGCTAGTAGTTGCACGTGTATCTAGAACTGGTCGAGTCAAACCAACAAATTCCATCTCGAGAAGTTTTGTGGGAGAAAGTTTTGCTAACCATAACAAAGCCTTCTTGGTTTCTGAATTGATCATAGTAACATTATCTTTCAATATGTTTGCGAAAAATGTCACGTTTTCCTCATTTCCAGGCAAAGAATTTTTCTTGTAAAATCCTGGCAAATAGGTTATCTTTCTCTTAAAATCCCAGGATTCCTCCGGGTCAGTACATTTCTGTCGTGTAGGATCAGTGTTCATAGTGCAAAACCACACTGTGGTAGAATCAAGAACTGTTCCATCAGATAACCTTCGCCACTTTTTGCAAGCATCACACTGAACCCAGGTCTCACTTAACTCAGAGCTGATACCAATCTTCCTTTTATTGCCAACTGAAACGTCGCTGTATGCATCCATGAGGTTTTTCCTAACTTGTCTCGAGTTTTTAGTGAACTTCAGTATATGCGTAGCTGGCATTGAATGCTCTTTGCTGTGTGATGACGATGGGGAATTCTCAATCGCAGCATGCAACATTACCTTAGTTGGATCAGGGCTCAGTAACCTACCTCTCTTTCTTGAATATCTGGTACTGCAGACAGAATCATCTGGACTTTGATAATCTGTTATCACATCCTCCCCCAAAAGCTTTCTTGACGCAGACGAAGAGCTGTTTCTATTAGAAGAGCAGCTGGCACTTAATTCATAGTAACCACATTTTTTATCTGGCTTATGCATGCACCAACTCACATCGACCCCTTGTGGAGCATACGCCATTGTTCCTTGGGTTTTTAGAATCAGAGAGAGTGTGGTTACTGTCTTCCCTAACCCAGGTTCATCACAAAACATACCTCCACAGAAATCATTTATGGTTGGAGCATCACCGGTAGATATTTCAGCAGAGATAACATTTATGTAGAATGGGAAACCATCCTCAGTGCAGAAATCCTTGTACAAAGGATGTGCTAGGACATGCACGTTCTGTTCTCTCTTCAACATCCATTCAACAGCAGCCTCTTGATGGGGGAAGAGCTTAAGCTTCATGCAAGGCATAACAGAGGCAGCAAGAGTCCTAAGATGATGACAAGTTGCTGCCACTCTTATCAAATCTCTGGGTTTAAGTAGAATTAGTACTTTATGCAATACATCGTCAGGGACAGACCAAATACCCAGTTCCAGTGCTCCTGCATCTGGTATTATTCTTGCTACCTGCATGTTCTTCTCCATCCTAACACCAGGGAGCATCTTGAAGATTTCATGCAGGTCAAATGACTTCTCTTTATTTGATATTGATGCTATCTTGTGGTCCTCGCAACCAAGCACGTGACAATCGGTGCAGCTCCAAATGGAACGGTCATCACAGTGTGTATTGGCATGAGAAGTCCAGTCAAAATCAAGCAAAGCTTTCCTAGCATCCCAGTTGCAACTGCCAGTCAAAAAAGGGGGGTTAAACTCGGAGGAAGGTTGACAACAACACAGGAGATATTACTGGCATAATGAATAGTTGTCGCATTGCCCAACTCTCAGTATTGACATATCTTAGGTCTCTGAAACTACATTTTTGGAAATATTAAAAAATTAGCAAACTCTATAATTGCAGTTTTGCTCAAATCCACATAATATGCATGGCTGGATGGAAAATTTGAATTGGGACTTCATATGAAAAAAATAGCCATATCTAGAGGTACTGGCATCAACAAATCAGGTAGTGGAAACACCACAATATGTGAAGCCTATTACAATTTACAAGGTCTCATCACGTAGTCAGGAGGAAGCAACTAATAGCCATTTACAAGATCTCAAGAATCAGGGGGCAGGAAATACCAGGAAAAAATTAAAATGCTTGGGAATAATTTTACTAATATCCTAAGTACTCCCTCTTTTTTTTTGGTTTGACGCCGGTTATTGAAATTTGGAAATCGAACTAACCAGCGTCATGCATATGAGAATGGAGGTAGTGGCACGGATGTGTATCGGTCTTGGATAGATACAGATACACCATTCCAGAAAAAAAAACTCTAATATGCTGATACATTTTTTAATATATTTTTGAAAATAAATAATGTATGGCACAAACATATGTAAAAAGAGACTATATCCACAATAGGGAACACGAGGAAAGTACGAGCACTAATAGGCCATAATACTACTAGCAGCCAGCCCACTAACTCAGTAGAGCCCAATCAACTCAATAGCCCATAAAGCAACCCCTCCCCTGTCTCCCCGATCCCTAATCTACCATCCTCACTAGATGCCTCCTCCTCCGCTCCTTCCCAACCCCACTGAGATGAAGCAGCAAATAGGGCACCGGTGCCACCCCCCCTTCTTCCATATAGAGGTCTACTTGTATGTGGATCGAGTTCCGGCGCTGCCCCTTTCTAGATCAAGCTATACAGTTGAACGGTGAAGAAAGCTGTGATGCCACAGGCGCCAGAGCTGAGGGGGATGGGAGCAATAATAGGCGGATATATATCCAGAAAGTACCCGTATTGGATCATGTCTGATACGGGATAACCATATAAGAGGTCACCCCCACGTACACGTGCAGCATGGCCAATGTCCCAGAATTTTTTGCCCAGGCATACGCCCCAGAAACAGTTTTCTTTTCCTGATCTATGATGGCTCATGTTGGGTTTCAGCTCTAGCCTACCCCAACTTGCTTAGGACTCAAAGGCTTTGTTGTTCTTGTTGTTGGAAAAGACCAGAAAGTGACCATAGCAGTCCAAACTCCAAATAGTAAAAAGAAAAACATCACAAGCAGCATCGTTCCTGAAACAGGGTATTATATCAAAAGCCTTCCTTTGCAAGGTTTCAGGCATATCGGGAATGCTTAGAACGGTTGAAAGGACAGATACATTATGATTGTAAGATTTTCCCCTCTGAATATTCCATCTGATTATACATGCAATAAACAATTAGTCCTACATACTAGCTGGCCTAATCAATTCCGACCTGATGCCTTCCATGCCTCATCTCAATTGCTAACGCCCCCCAGTCTCACCAGCCCATAACCCTTGCATCCCTCCTGCTGTGACTTCGTTGAGGACAGGTACATTCAGGATCATCACCACGTCATCTAGTGAGGAAGAGGAAACTGCCTGTATTCTAGGAACGTCCACCACTAACTAGTAGTATTAAATTGTCATCCCATGTACAAGCTCATGCTTTTAACATGTTTGTTCATATTCAGAGCCTCAGAGGTGAGCATTTGATGGTGCAAAGATTAAATTCCCTCAGCAATTTTATTTATTCAGATTTCCTAGGACTAGCTCTCCAGATTTTAACTGTTAGGCCTTGTTTGGATGTAGTCGTATTTACATCAATCCACATGTGTTGAGGTGGATTGGAGTGGAATTTGAGCTAAATTCCACCTCAACCCACACCAATACACATGGATTGAAGTGAATCCGACAACATCCAAACAAAGCCTTAGTTGTTTTGAAAACCCATATGCCCGGAACTCTAGATCAGGAAATCCTTTGCAACCATGGGCGCTTGGCTAGTAGTAACTATGTCGACTCTCAGAGAAACTGCAGATTTTTTTAATCAAACATTTAAGAGACCTGTAACTTTGATAAGCCCCGTAAAAATGATATAAACATCAGTAGCCCCTACGCAGTCAGAACTCCAAAATTTGGGTGCACAATGCAGGGCACATGCCGCCCCGACCTCAGAAAAATCGCAATGGGGTCATCAAAATTCCACCAGTACAGATAGACACAGACGGAAGAGACGCACCTGACATGTTTGAATACGGCGGCGGCAGCGGAGCGCGAGCGCGGGAACTGCCACCCGGACCACGCAGCGACGGGCAGGTAGACGTCGAGGAGCAGGACGGCCCTGGCCTCCACCTCGGCGCCGTCGCCGTCCCCTTCCCCGGCCTTCCTGGTCACGACCCGCAGCAGCGTGCCCTCCACCTCGACGCAGCGGTTCGCCACGAGCGTCCTGAGCAGGCGCACGACGCCGGGCGCGCGCCACCTGGGCCACCGCGGCTGGGTCCCCACGTCGTCGGGGAGCGGCGCTAGGGCCACGGCCCCGCACGCGGAGAGCGTGCACGGGGACAGAGGCGGGATCGAAGACGCCGCCGAGGCGTCAACGCCGGGTACGGACACCACGGCGCGTAGGTAGCCGCTGAGCTTGCGGCGCTCCGCCGCCGCGGTCATTGTGAGGTGGGGATAATAAGGTAGGGTTAGGTATCGCGCGCCACCATGGAGCGGAGTGGGTGCTGGCCTCGATGCCCGCTGGGATGCGGTGGCGCGCTGCGCTTCCGGGCGGTGGGGACTGGAGCGGAGATTGCGACGAGGAGAGGAGGGGAGGCGAGGCGACGACGAGGAGGAAGAGGAAGGGTACGGGCGGGGCGGGGTCAAGCGTAACTACCGGGCGAGATGTGTGGGGTCGGCTGGAGTCCGCGGTTAACGGATCGGATCTCATCTGGGGATCGGAACTATGGGCTTCGATCGAATCGAATCCCTTTTTTTTGTTGGGCCGGCATTAACTGTGGGCCGTTTTCGCAGTACGTGGGCCGCGCACGACGGTTTACGGCACACGGGTACGGAATGAGTTCCATTCCACGGACGTCTGCAGTTGGCACGTCTCAAATTTCACACGGTGTCATCAGCAAGGAGAAAATTACCGGATTGACCATTGATCACGGATGAGTTGATTAGATAAGAAATGCAAGGATCTGTAATAAACAATTTGCATATACTCCCACTAGTCACTGGCATATATATTATTCTTGTCACTAACAAATAATGCTAAGCGTGCTCTTGACGCCATATATTAGTGACAGGAAAACATATATGGTACGACACACGTACTAATAAGAATCATGCAGAACTAGGTAGTAATATTAATCTAGAAGAAGCTCAACACACACTTGAAATAAGCTGCGAGGATAATTTGAGTAGAGCTTCTTTCTATATCAATATTACGGTGTTGAGCCAGAGACATAGATTTGGTGTACACATCTAAGGGTAGGTAATTGATACTATAGACCTGGTTTTTTAGCCCGCGTCTATGATATATGTCTTTCAAAAACTTATCTTTGAGAGATATGTTTTGGCTAGCTACACGTATCTGTGATCATATATTATAGACGTGGCTCAATTTCGCATCATCAGGAGTGGATGTCTACTATTTGCTTCTTTTACATAGTGGAAGCTTGCTGGACGAGACATGATATAATATAGGATACAAGTTGAGGTTGTGAATTGCAACCCCACATCCAATTGAAGACAAATCAAAGGTTTCGTTTGATTTACAAATAGAAGGGAGTTACATACACATTATAATATTATGGAGTACCCACAAGCTGTGTCCAAGCACACCATACACCAAATAAAGGGAAAGCAGCAAGGCGTCATCAGATTTAGCGCGTCGGGTAATGTAATTGTAATCACACGTACATGTCCTTGCAACAATGTAATCATCATCACTCGTTGCAATCAGTATTAATTGGAGCCATGTACGTATGTACTAGCCACTGTGCGTGTGCCCTACTTGGGCGGGGAGACCTTGGACTTGATGCTGTCCACAACTCCGGCGTCGGTCTGGAACGCCCGCGCCAGCACGTCGGTGGGCACCGGCGGCGCGGCGCCAAACAGCGCGGCGGCGGCCGCCTGCGTGCCAGGCATCTGGCTGTCGAACGCGGAGATCGCGACGGCGGGCGCGGCGCCGACGCTGCGCTGGAAGTGGAGGAGGCCGCGCGGGAAGACGAACACCTCGCCCCTGTTGACGGTGCGGCTGAAGAGCCGGCCGCCGGCGGCGGCCGCGGTGACGAAGCCCACCTCCAGGGTGCCCTCGGCGACGAAGAGGATCTCCGTGGCGCGCGGGTGCGCGTGCGGCGGGGACACGCCGCCCCACGGCGCGTAGTCGGTGCGCGCCATCGACACGCCCAGCGTGTTGAGCCCCGGGACCGCCGTCGCGTCCGCCGACGTGACCGCCGACCCCGTCGGGTTGCCCGTGTACACGTCCGCCGACGCCGCTAGGCCGCCGAAGAAGAAGTCGTCCGCCGTCACGTTCGCCTCCGGCTTGCACGGGAACCCGTTCACACGCAGCGCTGTATGTATATATATATATATATGCGAGACAGCGAGAGATCGATGATGAATGAACGAAAATGCAAGCAATAATGCATATGCATATGGGAATTGGGAAGTGATATATGCATGTGGGGTCATTTCACTTACGGCCCTTGAGGGATTTGTAGTCGGCGACGCAGATGTCTTGGAGCATGTCGGGGTCGCCGGCGAGCACAGGTGCGGCGATCACGAGGAGCCCGACGACGGCGAAGCAGGCGCCGAGGAGAAGGGCGGGGAGTTTGAGCTTCTTCATCAGAGCCATGTTTCTCGTAACGACGGTTTCTAGTTAGCTGAAGCTGCCACAGTTAGCTGTGTACAGTGCGTGAATGTGAGTGTGAGTGTGAGCTGTCGTAGCAGCTGGATTATATCGGAGTAGGTTGTTAAGGGCGTTAGGAAACTTTAGGTTTTTGGTTTGATGGAAAAGAAGGGGTAGGGAGCTGCTATTTATGTAT
>Ga0182004_10001140_pt1 | contig 18808 bp, 17 predicted proteins | sample Sormic07211540_1_FD_120479 | JGI IMG/M metagenome (GOLD analysis project Ga0182004, IMG submission 120479) | Endophyte microbial communities from Sorghum bicolor roots, Mead, Nebraska, USA - 072115-40_1 MetaG | ecosystem: Host-associated > Plants > Roots > Unclassified | place: USA: Nebraska...
ACAGGAGCAGCCAATGGCAGGTGCATGCAGTCAATCCAGCCATGCACTCCACCCGTAACATTCAAAAAAATGAGGAGCAGCTAGGGGGCCCATTGATGCCACGTGCATGCACTCCACTGACCAACACCACGCAACACAGGAAAACTGCAGTTGAAATAGCAAGCCCCATTACGGACCGGGACGGTTCGACTGGAACCGGCCGGTTCACCGGTTCCCAAAAAAACCGGCCGGTTCAACCGTTTTTACCGGTTCGATTGCTCAAACGGTCTTTTAAGTGAACCGCACCGGTTTAAGCTCTGGTTCGGTCTTTTAGCGGTCCAACCGCCGGTCCGGTCCGGTCCTAATAACTATGGTCGTCATGTATGACACACTCTTGCATGGGATGTAGCATCATGTACCTAATGCTCTTGCGTGGGCTGTTGCATCATGTACTTGACCTCACCAAGGCTATCGTTGTTAGCAGCATCAACAGTGGTGGGTCGATTCCTCATAGATTAAAACATAATTTAGTATTTTAAATGTTTATTTTTTAAAAATATTTAGACATTTTTTTAAAAACAATTAGGATAATTTTTGATAAAGTCCAATTAACCCCTAGATTGTCATGAAAGTTCGACTTACCTCTCCTATTGCTGACGTGGAAGTTCAAAACAATCTGATTTTTTAGGAAGGAATCTGATTTTCTAATTGGGAGAGATAAATCAAACTTTTTGCCATAGTTTTTTTAATTAACTTTCACGATAGTTAAAGACCGATGTTTTTTTTTTTCTAAAAGAAATGAGTAAAAGAGAAACCGGCCCAATAGGCCCACTAGCGCGTGGAGAGAAGTTGCTGTAAGCAGCACCGGAAGTTCTTCTCCCGTTCACTAGCGTACACTAGGGTTTATGGTTTAGGGCGACCGCAATCCAGGTGCTGGATCCACGCGCCGCCGCATCTCCAGCCTCCGCGTCCCAGCCGCAAAACCAGGTGCTTACCCGCGCGCTTCTTGGCACGCCTGGCAGCCCTATCCGTGCCAGGGTTCGGTTCTGGATTTGGAGACATGGCGGAAGTGGAGGACAAGCTCAAGGACTACGAGATCAAGAAGGAGGGAGAGGCAGAGATCCTCTTGCACAAGAAGAACGCCGTCTTCTATAATCCCGTGCAGGTCCGTTCTCTTCCATTTTTCTTGTTTTTTTCTCCTTTTTTTTTTAAAAAAAAAACGGGGGTGTTGTTCTATCGGTTCCTTATCTGCGTTAGCTTACAGTCTGCACGCTTTGAATTTGCTCGTAGCGATTTGCTGTAATGACTTGTTGACTTCCAGTTGATAATTTATCTTTATCGCTCGTAGAGCTGCTTTGCGGTATTCTGGAGGATTCCAAATTGAGTGTTGGGTGGTGATTGGTGTGGGATTGGGTCTGTAGGCTTCAAGTTTATCTAGTTCTATTGCTATCACAGTTCATTTGCACTTACTAGTGCTTCACATAGACCGGTAGTGGTTAAGCTTGCTATTCCACAGAGACCAAACAGTGAACTGTGTTTTGTGTATGTGTCTTGTTTATTTTGCTGTCAACTGGGTTTCTGTGGAAATCAATTAGTGATCAAGTTGTCCACTCCAAGATTACCTCATTCTACCAGTTTGTCCAGCTAAATGAATTTTTCCATTCTACCTATTTGCTTGTCATAGTGGATGGGAACAGTGTAAGTTTCAAATTGCTTAGATCTATTGCAAACTCGAAACAGTAGATTGAGCTTCTGCATGTCATATTCTGGTATTAGATTATGCACCTGGCAAAAAAAAAGTCTAGTGGTTTCACATCACCAAAATTTATTATAGCTTCATTGAAGAAGATAACAGTTTCAAATTGTGATGTAACTCCCTGATTTTTTGCCATAACAGATACATAGCTATAAACATTTTTTTCCTCAAATGAAAGTAGTTACTGTTTGTTGATAGTCAAATTTGTTATTGTTTTAAAGTTGATACGTTGAGGAAAAATCACATACAACTCCGAAGTTAGGGATAATTTCCCAGTTATACCATCATAAAGATTTCTGAAAATTGTGTTTACTGCTTTGATTAGGTTCACAACAGAGATATGTCCATTGCTGTTTTAAGGACCTTTGTTGCCAAGCGCAAGGAAGAACATGAAGCGCTGGTGGACAAGAGGAATACATCACATGAAAAAAACAAACAGAGTGAAACATCGAGTCAAACTGGAGAGGATGCGTCAACTGGCCAGCAAGATGAAATGGATGTTGTTTGTGAAAAGGAGCTAAATAAAGCTGAAGATCAAATTGATGATCTGCCAAAAGAAGCAACAAAACCTTCCTGGAAAGTAACCAGGGAGCTTAAGCCACCACTTGTCCTCGAGGTGAGACTTCTCATAATAATATGGATGGATCGAATACGAACAAATATATATGGATATGAATACAGATATTTTTTTAATCAAATTCAGATTCGTACACAAATATTATCAGGTGTGTTGGATACAGATACTAACGGATAATTTTGGTCAAGGGATAGTCAGACAATAATAAAATACGACATATCTGTATCATATACCCAACTTTGAATATCCATCTGAAAGGGATATTGAATATCCGGGCTTGGTTACAGGCGGATTTAAATCCTTCAGAAGGATGGACAGATTGGAATATCCTTCCCATATTTTATCCCTAATGGAAATGCAATTTCTGTATACTTCATTAACATTAAATGATATCTAGTTTTATTTATTTATTTTTTCAAATATCTAGTTTCCTTCTCATAATTAATATCTAGGTTTGTGGATTGCACCGCTAATTTTCTCTCCAGGCTTTGGCTGCTACTGGGTTGCGATCTCTCCGGTATGCCCGTGAAGTTGAGGGCTTAGGAAAGGTAGTTGCTCTGGATAATGATAAAGGTAATGCTACAGTTTACTAAACTTGCTTATGTTCTTTGCTATTGACGCCTCCGCGTTTGATTTCCCTAATTCACTATGGTTCTTGTTTCTTCAGCATCTGTCGAAGATTGCAAGCGAAACATAAAGTTCAATGGCGCTTCCGCTGCTAGTAAGGTGGAAGCTTACTTGGTTGATGCTCGAATTCACATGCTGATGCATCCAAAAGAATTTGATGTGGTAAGGCATTCGAGAAAAATATTTCTAAATATGTTCTTTCTAAGATAAGATGAAAGCATAATATAGATTCAACGTTGTTGTATACATTAGCTTTTTTATTGGAATGATGCACTTGTGTGTGTCAGGGTGTCGGGGGTTACCATTTATATGGTTATGTCTCTGGTTACTGATTCTAAATCTGAAGTTTCTGGTATTTATTATGCAAGGGTGAATCTTGTTCTTGGTACAAGTCAATGGACTGAAAAGTCACATGTAAATATGCCATGAAATAATTGCACTAAATGATAATGGTTGTTTCTATAAACATTGCAAATTATTTTATTATGATTTTACACCATATTTTCTTCTGATTGTTCTTAGGTTGATCTTGACCCTTATGGATCACCATCTATATTTCTCGACTCAGCTGTACAGGCTGTTGCTGATGGTGGTTTATTAATGTGCACTGCCACTGATATGGCAGTTCTTTGTGGTACCAATGGAGAAGTTTGTTACTCGAAGTATGTTGATAGTTTTGTACTACGTGTTCAAGGAATGTTCCATCTATAGTGTAATAATCAATTATGTTTTGTAGGTATGGTTCATTCCCAACCAAGGGCAAGTATTGCCACGAAATGGCTTTGAGGATCCTCCTTGCCAGTATTGAGGTACATAGGTGATTTACAAATTGCAATATATATACTGAGGACTATAAACTGCTTCCATTTCAGTCTTTTGCTATATCTATATGATGTATCAAGTTAATCTGCACTTTACATGCTTTATTCTTTGGTTATCTTAGTTTCTCATGCCCTTGACCCCTCTTTTCTTACACCAGAGCCACGCAAATCGGTACAAGCGATATATTGTGCCTGTTCTCTCTGTGTTCATGGATTTTTATATCCGTGTTTTTGTTCGAGTATTCACGTGAGTTTCCCCCCTCTAGTGCCTAGTTTGTTCCATATTTGGTTAAAGTCCTCTTTTCTAATGTGGCATTGTATTTGGATTCCACGTGCAGTTCTGCAAGTGAAATAAAGAATACACCTCTTAAACTTTCTTACATATATCAGTGTGTTGGCTGTGACTCTTTCCATCTTCAGTGTCTTGCAAGGACTGTTCCGAAGGTTTATTTTCCATACCATTTAACTCTTTGATACAACATTCTCTCTGTTATGTATTGACACTCTTGACTTTCCTTTTGTTTCTTCTTCCTGTATAAGCAGAAGAATAATGGTGTGAAGCATGCACCTGCTATTGGACCTGTTGTTCCTCAAGAATGCAGTGATTGTGGAAAGAAATTTAATATAGGTGGGCCAATATGGTCAGCTCCTATTCATGACCAAGACTGGGTAGTTTCTACTTTGACAGGTGTTAAGTCAATGAAGGATAGATATCCTGCATATGATAAAATTACTTCAGTTCTAACTACTGTGTCAGAGGTATCCCCCAGCCCCCTCCATCAATTTTTAGGTGTGTTTTGGTAGGGGAAAAGTGTTCCGTAGTAGTTTTTTACCCTTAATTTCTCTTGCAATTTATGTCAATTGCCATAAAATCCATATAATCCTAAAGGCACTTTGAATACAAATTTATTGATGCAACTTTGAATGACTAAACATTCATATAATTTGTCGAATTATTGTTTCAAAATTAAATTTGACTTTCCCTACTCATGCCTTGAATTGATGCCTATGGAGTATCAAAATGGTTATTCTCGTGACTGTTAAAGGCCTATTGATTTCTGATATTATTTTGTATCGCCAACTCCAGATTTTTTACGCTTTAGTATATACAGTAGTTTAATTAAAAGGTAATGCTTGGAAGAGTTTTGAAAGCAAGGTCAATGTTTTGATAACCTATTAATCATGGTTTATTGCTCCAGTCAAAGAAACAATGTAGGGGATTCCAAATTATAGTTTATTTTGTCTTTGTCTTAGGTTAAACTTATAGCTTGTTTTTGACCCGACTGTTAGAAAAATATATTAACATTTATAGTTCAAATAAATGCATTATCAAAACATATTTCATGGAGAATTTTAATATAGTAATTAGATATCGTATATATGTATTTTTCTGTAAAATTGTCACTGTTAGAGAAGTTAGACTTAGGACAAAACCAAAGTATATATAAGCTATATATCTGGGAATGGAGATATACAATCTAGATGTATAGGCCATTAAGTCAAGAATTAGGTTATCTACTAGTCAATAGGTTACCCAAGTGCAACTAATAAACCATTTCTGGGCCTTGTTTTCATTCCCCTTGTGCATGATAAAAAATTGAATCATTGCAGCTAAGTTTTGGGAGGATTTGCAGAAAGTTTGACTAATAGCTTTTGTCTTTTGGCAAGCTGTTCTTTTTTTAGAGTGACTAACTGTTTGCAATTCATGAAGTATTTTGTATACTCTCTAAACACTCAACTTCATTTGAGTTTTTCTTCTGATGCAGGAGTTACATGACATTCCATTGTTTTTCAGTCTCCATAACATAGCTGGCACTGTTAAGTGCACATCTCCATCTTTGGTTATGTTTCGATCTGCAGTTCTAAATGCAGGGTATCAGATCTCAAGCACCCATGTTAACCCACTTGGCATTAAGTCTGATGCCCCTTGGGATGTTATTTGGGACATCATGCGCTGCTGGGTAAGTTTGTATTGTTCCTCAGCGTCTCGTGTCTAGTATGAATTGGTGGATGTCTTGCCTACATGAACTTCTAAATTGCCTTACAAAATTGATTGCAAACTTCAACACAGGTGAAGAATCATCCTATTAAGGAACAGCCCCGTGATTCACCGGGCACGGCGATCCTTTCAAAATCGCCAAAGCTAGAAGTATGTGGTCTATAATTATTGCGCCTATGATGTTCCTTTATGTTTTTCTTTTTCTATGCAGGCTGCAAACTGTATTATTTGATTTATTATTTTTCCTCTTTATGTTTTTTTATAGGCAAATTTTTCAAGAGCAGCTGCTGCCCTCAGCAAGGCTCAGGCGAAGAAGATTAAACGATTCCTTCCAAACCCAGAACGGCACTGGGGTCCAAAGGTCAGAGCAGGCAGGAAGATCACGAGCAAACATATCTCTCTGTTGGGCCCTGACGCTATCAATGGCGCTCTGAATGGTGGTGACTGCCACGAAGAAGGAAACGGTGCTGGTCTAGATAATACAGCCCCAGAACCCGAGGGGATCAAAGACGTTGAGAATGAACCCTCAAACAAACGCCAAAAAACCAGCGACGGCGAACCAGCAAGCGAACCTTGATTTGTTTGAAATCTTTCGTGTGGTTCCTTTGTGTCTGTGCTTTGCTAGTTTGTGGCCGATGGGTTATTTATATCACCTGTTGAATTTTGATGGAACAAATTTGCGCCAAGTTTTTGTCATCTTTTGCTGCATGTGTGATGCTCCTGTTTAACAGAGGGAAAGCCCTATTAAAGCGTAATATACATAGCTTTTGCAATGTCGAGATGTTAGTATTGCTTGAGCTGGCTATATTGTGGACGCCGTTGGATTTTGAGAAGGGAACCATCGTGGAAATTAGCCCTTGTCGTATAAGCAAACTACAGCAAACAATCACCAGATCAAACAAAATTTGATCACTGAGAGGCTATCATATTACTGTCGTATAATCTTCGATGCTTGTATTAACATTGGACGCATGGACTCCAGCTACAATGCGAACAATCCTTCTCCAAGAACCTACGACTTCTGAGGTCAGTCATCCTGCAGGCTGCAGCATCTGCGAGCAGAGCAGCGTGCGTGGGTGTGCGCGCGGTCAGTCGTCAGAAACAATCAAAACCACCAACTCTTTGCAGCCGGTTGTCACCCGAATCATGAGATCGGTGACCACGTTGCAGTCCCGCACGGAGCTCCTATTGGTATCCTCATCATTCACACGCGCGCATGGATCCAAACGGCGGCGCTACGTACGTGCGCATCCCAGTCCCAGTCGCGTCTCCACTCCAGCCCCGGCCGGCACCTGAATCTCTTCGGTACCCACCGGCAGATTTTCCAGCCGGCGAGCACCCCGAAAAAGAATCATGGAAAAAGCTCGCAGGATTCGACGGTGTGAAACCTGTCGCCGTTCATGTGAGCTCGTGTGCCGCGGCGGCCGCTCCGTCGTCCCTGTCTCTCCCGCACGGTGCGCCCCGGCGTCAGCGCGCGAGCCCAACAGCCGCGGGCGGGTCCCGCCGCACGTGGCCCGGCTCCCCAGTCCCCCACCCCGGCCTCGCCGCGGACCGCGCCGACGTGGCGGGCCGCCGGGCCGCCCCCGGCGACGTGACCCGCGACCCACGGGCAGCAAGGGCCCGGACGCCGGTGTGGGCGTGTGGCCCCCGTCCGCGGTCAAATCCGTCACACCGGGGCCGATCCAGGTCCGGTTGGTGGGGGAGCGCATGGGGCCGCCACCCCCACGTGCGATGTTGAGGTTGTCTGCGTGCCTTCTTTTTTTTCTGCTGCCCGCTCTCGAGCTCGACTGCTGGATGGACTCCCCGTCGTGGTGGCTACTTGTGGGTCCTAGACCGTGTCAGGTCAACGGTCAGCGTCACGGCGCGGATCCTCTGCTCCTGCCCTCCGTTCCGGCCAGCGGCAGGTGCACCGGCGGCGTGTGACCGGGAGATGGAGACGAGACCCCCTATGCGCACGCGGCACGCACGTCGGCGGCGCCTCGCGTCGTGAGGGGCGGCGGCTGGGGTCTCGACTCTCGACGCACGGGCACCTCCAGCGCCGCCCCCAACGTGTCCGCACATGTTGGAGGGGACTCAGGGGCGGGCCGTGCCGTGCGCGCGGGCGCAGCGCCCGAATGCAGTAGGGTGGCAAAGTTGCCCGTGCCGCAAGGCGCGCGTGCACGCGCACGATGCACCGCAGCTAGCAGCAGTCTGCTAGAACCGGTGCTTGCTTGCTCGGGCCGGCGGGCGGGCACGAGGTCGAGGTGCGTGACTGCGTGTGGAATGTGGATCGATCGAGAGTGCGCGCGCGGTGGAAGCAACCGTTTAATGCGCGCGAGTCGGTGATGAGACAAGACAGCAGGTGTGGATGAGTGCGAACCCGAGGAGAGAACCGGTTCGCAGGCAGTAAAATCGTCAAAGAAAGAGGTGCCTCGGAGTGCAGGCTGCGTTGGATGATGCCTGGAACAGAAATTTCCCGGCGGTGCGCGCTCCCAGCTCGTGTGCATTTGTCGCATCTCCAGTCTCCACTGATGCACGCACTCGGTGCATGCATGCGTCTTCATGTTCCCTATCTGTTCTACTACTACTACTACTACTACTACTACTACTACATCGGTTTGTCTCAGCTCCACTAGCTGCCGATCGATCGCTTCAAGCACCGCGCGCGCCAAGGACGTGCCGCACGGGCGCGCACTACTGGTGGCACGTCCCATCGGGGGCGCACGGGGGGCATGGGCCTCGAGGTACGTTTCATATTCATCCGGGAGCCGAGACGGGCGGTCCATGCTGCGTTGCCGCCTTGCCGGGCGTCGTTAAATTAAAGCTACGCTCTCCTGGCCGCCGTCTCGATCGTCTTGCGTCGTGTGGATCCTGGACTTTTCTCGGAGTAGCATGGAGTGTTCGTTCGTCGTCGTTCAGAGACCTGATCACAGCTGCGCCTGTGCTGCGAGCCTGCGACGACCTTCGTTCTGGCCTCTATGCATATGTATATACGTATACGCCTTCATACTCGTTGGGGAAGCCGGGAAGGTGCTATATATTCACAGGACCAGAAAACCCAGCAAACCTTCGGTACCTTTGCCGTCGTGCTCTTTTCCTTCTCATCTTATCAGTGTTACTGCGCCTAGAGGAGTGATTTTCACCAGTGAGCTACAGTGATTGTCACGCATTGGGACGGCTACCCTAAGAGTAGTTTTTTTTGTGGAGCTGAAGACCACCGAAGGGAAGACGGCCGGGAAGATGCTAGTACAGATCTCTCCCCAAAAGAAACAGTAATGTTTCCAAAACAATCCGGAATAATGGGGCTAGAGCATGCTTAGATTACCACCACTAATCAACGAGGTCAAACGGACGTGGGAGGCGTGCGTGAAGTTATCGCGCGCGGGCTCTTGTGCTTGTGCTGATAGAAAAATATCCGTCAGCAGAAAGATTCTGATGCCTGCCTGGGGCGGGCAACCGTTTCCCGCTATCGAAAGCAAGTAAAGCAACCGATGCCATTTCCATGGACCTAACCTAATTGCGCTTAAGGACCCCGTTTTCGTATCAGCTCGTGTTTATGAAGCAACCAGCCAAATCCCGAAACGTATCTGCAGCCTGCAGGCCCAACAAATGTTCGGCCAACGGCCACGAAACAACGCCACTTTCTCCTCGCAGTGACCATGAGCGCGCGCTGGGCAAAATCGTAGGCCCGGCACTGGCCCCGGCCCCAAAAGAGCGGACACGACACGACACACGCTGATACATCAGCCAAAACCCCTCTGCGACGAAAATTCGCCCGCTTTGCTTTGCATGCGCAACAAGTTGCGAAAGCGGGTACGGTGGAGGTGGAGCCGCGAGTGAGTTTGACAGCTGACGACGAGAGGATTCCGCGCCTGAGTGATCAGGTTTGCTTGACCGGAGCTGATTATATTGTCGTTGCAAACTTGCGAGATGACACTGTCATCAGTGCTGTAATTGGTCGGATACTCGGGTTGCATGCCCGTGCCGTGCCGTGGCGTGCCGTCTCGATGAACAATAATTCAAGCGTAACACCAACCGTGTTTTTATCCGAACCAAACCTTGGGCACGAGCAGAGATCGAGCTGGGCATGCACGCACATCACATCAGTGTTTGGCGAGGGCACATGGACTGTCTCTTGGCTATAGGCCGGGTAGGGGTAGGACACGAGAGAGACGAGGAGGGGGCAGCTGGGTTCAATCACTTGAGCCCTTTCGGTATGGTCCTTCGGCCTGGCTTTCTTGCGACGCACCGTACGTGCGTTCTCAAGCGCGCCTGATCGTCCGCCCCTCTGCCGTATATGTACAAAACCCATGGCGTGGTCTGAAACTAGTACCTTGTTACCATGTCAATGTCTTCATTTCAGATCGAGATGGTCAGATGGCGAAGGAGATGTCGAGGACGATGGAGTGCACCGGTGAACGTTCTGCCTACAGGCGCGCGCAACGCACGTCGTGGCCCGGGCTTTTGCTACAGTACATTCCGCAAGGCGATTCGGCTTGTCTCTTGGGAAATCGGGCAGGGGGCAGCAGATATCGTAGGATAAACGAGCTTCTCCGCGTGATCCGAAGAAGGATGGACGTACTATGGAGTGCGTGCCGGACACCTTTCAGCTTGCCACGACACCTGCCAGGACCCAAGCTAGATAGCTTCGTCGCCCACCAAACCTGATTGCTTGCGACTGCTGGATTTGCTGCATGCGAGCCCCGGATTTGGGCCTACATGCTCACTGTTAGGTCACTGTCATGTTCCCGGCCGGCTCCTGTAATTACACGAAGATCTCGCCATGCCAACCACTAAAAATTTCGGTCAGTTTCGGCCCAGAGTTTGGCCACCTTTGGAACGCGAGGTTGAAAAATGTAGAAATAAGAAAAATACAAGAATATGATAAAACAGAGTAATGAAGAATATAGATTTTTTGTACAAATTGGTGTTTAGATCAACTGCAGGAAAAACATAATAAGCAAGAAACATGAGGTTTGAGTGGATGTCTTTTTTTTTCTATGATTTTCATGTAAAATCAAGAACAAATGAAAATTTCTTATATTTTTCTCGCTCCTACATACGGTGACGGTCACTGCTCCAGACTAGCGGACCTCAGATTCTGCCATATCATAGCCTCGCGGCGAAAAGACGCTACCGCACAGTTACTCGTCAGCTATGCAGATTCAGGTGCGTATCGTCCGTCGGTAGACGCCTCGTTGCCGCCCCCTGTAAAGGCTGTAACCCTGTTAGATCACGGGCCGTCGATCCTGTGGCTGTGGCGCTGCGACATCCATGGATCCACATCCACAGGACGATCGGCCCGACCTCTACACGGGCGCGCAGGCGACGTGCAGAGGGGCGCAGCGCAGGGGAGCTCGGCCAATGGCGTCGCCGCCGTGCAGGTGGGTGGCGACACCAGCACACATCATTTCGCCTGCCCTGTGTTTACGGGTGCCTCTGTTGATCAGCAGGGGAAGCGGGGGCCGGCCTTTTTTTTTTTACAAGGGGAGCAAGGAGGTGATGGCCCAACTCACCCCCCCTCGCCTGCGGCCAAAGCCGAGCGAGCCAAAGCTTCTCTCTCGTGGGCAGCAGTAGCTAGCAGCTGCACATTGTTTGATGCTCTGATTCCCCCACCCGAAATCGACCGTTCCAACTCATTCCAGGGGATTAAGAAATGGGGATCAGGACGCTGGTGGCTGACGTAATCTGATTGCCGCGCGAATTAACAAGTGATTTGGGGGCAGATCAGCGTGGAGCGCTAGTACAGCCCTGCAGTTTTTCTCGCTCTGTTTACATGTGCGTCTCTCTGTGACTGCGTGCTTGCTGTCTTGCTGTTGCTGCTGAGCAGAGGGCAGAGAGAGCTCCAAGCTGAGGTGGTGGATGGAGATCGAAGAAGAGGAGGGGAGCACCAAGTGCAATAATGGAGGTCGTCAGATGGCCACGCCGGAAATGGCAGTCCCAAAAGGGTGAGGACAAAGGAAAAAAGGGGTTGCCATCACAGTCACCATCCCCATTTACTGCCCCGGCTCTGGCCTCCTGCCTGCCTGCTCCTCCCTCTCTTCCTCATCCGTCTGCCTTGCATCGGAGCCAGGCATTTGCTCTGCTCACAGTCACAGCTCTCATCTCCAGACTCCCCGTCTCCCTGATCCCGAAACTCCACTTTGTGGCTGTTTCATTTGCATCTCCCTTTCGTGTTTTGTCAATCAGCACCCAGCCAGCAATGTCCCTTTTGTCAATCAGCAGCATCCTTGTTGGATGCCACCCACACCCAGAGAGAGAGAAATGACAAGGAGAAACAAAACAGAAAGAAAGATTAAAATAAAAGAAAGTAAATAAATACGCGGTGACATCTTAACATGCTGTTGCGTCTGATTTCTTTAGCTATACATGGGCAGTGACAACCTTGTTTTCACCGTGGTCGTGGTCGTGGTCGTGGTACAACAGAAGAAGATCCACTAGATTTCATTCAGCTGCGAGCTGCCTGCCTGCGCCCTGCGGTGCTAGCTCCTTTGCAGCACTGCAGCTGTAAAAGAACCCAGATCCCCATTCCCCTTGAAGAAGGGGATCCCAAAACTGTCCACGATTCCACATCTACCTCGCAGAGCTACTAAGTACTGTGCTAATTACTACTACTACTTACCTAATCGAGTACTAGTAATAACCAAGAAAACGTCCCAGAAATGGGAGGTAAAAAAGGAGAGAAAGAGGACTCCTAATCAAGACTGATCTATACACACATCACCTAATCTGCCTTCTTCCTTCCCCCGTGTCCCTCGGCTTGCTTCAGCAACCAGCACCATGACTGACTCTCTGATCCTGGCAGGCGGAGAAACTGCGAGGGGTGGAGCTTCTTCGCCGGCGGCCGGCCCTGGAACTACCGCGGCTACGAGCAGTCTTTCCAGCAGACGAGCATGGTGACGCAGCGGCGCATGATGTAGAAGCGCGCGCGCTGCTCCTTCACCAGCCCCGCGCACCGGCTCGAGAACGACGGCTGCGGCGCGCACCCGCCCGCCGCCGCCGCCGCCGCCGCGGCGCCGGCGGCACCGCTCCCGCGCCGGCCGATCGCCGGGACGTCCCTCATGCTTGACGATCTCTTGAGCAGAGAGTCCCCGCCGCCGGCTCCTCCGGCTCCCGGCACGCGCCGGCTCCCGTTGTTCCGGCTCTTCTTGGAGAACTTCCACTTCTCGTCCACGTAGAACTCCATGGATCGATGCGCTTCTCCGGCCGGCCTTCTTCGCTGAGGCTGCTGAGGTGGGTAGTGAGGAGGAAGAGTGCGCTGGAGAGAGAGAGAGATAGGTGTGGGGGCGTGAGGAATCCGAGCGCTATTTATAACGGGAGTGAGGCCGTGAGACTGTGACGGACCTGGGAGAAGGAGGAGGGCGTGGGGTGGGGAGGGGATGGACCGAGACCTCAGACCTGGACCGTTTTCTTCAGCGCGGCAGCCTCCATGCATCGGGTGGGCTGAGTTGGACTGGCCTTCCTACGCTGCTCTGCTCAGCGCTCGCTGGAATCTGTATCCCGTTATGCATTTGCTAGCTTTATTTTTGTGCGTGGTCCAGAAAATAATTTCCAGCCAGTTTGCAGCATGATCGCTTCCAAGGTTCTCTGGTCAGATTTTTCAATCATTTGTGAATCCTGTCGTTGGTTGCTTCTTCTTTTGTACGCTAGACTTTGTTGTAGCCAAGTGTTATTGGTCCTCATCTTATTAAGATTCTATTAGATACTTGTTTCTGTCTAGATTTTATTCTTTGGTAATAGGAAGACGTACGTTTCATCTCAGAGGTAATGCACTTTTTTCTCTGTAATTTGTTTCTCTCTGGCATTTATTTCTCAGCAGTCCGTAGTTCAGGCCTTGTTTAGATCTATTGTTTTTTTAGATTGGGACAGTGTAGCATTTTTATTTGTATTTTATAATTATTGATTATATAGGTTTAAAAGATTCGTCTCGTAAATTACAGATAAATTATATAATTAGTTATTTTTTATATATATTTAATGCTCCATGTATGTACTGTAAGATTTAATGTGATAAAAAATCTTTAAAAAAATTTAGATTTTGAGTGCAACTAGAGAAGACCTTAGTCACGTGTTCTTGGAGGCAATTGGGTCGTCGCAGGAGGGAGGGCGTCATGCCGCGGAAGATGATGTAGTGGATGGTGCTTCTAAGATCAGAAGCAATCAAAGTGTTTCCCCTGAAACGTAATTCTGCCGATTTAGGACATTTCACTATTCGATCGTAATAATCTTAACACAAACATTTTCAATTATCATTGACCAATCCATTTGATTATGTACGCTATAATAGGATCTGAAACTGGTGTAACTTGCTTTTGCTTCGGATTTAGCTGGTGGTGCTATGGCGGACTCTCCAAATGTCATTTTCTTCTGAAGACATTGTTTTGGGAGGATCCATCGAGGTGCTGGCTATGTAGTACGTACATAATATCTAGCGTCGTTCGAAGATACCAAACTTTAGTATCTGATTTTTCTGATGGAGAGTCGGGGTCTTATGATCTTATTTTGCTTTAGTGCCTCACTAAATATTCTATAGAATTAAACTGTACTTTGTAATATTTTATAAGATTTTGCTCTTTGTTCTGATTTAATTATTTTCATTGCCCCCCTGCTGGAATTTGTTCACAGGCTCCGCCACCGGTGGTGAGGCCATTGTGGCGGTGTCTTCTTGGCATGGTGGGCAGCGCTTGTTTAGTTGTTAAAATTTACTGTTTCACCTTTGTAAGAATTGTCTCAAGCTCATGTCCGGTGATTACGCACACAGATTGTTTTTGTTGAAGATGTTTTCCCCCCTTTCTTCCTCCTCTTTCTTCTCCTTCTTTCTGTAATAATTGTGGTTATTATTACTTTTACTAGGTACACATCATAGCTCGGTTGAGGACGTTTGAAGCCAGCGATTAGGGTTTAATCTAAATAAATCTATCGCAAAATTTGATGATTTTTTATTAAGATTTTGTTACCTAGAATGACTTATGTGATTGCAACGTTGAGATCACCGTTACAAGTGTCGATTTCATCAGCAAACGATCAATTTGCAGTGATTACCTATAGAGGAGAGGTGTTTATGGGCACTCCCAACAAAAGACAATTTCTCCGGATCATCAATCTTTAGCGTCGATGGTTGCGAAGAGAAAAACAAGGATTGAAGGTGATGATTTTACATCCAATGTTGTGTCCGACGATATAACTATCAATATTCTTTCATTAATTCAGATGCATTTAGACTGAACATCGGATATCGTGGTCTGTCCAATGTTTTTGGGTTGATTGTTAGATTCGCCATATGCTCGGTTCATCTAAAGCATCTAGTGAATCTGGATAGAATATTGTACTTTATTTATTTTAATTTTTTTCACTTGTAATTTGGAGATGTACTATGTTGAATTTTAATCCTAAGCTCTCATTTATTTGAAAAATAAAAAGAAAAACAGGACGTCATGTACTATGTCGAACAGAGTATATTCTAACCGTATTACCGTAAGTTACCAGCGTGTACAAAGCGAGTAATTCCCAAATGGGCACAATTCTAAGATTTCGCGGGCCGACTTCATGTGAGTTTAATCAATGCTAGTGCGTACGGCTGGATTCTTTCGAGAAACCATGCAACGAAAATCGTCCTGCAAAAGACTGCATTCCAAGACCTAATAATCGCTGATTTCCCCGGAAGGGCAAGGTACCATTCCCTTGTTTCTTCAACGGTGCAAGCATTAGGGCATGCAGCGGCGCGTAATCATGCGGCTCGCCTAGCTGCTGCCTTTCTCATGGTTGATGGTTGATCCCATGGAGTACAAGAGTAGTACTTCCTCCATCTCAAATTGTAAGAGCAACTCCAACCATTATGCAAATGGACTTGACATTTACCAAAATGCATAAAACTCCAAAAAAAACCCCTCCAATCGTTATGCATTTGGACTTTGCATTTTACATAGCTATGCATTTGGAGGAGGAAACTTAGCATATATGCCAAAGGAGTCCGGCTATGCAAATAGAGATCACGGGATTCTCGGTTCCACCTTGCGGGCTTTTTTCTTCACTTCGCGCGGTTTCCCTTCACGCCGCCACCACTTCGCGCGCGCGTTTGGACGAAGCAGCGCACAATAGGACGACGCAGCGCGCGATAGGACGAATTTACGACACCTTCCTCATCAACGGCCAGGAACGCCTTCTTCATCAATGCGATCGGTACTGCGAACGGGAACGACGAAGTGCGCAGCTCACGATGGCGGGCTGTTTGGCGCGGGATCGATTGGCCGCGCGGGAAGGAGTGCCGCGAAACAAAATTTTCGGGAAAAAAAAGATGATGGACTTGGCATTTTGCATAACGGTTGGAGATCACCCGATTTTAGCCTTACCATTTTCATTTGGGGGTTTGCAATTTTCCTAAAATACATAACTTCAAATGCATAATGGTTGGAGATGCTCTAAGTCATTCCAAGAATCTTGAAGAGTCAAACTTTTCTAAATTTGACCAAATTTATATTATAAAATAATAATTATTATGGTACTAACTAAGTATCATTAGATTCTTTCTTAATTATATTTTCATAGTATCCTCACTTTACGTTACGAATATTAGTATTTTTCTCTATAATTTTAGTCAAACATGAAAATACTTTGACTTTTTCAAGATTCTTGGAATGACTTACAATTTAGGACGGAGGGAGGAGTAGATAGACATTCTGCGTTCTCGACTGACGGCTTTCCCGTCCAATCTGGGCTGAGTCAGATGGGCCTGGAAGCGGGCCCTTCTGTGTTCCCTCGTGTCCACAGAGGGCTAGCAGTAGCAGGTGATTAAATGCGCATGTCTCTTGGCGCAGCCCCACAAGTACCGTCGTTTGCTCATTTCATTCCAGTCTAATCAAACGTCTAAAACGGAAAGTCCTCGGATTAGGATTGGGTTTCAAGGAAAAGTAGGCCATAATCGCCTTGTTATCATTACTTCAATCCAAACACTCCAGGTCTAGTGTGACCTTTAGACCAACGGAGCGATTTTTTGGCGTTGTTTTAGTCCATGGTCGGATTTATCTGGGGCGGATTAACATTCGACCGCGAGATTGACGTTTCATTTTTCTTTTTGCGAAGAAGATTGACGACTTAGAATCTCCATCGTGCGCGCTGTTAACCGCGTCGTGGTCCTGGGCTGCTGGGCATTGGGCAACCGACTACTAGCTCCGATCCGTTCGAATCAGTGGGCGCCTTGACTCGCGTAGACGGACGGACCTGCGCCACGGCGGCAGATCGCTGCTCTGGAGTCTGGACGTCCCCCCCGTGCAGCCGTGTCCGCTCGTGCGTGCAGCGTGCGTGGCTCTGGCTCGGCGCATCCGATGCGCGACGCGCCTCGGGTCGTCGGCTGGGTTCTTTTCCCACTCCGCAGCCGCAGAGCTGCACGCGGCTGGGCGCCCGGTCGGTCGCCGAATCCCACGCGGCCGCGGGATTGGTCGGCCTCCGCGGCGAGGCGACGCAGGCGCCAGAGCCAAGAGTCGATGCTGGAAGTCAGCAGCGGCGTGAGGCGTCCGACAAAACGCGGGCACTCCTGACGGTTCAGCGACACCTCGGGTCCTCGCCGCGGCCGCGAGGTGCATGCGACCGTTAGACGATTGGGCCGAAATGGTGGTGCACAGCACGGAGAACGGCTCCGCAGGTGGGCTCGGCATCGGCATGGGGCCGGCCTTATCCTCGGCTCCTGTTCGCCGTTCGGTTGGTCCCGAATACGAGGATGCATATGCATATGCATTGCATTGCATGGGTCGCGTGTGCCGCCACGAGCCCACGACGGCATGGCGAGCCTACGCTGTTTTTATGGCGTTGCCCGGCGCGGCCATACCGCCCTCCCGTGCTACGCCGCCGCATTCGGCTCCCATAGTCGTAGTCGTAGCTTAGGTTCGGTTGGGAATTGGGACGGCCGCCGTTATCCGGTCATGCTCTTCGAGGACAGATATGCCGCCGAGTATGGGCATGGGCCGACCGGCTGGGGCGGCAATGGAAGCTTGCTGTACACTGTTCTTGCGATTATCTGCAAGCTAGAAGTCTGTCACTTTCATCTACAATATATACTTGACACTTTGACGGAAAGGAAAACGCAACCGTGCGAGACAGGACTGCACTGCCTGCAGGTCCACTTCTCGCGTCGAAGCGGATGAGCGGCGACAGGGAGCTTGAATAACCATGCCACTGTGCTACCAAGCGCGCTGTTCATGGATCGGAACCGGCAGCTGAAGACCTACTAGCCCACTTAAAATGCTGCCTTGGCAGCGACGCAGCCCCGGCCCGGGGGGGTTCGAGCAGTGCCACCGCACAGGGCCCTCGACGTCTAGGGGCCCCGGTCTCATATATGTAAGCCGTAGGTATAAGAGCACGTATGTAAAAGCTTTCGTTGATTTCTTTCATGCTACGACCTGCGAGTAAGACTGCAAGAGCCTGCGCGTCAAGTCTCGTATCAAGATTTAATTTCCTTTTGTTCCCAATCTTTTTTCTTTAGAAGACATGGTTTTTTTATCAGATAGGATACATGGATTTAGGTGTACTAGGCAGCAAATAATCATTTTTCTCTAGTTCTCAACTTGGTAATTTACTAGCACTTATTTTTATTATAGTGTTGAATTGAATCTAGTACGAAATTCCGTATATCTTGTACATAAATTTCTTTCATCTTAATTGAGCAGCTGAGCTCCTGCCTATTAAAAAACATACACTACTTACTAATTTCTAAATTTACAACGAACTTCACATCATCAAATGTTAGAAAAACATTTTAAGATAAGATGTACTCCAAAGTTTTGCTAGGCGCTAGGCGGAATCTAGACGGTGACCCCTAGCCTAGGGACTAGTCGAGCCTAGGCTAGCCTAGGCGACGCTAGGCGTTTTGTCAATTTATATATAAATATATAATATATACATTTATAGGCACAAATCATGAATAATTTAGATAAAAAACAGGGAAGGATCAGTAGACATACCTTAGATCCTTTGCATGATTACTGAATTTCCTGCAGCAATGCTGCAATAGAAGTGGACAGCACTTTAAGATGCAATTGGGCATCAATATAAGTGGTACAAAAATAGAAAATAGCAAG
>Ga0182004_10001141_pt1 | contig 18806 bp, 15 predicted proteins | sample Sormic07211540_1_FD_120479 | JGI IMG/M metagenome (GOLD analysis project Ga0182004, IMG submission 120479) | Endophyte microbial communities from Sorghum bicolor roots, Mead, Nebraska, USA - 072115-40_1 MetaG | ecosystem: Host-associated > Plants > Roots > Unclassified | place: USA: Nebraska...
CCCCCCCCCCCCCCCCCCTCCCCCCCCCCGCCCCCCCCCCCCCCCCCCCCCCCCCCCCAGCCACGGCGAGGTCATCATGTCCGTCGCCCCGTCCTACGACCGCACCGACGAGCTCCGCGCGCTGGACACAACCCTCGCCGGCGTCCGCGGCCTTGTTGCTTCTGGCGTGAAGCAGGTGCCTCGCATCTTCCGCGTTCCCTGCCCTGAGGAGCCACTCCACCAGGCGCAACAACGACGGCCAGCGGCGGCGGCGACTGTCCCAGTGATCAACCTCAGCGGCGATCGCGCGGCAGTGGTGGACGCCGTCCGCGGGGCGGCGGCGGAGTGGGGGTTCTTCCAGGTCACAGGCCACGGGGTGCCGGAGCAGGTGATGTCCGCAGCGGTGGCGGCGATGCGGGCGTTCCACGAAGCCGACGGCGGGGAGGGCAGCGACAAGGCGCGGCTCTACTCGCGGGAGCCCCAGAAGGCCGTCAAGTACCACTGCAACTTCGACCTGTACCAGTCGCCGGTGGCCAACTGGCGCGACACGCTCTACCTGCGCATGGCACCGGACCCTCCCGCCGCCGACGAGCTGCCTGCAGAAATCTCCCGGTGAGCATCCTCTCTTATTACTCTATACTCTATAGATAGTGTGCCAATAGTTGCCTCACCGTACCCTGCCGGAGATCTGCCATCAGTGCCTAGCTAGCCAAGATAGGGTTGTGATTTTTTTTTTGTGAATAATACATCTGGCTTTAAATTATTAAATTATCGTTAAGTAGGAGCAATGATCGATGAAATCAGCATGATTGGATCTTCACTGATGTGGCGACGATATGACCCTGTGTGCAGCACGTGCTTAATAATAAAATGAGCGATAGGATCAGGGTGGGTACGAAACTACACTTGGAAACATATTGGTTTTGATTTGCAAGCAAATTAAACAGAAATCAAGAAAATATTAGAAACTTTAGCAGTACTTTTAATGCATGAACAAGAAGACCACAGATACTTCTCTTAATAAGAAAACTACATATACTATATATATAATATAGTAATTTTATTTTTATAGCTTTGAAATGCGGATAGTAACCAAACTGTTAGTATTTAGAGGGTGTTTGGGACTACTCTGTTCCACGTTTTTCAACTCCGCTCTACATTTTTTAGCTAAACAGTTTTAACTTCACGCACTCAGTTCGAGAAAAAAAGGTGAAGTTGTAAGAACAACTAAAGAGGCACTCCACAAACTCTAGTTTTTTATGGAGCTGCTCCACGGTGAAGTTTGTGGAGCAGAGTTTGTGAAATAGTCCCAAACACCCCCTAAGTCCTTAACGTACTCGTCATATATACTTGACAAATAAATTCTAACTATTCTATTAACTTTTATAATATTAAATAATTGGCCTCGCTGGAAACACATGAACTTAGTTTCTATATTTTTATGTGAAACATCTATACGATTCCTATAAAATTTATGCGTTACAGATGATGCCTTGATTCATTTCTGACACCTCTAAATTGTATCCATTACTACCTTAAAAAACATCACTCTATATAATTAAGGACATGTTTCAGAAGAGATCCAGCAGCTCCCAGGTCAAAAAAAAAACATCTTTAGATTCACTTTTGCAAGCCAAACACTTTTAGGCCTTGTTTAGTTACTCATCCAAAAAAATTTTATCCATCCCATCGAATCTTTGGACACATTCATGGAACATTAAATGTAGATAAAAAATAAACTGATTACACAGTTTGGTTGAAAATCGCGAGACAGATCTTTTAAGCCTAATTACTCCATAATTAGCCTTAAGTGCTTCAGTAACCCACATATGCTAATGATAGATTAATTATACTTAATAGATTTGTCTTGCAGTTTCTTGACGAGCTATGTAATTTGTTTTTTTATTAGTTTCTAAAAATCCTTCTCGACATCCTTCCGACATATCTGATGTGACACCTGACAAATTTTTATTCTCAATCTAAACGCGGCCTTAGCTTCACCGCTTCGAGATAAAAAAAACTTGGACTGGCTCCACATCTATGCTTTCCTCGAATACCTCACCCGTGCTCTGAAAACTTATATCTGAAGTTAGCTAAAATTACTCACCATACCACTGATTACACAAAACTTTGTTCTTCTCTTTTCTTTCCTCTTGACCTCTTTTTTCTTGACCTGATGACGCCATACGGCCCTCCTCCATGGCTTCGACGCCAATGCCACCCTGACACCAACCCACCTTCTGCATTGGCGCATGCGGCTTCAGTGTCTAGCCTTTTTTATCCTCCCCTTCACGTGGCCCTCGCCTTTGTGATTTTTCTTATTTTTAGCCCAAATTCAACACATATTTCAAATTTGATCCGGTTTCGAAAATATTTTCAAAACTAGTCCATTTGGCTCCGTCATCATACATGGCAGGGCAAATGAACAGTACTCCGCCATGCATGGAGGCGGAGTCAAGGTGCCACCTGGCCTGGCGCCTCTAGGGGCCTGCTGACGTGGTGGGGTACGTGACAAAGTGTACCCGCCACCCATCATGACGGGTTAGGTAACCCCGCCGCCCATCATGGTGGGGTATTGTTTATTTGCATAGAGTATCATTCAGTTCGTCAAATATCGTTCAATTGCAGCAACTAGTAGAAAAGAAAGTAATCACGGTTCACGAGAAGGATCCTTTCACCTACATGGACTAGCAGCATGGAGCAGCAGCTGCAGGCGATGTACGGCCTTGTTTAGTTCCAAAATTTTTTGAGAAACTGTCACTGTACCACTTTCGTTTGTATGTGACAAATATTGTACAATTATAAACTAATTAGGCTTAAAAGATTTGTCTTGCAAATTACAGATAAACTGTGCAATTAGTTTTTATTTTTTATCTATATTTAAAGTTTCATACATGTGTCCATAGATTCGATATAATAGAGAATCTTGAAAAATTTTAGGTTTTTGAAAGAAACTAAACAAGGCCTTAGACCAGCAGCAGTAGGCGGCTATGCTGACCCAGCTGCAGGCAACGCCCAGCAGCCAGCAGCCAGCACAGGCGATGCTCGGCCAGGTCTTGTTTAGTTGCTAAAAGATTTTGTAAAATTTTTCAAATTCTCCGTCACATCGAATCTTTAAACGCATATACGAAATATTAAATATAAACGAAAATAAAAACTAATTGCACAGATTGGTCGAAATTGACGAGAATCTTTTGAGCCTAGTTAGTCTATGATTGGACAATATTTGTCAAATACAAACAAAATGCTACGGTGTCGATTTTTTAAAATTTTTTGGAACTAAACAAGGCCCAACACTCCCAACACCAGCAGCTTGTCAAGGGCTCAGCGTGATAGCCTTGTCAATCGCTCAGATAGAAATTGTGCGTAGGCGATGCCAAGGACGATAAGCTCGCATATTTACGCGCTGAGCAAGAAAATATGCCAACTTTCTATTTTTGCCAAGTTAGGATGCCAGATTATTGGAGTATGCAGGAGAGAGAGAGCGGGCGGGTCGGCTTGTGGCTTTTGGTGGGACTGGACATACCCCGCCATGATGGGGGCGGGGTATGCCTAACCCGTCATGATCCATGGCGGATACACGTCACCAGCTTTTGGTGCTGCATGCCACGTGGCAGCTATACCACGCAGCCATGCATGACGGGGTACAGTTCATTTGACCCTCTGTGTATAGTGGTGGGGTTAAACGGTCTAGTTTTAAAAATATTTTTAAACCCAGGTCAAATTTAAAATATGTTTCGAATTTAGACTAAAAAAAAATCCCCTTTGTGGCCCAGTGCTGCCACCGCCCTGGCTGCAACCATCCTTAACGTTGCCTAGCCTTTCCCATCTGTGCCAACGGCTTCAGTCCCAGCTGGTATGCCACGACGCCTGTTGCACTACAGACAGGCTGTCACGCTAAGGAGAGGAAGAGCTCCCATCATGAGCTACAATTGGCTGGCTATTAGGCCGGTATAGCAGATCCACCGGAGAGCTCTCCAGTAGGATCTGATATTTATGATAGAGCTACTCTATATTTGATCTGGGACTATAGATTAGAAAATACTTGGAGCTCTTCCAAACATGCCTTAAATTTCCTCTCCGCGGTACTCGTCATTCTCATAAAATAGAGACGAGGACACATGGTACATCCTTGTCATCCCTCCTTAAAATTGCTTTGCATGCATGTTGCCTCACTTTCTTCTATTTTGATCAACCATTAAATGATCAATTAGGCAGTACTCCCACCATTCCAAATCATAAGACATTTTAACTTCTTTAAACACATAATTTTTTCTATGTACTTAGATATACGCTATATTTACATATATAGTAAAAATAATATGTCTAGAAAAGCCAAATATTTTATAATATGGAACATAGGGAGTACTAATAACCTTTTAGGTAATGCATATTTCTACATTTGATCAATTAATCCATTTTAAATCATAGTTTACTTAATTTTGTTTTGTCAAAAACCAAACTTCATTAATTTTGACCAAGTTTATAGAAAAATATATCAACATATACAAAATTTAATTTTGTTTCATCAAGAGTATCTATTAAATGTTAAAAGTATCAATTAAATATATTTTGGAAGTGGATTTATTTGAATTAATAGATGGTAATATTTTATTTCTAATAACTTAGTCAGAATTGGAGAGGTAGGACAAAGCCAAAATGGATCTCCAAAATATCAAAGACAGTTGACTTAGTCCTTCAATTCTCCCCTTAAGTCTTGTGTGGTGTCTTCATAGGGATTTGAACCATGCCTTCTGGCATGCAGCTCATGGAATTTGATCCTTACTAGTAACATGGTTAGGATATCTACCAACTAACCCTAGGTAATAAGAATCCATAGTAAATAGTTGGATGTAAATATACTTTGACCATGTAATAAGAATGTAACAAGAATCTACCTCACCCATTGTGCCCCCAGTTAACTAGTTTATTTATCTTTATAGATCTATCCCATGAATGTCTTTATGCTTAATTCCTATCATTACCTTTACCCCCACTCTAGCTATGCTGGTATCTTGATTGGTAGATACTCCTTTGTTAATCAACAAATCTTTATTCCATTGTTTCCCTATGGTAAATAAAAAATGATACCTAGAATACTCTCGATAAAATGCTACCCTGATGTTCTGTGCGCTTGTAGAATCCTTAATATTATATTTGCACTCACAAACGTCAACAACGCTGCAAACTTAGTCATCATAAACTTGCCATTGTTGTCCCTGCGTAGCTCCCAAAGCTTAAGGCTGCACTCCATAGCTGGTTGATGGCACCCGCTGCTACCACCTTGGTGTCAAGCAGGACAATGAACATGTAACAAGACATGTTGTCGATGATGAGGAGAATGTAGCTCCAGCCTCTAGGCGTAGCCAGTGTGTCACATGACCATAAAGGTCACCATTCACGAGCTCTAGATTCTCCTTGGTGCCAGAAGGGAAGCCGCCTCTACTTCATCAGCACGCAAGTGTCATAGAGCTGCTCCACGTGCTCGACGTGCGGCATGGCCTACACCGTCTCCTTGCTGCCAGGCTACTTCAAGGGCTCGAAGTTTAGGTGCCCATAGTGATCCTTCCACCACCAAGCATTGTCATCGCAGCAGGCTGCAAGACAAAGGGGCTGCGCCACCTGCACATGGAGGATGTAAAGGAGCTTTCTTCCTTGGTTGACCTTGGCCAACAGTCCATGATGATGATCCTAGATGCGGAGTACTCCATGGTCGATCTCCATGCATAAGCCATTCTCATCCAGCTCCTCCAAGCTTATGATGGAGTTTCTCAAGGCGGGGATGTAGTAGACATTAGTGTGGATGCGATGCTAACTGGTCTTGGCCTTGATGATGACTGAGCCAACCCCCTTGATCTCCATGGTAGAAGCGTCTCCAAACTGGACAGAGCCACACACAACAGAGTCAAAGAAGTACTCACGACACCTGGTCATGTAATACGTAGCACCAGAGTTGTACAGCCGTCAATCTTGTCGTCGCTAGACCCATTGCCAAGGAAGACGTGGGTGTGTGGCTCGTTGGAGTAGTGCAGTGGTGGATGGCGTGGGACGGGAAGTTTGAATATTTCTCCCCCAACTCTATTTCTTGCTGCAGCTTGCTGCACCCGTGCACCAAGAACAAGGCTGGCTCATCCTCCTCTGCTTGCTCGACATGAGCTTGTAGACAGTGCTTCACCTAGTGGCTGTCCTTGGCCCAATGGCTAGTCTTGCCACAGTTGAGGCAGGTGTCATCTTGGGTAGCCTTGCGTTCAAAAATAGTGCTGCCATCAGCGTCACCTTGCTCCCGGGGTGCCTTCTCCACCTTGCACAGACGACGGTGGTGCCCACTCGATGATCCAGATAAGCATGAAGCCTCCCCTTCCTCTCCTTTTAGCGGGCGAGCCACTACTCCTTGGTGAAGAGGAGTGTTCCACCAATGGTGATCTCGACTCTGATGGAGGTAGCTGCCCACGGGTGTCGATGGCCTAGAGCTAATCAGTCACCTCCTCAATGGATAGCTTGGAGATCTAGGAGCGTCTCCATCATGAGGGAGACTTAGGGATGATGTGGAGGAACTTCTCAACATCTTTCTCCTCGTCAATGTCATCATCACGGAACCATGTCATCTGCTTCTATTTCATTGCCTTGCGGGCATGATCGACGCTGATCTGTGCCATGACAATTGCGTCCTATGCCTCCTTGGCGGTCTCCTTGTTTGCATGGGTGGGTGCCATTTCTGGCGGAACCTCAGTGAGAATGGCCTCCGGTGCCCACGATTATCATGGAAGTTGACTTCAACGCGGCGGACCGTGCACCCACATTTTCCTTGCCTTCACCTACACCTTCATCATCAAGCTCCATTCGTTGTAGTTCATCTTCGTGAGCAAGGGCAACAACATACTCCCAACAACCTCCTTGATCACGGTCTGGATGATCGGCGATCCGTGACAGCCACCACGTCTGTGACAACACTTTGGTGATGGCGAGAGGACGCGATGCCTATGAGGGCTCTCCGAAGCTCTAGGTTGCTCTGCCTCCACGCGCAGAGCGACAGTAGCAGCCACTGTGGCCTGAGTTGGGGCCGCCGCCTGCCTGGTCGTCTCCGCAGCCCGCGTGGCCATTGCCTCCGCTGCAGCAATGCACACGTCGCGCTCTGAGTCGGGGTGATTCGACATGGCCACACACAAGAGAAGGAATAAACCTAGGCTCTGATCCTCATACAAATTGTTGGCAAAGACACATATTGGTACACATATAGACCAAGTGGTGTGATTACAGCTAAAATAGAAGATAAGATGCCATGACATAGACACTAATTACTCCTACTTATCCTAGAGATGGAGTTCCAAAATATCAAAGGCACAAGACTTATTCCTTCATAATTTACAACATATTTATTCAGTATTATATATAAGATAAGAGTACACACAGGGGCGATCCATCGTGGGGCAGAGTGTGTTTGAGCCACCTACTCGCTATGACACAATGGATCCCCTCCATAAGCCACATTAATTTTTTCTGCTATTGATTGAAGCGTGGGGTGTTTGAGGTTGAAGGAAAGTGTTGTTGGTTCAGTACCCTTTACAAGTACTGTTAAAATTGTTTTACGATTTGCAGGGATGCAATATTTGAGTACGCCAAACAAGTGAAGGATTTGGGGGACAGGTTGCTCGAGCTGCTCTCCGAGTCCCTTGGGCTCAAACCGAGCTACTTGGCAGATATAGAATGCAACCAGGGACAGATTATAGTTGGGCACTACTACCCTCCATGTCCTCAGCCTGAGGTCGCCATTGGGACAAGCCGGCATTCAGACTCCGGCTTCCTGACTATACTACTGCAGGACGGAGTTGGCGGCTTGCAGATCCTCCATGACGACCAGTGGGTCGACGTTACCCCAACACCTGGAGCATTCATCGTCAACATAGGCGATCTCCTGCAGGTAGCATGACGAGATTATCAAACCGTCATCAATTGAGCAAAAACTTGAATACATATATCAGTTTGATTGATTTTCTTCATTGACTGGCATTCTTCAGTTGATCTCTAACGACAAGTTTAGCAGCGTCGAGCATAGAGTGGTAGCAAAGGATGCTGAACCAAGAGTTTCTATCGTGTTCTTTTTCAACACCCGTTTCCATCCAGCTTCGACAAGAATGTATGGCCCAATCAAGGAGCTGCTGTCCGAGGAAAACCCTCCTTTGTATAAAGAAACCCTTGTCAGAGAGTTTTATGCACGTTACCACTCTATTGGCTTGGATGGCAAGCAGAAGACTGCTCTAGCTGATTTCAGGTTGTGAATCCGGAACGAGAAGATTACCTTTTATTTACCAACAAGATGCAAATGTTGGGACAATCTGTATCGTGTAATAATACCAAAGAGAAGATTAAAAACTGCCTGCTCGTAACATTCCCTAATTAATGTATATTTATGCTCGATCGCCACAACAAAAGTAGACATGTTTGTATAATAAGCCTGAATTGAGTTTGGACCCTGGACGTATATTTCTGTAACACATATAAGATGTTTCTTCTATGCCCTTGAGCATGTACTGCATTTCCTTTTCAGTTCCCATATGCATTCCGTTTATTTTGGACTTGTCATTCATATTAGTCCACTCATATACATGATCATTTTGAATAGACTCGAAATCTTTCTTGGCTGATGAACAGAAATGCCGAATTGCTCTAATTCCAGTCCACGTACAACCACTTGATGCCTTCAGCTACTCAAGCAAAAGGTATGCCTGAACCTGAAGAGGCCTTAATAGCATCACATGGAAATTTCTCTTCTACCAATCCACTTACATGTCGTGCCATTGTGCTCAGTCAAGGAGCTCCTACTTTATGCTACAAAAAGGCCAAAGAAAGAGCACACAGGAGAGGTGATCTCTGTCCTTTGCAAGCAGTACGTGAAGCACAATTCATTTTTTAGAAAACTCTGTCGACTAATTACACAATCGATGGTCCGTCGAATCATTAGTTTTTGTACTGGACCTGTGTTCCATCAAGAACGAGGATCGGGCACAGGGACGTCTATCTCTGGATGGAAGCCTTCCACTCCACAGGGACGTCGACTGGTGGCGCACAAGTCTATTCTCATAAAAATACTCATTCTAGCTGTCATCCGTTACCCATTCGAGATTTTTATCTAAAAAGAAAAGTAAAGCAAGCATAAGTACATCTCGTACTTAACAAGGACAACATGAGTCAACATGAGTTTATGAGGCTTAAGAGGCTGACATTGGTTTACTGCGGTTAGCACTTTTATTAAACCTATACCTTAGCATCGTATTTGATTATGCATAAGACCAAGATTACCCCAGTAATTATACACATGTCATTAATCATCATAACAGTCATCATTATACTTATCATCATAGATAATATCAAAAATAAGTGAGCAACTATTCCATAAGTTTTCCGGGCCACTCGTAACCGTAAGCACGGCTGTTATAACAGTTTTAATACTCTGCAGAGTTTGTACATCTTTACCTGAGAGTCGTGATTTACCCCTTTGCCCAAGGTTGCAAGTCTCTTAACCCCCTTCCTAGGGAGGTCGGCAGGGTTCAATAGAAAGTTTTTCAAAGGTTTTCCTAACAAGTTCATAGCCGCTAGGTTTCCTTGGCAAGGGATTATAGAGCCCCCCTTCTATATGGCACATTCCACGCAGGCTATACACATACGAACAGAGGCCACACCAGGGTTAGTCTGTACGCGGACGACCTGGTGCTATTTGTAACGCCACAAAGGCGTGACCTGGAGGTCATCAAGGCGACTTTGCAGATCTTCGGACTCGCCTCGGGGCTTTTCTCCAACCTTGAAAAGAGCGTTGCTATGCCGATGCACTCCTCCGATGAGGACATGTTGCGTGTTCAGAGCGTGCTGGCCTGCGGAGTCCAGCAGTTCCCGTGCCACTACCTGGGGATTCCACTATCTGTTCACAGACTAAAGCGCGCTGACGAGCAGCCGCTCGTTGACAAGGTGGCTGCGCGGATTCCAGGTTGGAAGGGTCAGCTGCTCAACGTGGCGGGAAGAACGGCGCTCATTTCAGCAACCTTGTCGGTGGTTCCTGTGCACACGATGATCGCGGTATGCCTGTCCCCTTGGGCAGTCAAAGCGATCGACAAGGTCCGTCGGGCGTTCCTTTGGACGGGCACTGAGTCTGTCAGTGCAGGCCGGTGCAAGGTAGCATGGGCGACTTGCAGCCGTCCCAAGCAACTAGGCGGGCTAGGTATCTCTGATCTTCGCCGCACCGGGGTCGCGCTGCGGGTGAGATGGCTTTGGCGGGAGCGCTTGGAAGGCCGCGCGTCCGCGCAGGCCGACCCAGCGGCGCTCGCTCTTTTTCGTGCGGCTGCTGTGCTCAACCTCGGCAACAGTAGGTCCACCCTATTCTGGAAAGACAGGTGGATTGACGGCCAGTGTATCAAGGACCTAGCGCCGGCAGTGTTCCAGGCCGTCAAGCCCAGGAAGAGAAACGTGACGGTGGCGGAGGCTCTACAGAATGATGTCTGGGTGCGCCATCTTCGTGGTCCGGTCACCGCGCAGCTGCTGCTGGAGATCAGCAGGTTGTTTGATCGCCTCGTGGACATCAACCTTTCCTCCGAGCCCGACACGTTCCGGTGGCGGCTCACGGCGGACGGGGAGTACTCGGCGGCGTCGGCGTACGGGGCTATGTTTCTGGGGTCGTCTACAACCGTTGGAGCCAAGCAGCTGTGGAAAACCAGAGCTCCGCCAAGGGTTCGTTTCTTCGTATGGCTCATCCTTCATGGGCTGTGTTGGACTGCGGAAAGGAGGTTCCGCCATGGGCCGCAGAACAACGACGTTTGCATCATCTGCGACCAGAGCTCAGAGACGATGGACCACTTGGTTCTGGGATGTGTTTTCAGCAGGGAGGTTTGGGGCATCCTGCTTCGCAGGCTTCACCTGGGGCACCTTCTCGTCGACGAGCAGTCAGTAATCGACTGGTGGCTGCAGGCAAGGAAGACTATCGATAAACCTTTTAGGGCCGGTTTCGACTCCTTTTTCTTGATGGCTTGGAACCTTTGGAAGGAGAGAAACACTAGGACTTTTCAGGGGGTTGAGAGAACGGCGTCGAGGCTCGCCGACGATATCCAGCAAGAGCTGAACCTGTGGTGCTCAGCGGGGTACAGGGGCCTGTCCGCGCTGGCTGCTCGTTTCGCGTAGGCTGTTGTACAGCCTGTTGTAGGTTCTGGTTCAATGTAATCTCTTCTGTCTTCGAGGGGTGAGGAGAGTGTTCGTTGTTGGCTGGTAACCTGGGTTACGTAGTCGCTCTCTGTGTGTACTAAAAACTCTTCCTGCTTAATAAAATACGCGCCAAGGCGTGCTCTAAAAAAAATAGTTAGCTCGGCAGGCCCCATGTGCGCCCTTTCGGGTAACTACTAGCAAGTTAGAAAAGATCATATTACTGAGCTAAAACTAGAGCCATGTGGCAGTCTCGGTTGTACTGTAAGTCTCAGCTTTTGTCAACGGATGAGTCCTTAGGGAGGGCCAAGAGCACCAACTGCTCTCTCACCCTATCGTCCAGTTACTGTTCACTTTTATATCCATTCCATATATTCATTAGTTACCATTCACAATTGTTAGTTTGAGCACTAGCCATCTACCCAAATGCATATATATAACCCATAGGAGAATAAAGGTACGGGGTACAACAACTAGGATGTCCTTAAGGGTGATCAAAATTGACACATGCATATGACTAGGTAATTAACTATGATATAAATAGGACAAGGAATCCCCATGCTATACTTGCCTTGCTGGTAGTTCCCTTGCTGATCTTGGTCGTCGAAGTAGTAATGCTGATCGCCCACTCACGGCTCACCGTCTGGACTCGCGACAACAATCAACAACACACAAGTAATTGGGGACAATCATGCACGAAGCAAACAAGCTATAATTAGAATAGTATACCAACAGTAGTAAAACAAATATAAAAGTTTATAAAAAACATTCTATGCAGCGCTACGATTACATGGATGTAAAGATCACGAAAATCGGAACTAAAACATAGAAGTTATGAATTTTCCAAGATTTCCTATAGAAGAATAATTAATTAAATAGTACTACGAAAATAAAAAGTTACAAGCTAAAGAAACAGAGATACCAACATTTAGATCTCGCAACTACGAATCTAACGCAATTTGAATGGATCAAATCGGAGTTAAAATGACCATTTTATAAGCAATTCAATTTTAGTGGTAAAATTGTAAATAACAGAACGTATTTTCAGTCGAACCGATAATAATATGTTTTCGGAATTAAAAACGTCAAATCGCTGAGATGCTAAGGACGGTGGGTTTTATCTTTGAAAAGGGAAGGGGCTCTTTAGTAAAACGTCCTGCTGAAACGGTAACTTCTAATCTCGTGCGTTGATATGAGATTCGACGGCTGAGAACGATCCAAGGGAGAAAATTTTTGGCCGGCCACCGGAGAAGAAGACTGGCACGGCGGCATAGCCATGCCCGGCGGTGCGAAGCTCGACGGAGCTCATGAATCGGTCACTAAAGGCCACGGTTTTCAAAGCCGATCACAGGGGAAGGAAGCAGGGACACAGGTGAACACGCCAGCCCCGATGCGCGACCCGGGGAGGGCTCATGTGGTGCTCGCCATGGCCGGCGGCGGTTCGGCCTCATTGGAGTTCGCAGCTACGGCCTTAGAGGCTACGATTCAATGTGCTAAGGGCACGGGGAGGAAGAGAGCATCACCACGAACTCACCTAGACGAAGAAACGGGGGCAGAGACGGAGGGGGGCAGCGCTACGCGGTGAGCTCCGAGCTCACCAGTGGCGGCTAGGGTTTGCACGTGCTAGGACAGGGAGAGGGGGCACTACGGGTGTGGCGGGTTAAGTAGGTGGGGCGCGAGCGCTCGAGGCGGATCGAGGAGCGCGACCGAGCGGTGGTGAAGGCGGGCGACACAGTCGCCATCGTCTGGTTCAGGCGGGAGGTAGAAGACGGCACCGATAGGTGGGTCCCACCTATCAGCGAGGCACAGAGAGAGGAGGCGCGCGCGGGTGACTTGGGCCGGGTGAGATGGGCCGGCCCAGTGTCGCACACGGCCTGCAATGGGGGGAGGAGGGGAAAAGAAAGGAAACCCTTTTCTCTTTTTTAGAAATAAATTTTCCAAATTCATTTGTACAAGATTTTGAATTACTTTCAAACTTGGTCAAAAACCACTTATCACAAAACAAAAGTGCAGCGGCATGAATGCATGTACATGTATCTAGCCTTATATTTGATTTATATTCCCACAAATTATTATTTTTCCTAAATTTGAATGCCACAAAATTGCATAATAAATCAATTTTTAAAATTTGCTACCCAAGTTCAAAGAAATCAAACAAGGGAGGACCCATATCTTATGGAGGTGGTGGCACAGGGTCTTCTTGTGTTGGTCCAGCACCCAGGTGTTCGTGCTACATGACCTCAATCTGAACTGACTAGGAATCCCCATCTTGGTTGATTGGGTCAGAGAAAGTTGCCCAGTGAGGGATGGTGTCAAGCTCAGTAACCTTGACCTAACAATCAAAGCCGCAAGCTCATCATGGTGCAGATTGCCACCAAGCTGATGATCAGGTCGAAGCATGGAGATGGCAAACTACTCTTACAAGAGAAGTCAGATGACAACTCCCAGAACTGATCTAAGTGATGATTAGGAGGCTCTTACCATCAACATGTGTGATGCTTTCTTTTGGATGTTGGTTAAACTTAAATGTCTGTATGCTAAGGCTGTATGCTGGGGTTGTTCGATCTTTTGTTTGGCTGTCTTTAGATCTTGTTATTAGGGTAAACTTGTTCAGGTCAGGTAGTGGTTGTGAGTCTGCATCTTCTGGTTTTATCTAGTTTTCTCGCTGCAACAGTCTTGAATGAACTGTTGTATTTCCGTTGAATCTAATGGAAATTGGGGGATACCTCCGATTCGAAAAAAAGCAAGCTCATCATGGGTCTTTTTCCAGCTTACTGTCCTGGCAAAAGGACCTAGGATCACCTCAATATGCTCATCTTCCCAATAGTCCTCCGTTAGTCCCATAAGCATCAGCCAACATTCATAGTTAAAAGAGACCTTTCTCCAATTCCTACCCCGTTTATGCCTTGCGAAAGAAATGTGCACATCACCAAAAACATGAGGACTGCCCAGGACAAATCTATCTCTATCATACTTCTCTTGAAATCTAACAAAGGCCTGACCAAGGGACATTTTTATATTTCTTTGATTGGGGTCCTATGAACTTCCAAGAACTCACTAAGGATTTCTTTTACAGCCAGGAAATGCAGTGGATTATCAGAAAGTGGAGTGATCGTGGCGATGGTCAAATCTTCATTTCTTGGCCTTGGCTTTCTGCTTGCCACCGCCCGAACCATCATCGGCCTGTTTGGAATGCCCAAGCTGCTAATCTGTTTCCAAGGCAGTCAAACTGCCCTGCCCAATAACCCCTTTGTCATTATGAATGGTAATTTTCCTCCATTTATCGGTCAGATTACGGGCACCCGGACAGTTGATCGCTATTTGTCCCCCGAGCTCGCAGGCATAACACCTAATTGCAAATTTGTACGCTCTCCTAGCATGCCCAGGCGACAGGCAGCGTGAGCAAATCCATTGCTGCAGAGATTGCCGGGCGCTCGATGGATTTTCTGTAGGCGAGCGCTGACCAGAGGCTGGGCCAAAATTCAAATTTGGCCTACGGACAAAGGTAGTCGGTCGGTCCACTAGAATGAAACTGACCAGAGTGCCCATTCCCACTATGATCTTGGCCAATGAGCTCTTTGCCTTTGCCATGAGCATGAACAGGAGGGGTTGGCAAAGGAAGAAATACATTTTCCAAACAAACTTTGATTATGGATCGGGATACAATTTGCTCCTGTGAGCACATATTTTTCACTGCCTCTGCAGAAGATAAATCCTTCAAAACCCACCCTCTAGTTTGATCAATTTTTTTCCCCTGATTTTCTTTTTTTCTGCTGACCGTGGACCAAGAAGCAGCTTCTTCTTTACAGAACAAGGACCATTCTCGAACCCAATTAGGCCCGCCATTGCTCCACAGATGGAAGAAAAGTTTGTAGGAAGAACATTCAAAAGAACTAAGCTTGAAAAATATGAAATCCCACTAACCTCGAAGCAACTGAAAACTGAAAGACCCGATCGGCAAGAGGAACAAGCGAGAAATCAGCAGCAGACCCCAATGGTGGCCTGAAAAATGAGACTGACCGAGGATGGCGACAACTGAAACTTGCAGCTCCCGAAGGAGGCCACTAGAAAGAAGGCATGACCAGGGATGAAGGGGGTGACCGAACACCTAAACTTACGTTTGATCACCTCCTAGATCCCGACACTCGGGCGATGGTTGAGGCCCGGAAGCTACATTGCTGGGGAGTTTTCACCAGAGAGGGTCGAGATCCAAGTCCAAGAAAGCTGGGAAGCAGCAGTAGCAGGCGGCGGCGGCGGCTGCTGCCTTCTGCTCCGACTCGCTCACCGGCGGCCAGGAGGCGTCGCCCAGCTTCGGGTACAACCGCTGCATGAGAAGGTGAAGGGCCTCAAGGAGGATGATGGAGCCGGTGGCAGCGTCGGCATTCAGTCAGCGGTGCTCGTCACGAAGCAGCAATTGCACATGTCCGAGGACGACGCCATGGCGAGCAGCCATGGCGGATGTGTGAACCGGCGCGGGGAACTTTCATGGTTAGCGCAGACTCTATCATAAATCTAAAATTATTTATTACCTCGAATAATATAAACTTACAGTCTAAATAAGAATTAGAGTCTTATTTTTTCTGTATCTTTCTTAAATAAATATGATGTCACATTAGCAAAACATCATAAATAATATGTAATTAATTGTCTTGGACTCTACGATAGAGTCTTGCATTATGAGGGCACTCCCAATGTAAGACTCTATTACAGAGTCCAAGGCAATTAATTACATATTATTTATGGTATTTTGCTGATGTGGCACCATATTTATTGAAGAAAGAGATAGAAAAAATAAGACTCCAAGTCTTATTTAGACTCTAAGTCCACATTGTCCGAGGTAATAAATAGCTTTAGACTCTATGATAGAGTCTGCATTGTGAGTGCCCTGAGTGGCTTTGATTATAACGGCATCGCAACAATTATCACAAGCGGTCATGGTGTTTTTGTCCTATGCACATGGATAGTTTAGTATTAATACTTAGTATAGTGGAAACCATAATTTTTGTGAAAACCCATACAAACCATATAAAAAAACTCGTCTAAATTAAAAAAAACAATTGTAGATGATGTGATGATACACAATTTTTTAAAATATTTTGTCCAAACTTAAATTCGTTTGTGAGATATCTCACAAACAAATTAGAGTTTGGACAAGATATTTTACAAAGTTGTGTATCATCATATCATCTACATGTGTGAATTTTTAGAAAAAAAGTCTACATAACGCCCCAAACTATCTAAGGTGGAATACTTTATCCCTCAAACTATAAAATCAGATATTCTACCCCCGAACTTTCAAAACCGGTCAAATAACCCCCTCGAGTGGTTTTAGAAGGTGATTTTGTCTTTTTATTTTTTATTTATTCTGCTGAATTTTTGAAAAATCATAATAAGTCATAGAAAAATCATAAAATAAAAAATTTAATTTTGTTAGACTCCTGGTGATTAGTTCTACATAGTGAATATATAATATGATATACTTTAGCATAAAGTTTTTATTGTAGTTTTAAATCTATGTTTTTCTATAATTAATTCGAATAATTCATATATGTAGTTCCTATAGTTCAATTGTGGTAAAATTTTTATGGTGAGCTCATTATTGTATGCTTGAACTATGGTAAAAGTTTCATACTCATTGAATCACATATAACATAGTTATAGATAAAGCATAGATTTAACAAGAATAAAGCTAAATAAATCTATAACTAAGTTATACATGATCCCATTTGTATGAAACTTTTACCATAGTTCAATCATATAATAATGAGCCCACCATAAAATTTTACCACAATTAAACCACAGAAACTACATATATGAATTATTCCTATTAATTATAGAAAAACATAGATTTAAAGCTATAAAACAAACTTTGTACTAAAGTATACCATATTATATATTCATTGTGTAGATCTACTTACCAGGATTCCAACAAAAATGAATTTTTCATTTTATGATCTTTCTATGATTTATTATGATTTTTTAAAGATTCAACATAAATAAATAAAAAAGAAAAAGACAAAACCACCATCTAAAACCACTATAGGGTTATTTGACCGGTTTTGAAAGTTCAGGGGATAGAATATCTGGTTTTATAGTTTAGGGATGAAGTTTTCCACCTTAGATTGTATGGGGGGTTATGTAAACTTTTTCCGTGAGTTTTTGGTGAATTAGATGACTTTTTTGCCGTGGTCTGCACGAGTTTTCGTTACGATTTCACTAGATATATTTCCTAATACTTATAGATTTCCAGCTGGGCCGAGCACGATGGGCCGGGACTGGCACAACCCTAATAAGCACGGCACTAACACGGCCCGTCCCGGCTACCACCGTGCCCGTGCCTGGGCCGCACATTCAGCCCATGGGCTAGCACGGGCACGGCACGGAAATTGGGCCGACATGATGCGGCCTGCTAAATTTCCACCGTTGGATGATCTAAGAAGCGTTAAAGCTGTTGGATGTAGTATATATATAGGAATCCTAACCCTAACTCCTCTATTTCCCAACCACAGATGCACGGCGCCGCCGCCCGTACTCCCGTCCACTCCATCCTCTTCTACTATCTTTCTTCCCCAACCACTAAACTCCAATACTCCATGGCCGGCTGTATGGGCTCCCTCTGCTCGGCGTCCCGGCGGCAGCGACGCTCGGCTTCCCCAACAACTCCACCTCTATTCTCCATCTCTAGCTCCGTTCTCTGCGCTCAGCGTCCTCGCGGCGACGGCATTGCCGCCGGTGGCGCGACCTTGCAGCGGCAGGAAGAGTAGCTCTGTCCCATAAACTCACACGCGACAACGACAGTGGCGCTCCTGCGAGGCGCGTGGCTAGGGGCGCGACGGGAGCGGCGTCCCCAAGCTTCTATGTGACGACGACACGTCGTTGGCGGCAGCGGTGATGCGTCCCCGAGCTCCGACGTGACGCCGACGCCGCATGCAGCTTCAAGCGGGAACGGTGGCACAGGGAAGCACGCAGTGGCGGACCCAGGAATTGAAACTAAGGTAGTCCTATTTTTTTTCATGCGCAACACGACAAAATTCAAAGAAAAAAATCGGTAAATTGACTATAAAATAAGCAAATTGCGACAATACAATTTAATGTTCAAAGTTTACATAAATTGGTCTGAAACTTACACAAATAGATTACATATAAGATAAGGTCTTACATCAATATAAATGGCTACTTTAGTTTGCGCTTTCTCATTGCCATGAAAGCATGAATTATGTCATCCTCGCTTACAGAAGAGAATATATCACGCTCAATAAAGGTAACCAAATAATCGTTCAATAGCCTATCACTCATACTATTTCTCACCTTATTCTTCACTAAACACAAGGGAGAGAAAACTCTTTCAACACTTGCTGTCGCCACCGGTAAGATCATACCAATTTAAGGACTAAGTACACCAAACCATAATATTCATGTTTATTAGTGCCAACAGGCTTGTTAGAGAGCTCACCAAGGGTGGTCAGTCCTTGAAATCTGTTATCCATCTTCACATCTTCAATATAAGTGCCAAGTTGAATTTTAAGTGTCCTCAAATCCGAACTTGAAAAATCATTGGGATAATAAGTTGCAAGCTTGAGGATTTTCTTAGCATCAAATGAGGCAAATGAATTGGAAGGATTCAATGCTGCCATACAAATAAGCAA
>Ga0182004_10001142_pt1 | contig 18805 bp, 18 predicted proteins | sample Sormic07211540_1_FD_120479 | JGI IMG/M metagenome (GOLD analysis project Ga0182004, IMG submission 120479) | Endophyte microbial communities from Sorghum bicolor roots, Mead, Nebraska, USA - 072115-40_1 MetaG | ecosystem: Host-associated > Plants > Roots > Unclassified | place: USA: Nebraska...
GATCTTGACCTCACTTGCTCTTCACCGTTGCCTCGGTCCATCGGCGTCAAGTCTTGCTCAAGCTTCACCGTCACACGCGGTCCCTCGCTTCAAAGCCTTCGACTTGCCCTTCACTCTTGCAACTGGTTCATCAAGCCAAGCCTCATCTTGATCTTCTCCACCTTGGTCACATGACTCCATGTCATGTCTCATATGCAATGAGCTCCTTCTTCATCACATCATCACCTATGGACTAATCTCATGTGTATCTCATATAAACACTATTAGTCCACCTAAGTTGTCACTCAATTACCAAAACCAAACAAGGACCTTTCACTTGTGTATTAAAAACATATAGATGCGGCGTTGGGCGGGATGGGATCGGGATGCGTGGCCACCGGCAAGCATGGACGCGGCCATCGTCGAGCTAGTGGTGGCGCGAGCGACCAGGGAGGGGATTGGGGCGCGAGCGAGCAGAGCGCAGTGATCTTGTGGCGGCACGACCGACTAGGGAGGGGATCGGGGTGTGAGCGAGCAGAGCTCTTGCTGCCGCATTGGGTGGGATGGGAACGGAGGGGATCGTGGCGCAAGAGAACAGGGGAGGGGATCGCAATGATCGCGGTTTTTTCCTAATGCGAAGACATAGTTGCAAAGGGGCAAAATAAAAGTTGCACAAAAAATATTCATCTTTTAGTCTTTTTAGTTGTAGGAGAAAAGGGAGTGAGAAGAACTTTCTTAGCCTAAAGAATAAAGATAGGTATTCTTCGTTGTCAGAATCAAACTTTGAATAAGTCTACACAAAAAGATTCAGGCCCTAGAAATTTTGATGACCGAAAATTCTCGGTCCACATATTCTAACCTAGCCTAGAATTTCAAAGCAAACCTAGACATTCGAGAACAGCTCAACTAAAAGGTTATAACTTTTCACTCTGAACTTCCATTTTGATTATCTTGGATATTCCAGAAAGCTTATCCTTGAGTGTTATCCATTCTAACATTAAAAAAATCTAATACCACCATGTGTAGGTTTTGCATTGTGACAAGTGTTTCTCTCAAGTTAGCACTTGAGTTTAGTCCGTTTGGTCACTGAGACTTGTCGACACACTTACGTGCATCTCTCTTTGATAGTACAACATGCCTATATTCAAGATAAAAAGAAATCTATTTTCACCACTTGAGTCTTTAGCATCTTCATATGCCATTTCTTTTGAATATATCTTCGTATGGGTTTGCAAGAATCTTTGTCTCCATCATTTAGCAATACCACCTCGAGCATGTGACTTGAACCATTTTCATACATATTATTTCACTTAATGGAATCAAGTCACTTCTTTATATGATTCACAAAAGTTTTGTTTCCCTCGAGATATGACTCTCCATATCTTAATGTGTATAAGACTCAATATAAGCACTTTCCTCTTCACCATAAGCATGGTTTATCGGTGCCCAAGGCGTAGACTTCTCTTTACCCTTGCTTGATCCTTCGAAGCCCTTTCATTGCTACTTCAGCCTCTGAAGCCACATGATGATTTTGAGCTAGTAAGAGGCATACATTTTAATCCATCTTCATTTGCATTCTTGTATTTTGCTTGAACTAGATTGTTTCCATGAACTTTCTTCTCAACTATGGTCTTATTTAGTTCCCAAAAAAAATTGCAAAATTTTTCAGATTCTCCGTCACGTCGAATCTTGCAACACATGCATGAAGCATTAAATATAGATAAAAGAAATAACTAGTTGCACAGTTTACCTGTAATTTATGAGATGAATCTTTTGAGCCTAATTAGTCCATGGTTGAACAATATTTTTCAAATACAGACAAAAGTACTACAATGTCCATTTTGTAAAAATTTTTGGAACTAAACAAGGCTTATGCTTATATTGATTTATTACTATTGCACAACTTGACCGAGCTTCACATTTGAGACTTCATTTGATATCCATCCATAGACATGTGCCTTCTGATATATCCATGCTACGGTTGTCAAGTTGCTTAGTTCAATATATTCTATAATGTAGAGGCAAACTAGTAAACATGTTAGACCTTTAATCGTGTTGTCATTGAATCCACTAAAAAACAATAAAAAGATATATGCACTTATATTATAAAAAGGTCGGATGTAGTATCATCTCATATACCAAAAATAGACATAATATGTTGCTAATAATTAGCAACCATAGTCTTAGTTTTTGTTTAGCCATCCTCTAATTCTAGATCTAGCATCATGATTGTGTCCTTTATTACTCCACCTCCATCCAAAACAGCTGTAATTCTATGTCTAGTCAAGTTAAACTAACTAAGATTTCATTGAGTTTATAAAGAGTATATTCACGTTTAAGACTTTAAATAGATATATTATGAAAATACATGCCATGATAAAGTTAAAGATAATTACTTAGTATGGTAAACATTGTTTTATATAACTTTAGTAAAATTTAAGATATTTTGACCAGACACTATTGTATGCTATTATAGAATTACATCCCCTTTGAATGGGAAAAAGTACTTGTCACTACACTTTTGACTCCAACATCATCAAACCATATTGAGTTGCCACCACATTCTTTTTTCACCTCATATTTAGCATCATCCCTTTTTTCAGCGCTCTCCCTATTGCTTGTCACATGAATGTCCATGTGCCCATGACCCTTATCTATCATGACTAGTGCATGTCAATCCATTGTCTAACAACAATCATCACTGTCGATCTTCCTCTACAAGCATGTATATTGAGAAAAACCCCGCTAGAGAGTAAAGCCCCTAATTCCAAGCCCTAAATATGCTCCTAAGTTGAAAATATTATCTCACCGTCATAGTTGCCATTCATTTCCCTAATAAAATTTAAGTGTTCTAACTTATGGGTCTATATGGCTCATCTTGGCAACATGAGGGGCGAAGCCACACTAAATTGGTGGATAGAGAAAGTGCTTCTAGATGGTGAAAGGAGGAGCAAGAGTCGATTTTCTACCGTCCAAGGTGAAGCCATGTGTTTCAGCGTTTTATGTGGACACTAAATGTGACCTAAGTGTTTTTATGTCTGCCTAATATGATTAATATCACTGACTATACACATCATATTTTCCTAGTATGAAGAAAAGTTGTGTATCTTTGCCATACACATTTTCAATTTGAGACAATGGTCCTTTTATCATCCTCACTAGTAACCTCTATATATTATATAAAAGTTGCCTACGAATCGGGCATTGGCACTATTTCAGGCCCAAAACACTTGATTTTTTGTCCGATGATCCAAATCACATGACTTATTGCATCTCTTATTCCAAACTCACATCTTCTTTCTCTGTGTTCTTTTTCCTCGCTACCTCCTATTTTCATTCGCCACTCATTTATGATGTCCATGCCCACGTCTTGCCCCCCCTCCTGTGTCCCCATACCTTCCACTCACCACTTTCATGCTAACTTGGCATGTCAGACTTTCACTATAGTGCCCCTGCCCTTGTTCTGCCAACCGCCTTCTCCACTACCCGGTCAACAATGCCCATGCTGCCCCCGCATCCGTCACCATGGCCGACCAATCTTGCCATGGTGCCGCCCACGTATCTCCTTCCCTTCTAAGATCGTCGGAGACAAAGAAGATGACACGAAGATGGTGCTAAGCTAGGTATGTGATTGGTAAAAAAAATCAAGTGTTGATGTGGAGTAAAACACACACTAGTGTAGTATAGTATAGGTATAGCATTTCTTCAAATAAACTACTTTGCGATTTTTTGTTGTTGCAAAGTTTCACTTAGGCCTCCTTTGGTTCACAGGAATTTCATAGGAAAAATGGAGGATTGCCTTTTGTATAGGATTCAACACTGTAGCACCCTTTGGCTTATATGATTGAACTATATGAAATGAAAAGGAAATATTCCTTCATAGCTCATTCCATAGGAAATGTACAGGAAAAAAACATCCACTCCTACTTCTTTGTTTCTCTGGCTTGCGTAGGAACGAGGCATATCAAGAGCCGAATCATAGGTATTACCAAGAAATAAAAAGCTAGAGGACAAGCATCACATCACATCATGAGAGATTATATATTCCTATTCCTATGAATTTTCTATAGCCATCCAAACACCTACGTAAATAATTTTTCTGTGTTTTTAGATCCTATATGTTTTGCAGTTCTTATATTTTTTCTATCCCTATGTTTTACAATCCAATCCTATGTTTGGCCTTAAATCTGCTGGACCCACGAGCACAACCGATAACTACACTGCACTGCCACCACAGGGCATAGGCCCACAACTGGTGTGCCCCTTGCAAATATCCCGTCCGCGTCTCCGTCGTCACGTCTTCTAGAAAACGCCGTTACCCTAGCTAATTATCCCCTCCCCGTCGCTATCCACCCCATCGCGTTGCCGGATCGAGCTTGGCTCTCTCGAACCTTGCTTCGCCGCACGGCACCAAAAGCACGGCCGCGCCCGCGCCCTCATCCCCTCCACACGTTTCCGCCTCCCGATCCACAGCCGCCGTAGGCCGCCGCCGACACAGCTCCTACCCATCGCAACTCTCCAGCCCTCGGAGGCCCGAGGCTCATCAACCCGCGCTCCTTCATCCTCGGCACCTCACCCGGCGGCGCGGGCGCGCAGTGCCCACCGAGAGCCGCGCGGCACAGCCGCTCTTGTTGTCCTCCGTGGTAAGGGCTGGTGGCTTGCCTTCTGATCGCTTCTCTTATGTCCGCGTGTCTCCTGTGTGATCTGAATGTTTGGTTGGTGCGCACAGGGTGCGGTTCGACGCGTCGGCAGGATGGCGGCGAGCGCGCGGGATAGCGCGGATGCGGCGGAGCGAGTTGTCGATGACCACGACGGTTGGGTGTCGGACGGCGAGATGGACGTGGAGATGGATGTGGAAGGCGAGTTCCAAGACCTCGACGCCGACCGGAGGGACGGCGGCGCGGATGGTGATGATGAGTACTTGCTGGTGCGTATATGACCTTTTCCTGGTGCTCCTGGCGTGTGTCGAGTGCTTTTGTTTCTGTCGAACTCGCAAATCTGAGGTGGCCGACGCGTGATGGCTCGGTTTGTACTCTCAATTGCTTGCCTAAGGTTCCTGCCGGCTTTTTATTCACATGCGAAAGTCGAGATTGAGATCGTTCTGGGCTTGGTGGTAGCATGGCGTGGTACATGTCTGTGCTAGATCATTAAAATTGCTCATGGACATAGATGGATCTTCATGTGTACTAGGTTTCTATTCTTTCCGGAATATAGGTTTATATTGCTATAATTTAAGCTAAGTTTTATGGTGTAGGTGTCATGTTATTGATGGGGTGAACCAGGTGGTAAAACATATGCGGAAAACGATTTGAAAAACAAGAAGGCAATTGTTTTGTTAGGGTAGTGTAGAAATGTTAATTTGCAGAAATTAAGCCAACTGGAGAATATAAAGCAGCAGCAGTAGTATGTTTTTTCAACTAAATTTCAAAGTGCATGTCGAATTGCGACGAAACATTAGCAGAGTGATAGACCAAACGTGAAAAGATTTCTCTAATTTTCTGGCTAAGTTGCAGTGTTGTTTTTTCCTCATTTAGTCCTTGGCTGCTGAATTATTTATGGGACAGGGAGACTTGATGTCAACGGGGCTTGTGGAGCAGATTTGTTTTGGCCAATCATTTAGGTCTAGAATGCTATGTCTTTTCTTTTCTTGTGCTTATCTTCAGCCAATAATGATTTGGTTTACCAGGTCGCTTTCGTACTAGGCATTTGTTGCATAATTGTCTATGCCCAACATGGCACGGTGTTGCAGATGCATTGTTTCGTCCTTGTTTGATTGGGCTTGGACCAACGAGCTTGAAACACAGATTTTAATTAGAATATTTGACTCATGTCTTATCCTTCTTGATTCGAGTTAAAATTAGTTCACCTTTTGAATTAACTACTCACTTAACTGAGGGCATGTTTTCGGCATAAGCACAAGATCACCAGCACTTATCTGCATCGGCTTAGGCAATGATCAATCATGATGTGATGATTGCCGCTGCAGCTTATCGGCGATTAAAATCCGTTTGATATTTCTTGGATTATGTCTATATTTTTATGCCAAAACTGAGAAATGATGAATTTGATTCAACCCTTAAGATTGCTCAGATGGTGTTGTTCATTTAGTGTTTATAACTTATTCCCATTGATAATTGTCTATGTTCTACAGCTCACTAGGATAAGGGACACGTCGGCAGCTGAAGCAAGGGCAGGAAAGGATATACAAGGTATACCATGGGAGAGGATACACATAGCCAGGCAAGATTACCGAAAAGCTAGGTTGGAACAGTATAAGAACTATGAAAATTTCCCTCAATCAGGAGAGCTCATGGATAAGGTCTTCACTAGCATCTAGTCTTATTTCATTAAAGGTTGTTTTTAATTTATTCCAAATATTCATATTTCCTAATTATTTTCAAAATATTTTTCTTAGTTGTGCAAGCAAGTGGAGAAGAGCAGCAAGTATTATGAGTTTCAGCACAACACACGATCAGTGAAGCCATCAATTCTCCATTTTCAGGTGATTTTGCATTGTGTCCTACCTTTATTGCAAAATGAGTAACTAACTGTACTATATTCATTCAAAAAAAGTTATCTGTACTATATATGTGAGAAAAGGTTCTTGTGGATTGTCTATTTCCTTCATACTTGCCAGCATTTAGAAGGCTTTCTTCACAAACTTGCAAGGTGCATGTACCACATGTATTCAACAATCCATATTAGCAAGAAATTCGAGGAAGAAAATTAATGTCCTTTTTTGTGTGGCGCTAAATAGGACTTTTACATGAAAATTTTAATTCACCAATAACAACAAAACCTTTGTGTAAAGTATGCTGGGGTAGGCTAGAGACAAAACCCAGCTAGAGTCACTAATAAAAGAGCATGATGAGAGGAATGTTAGCAAGTGAAGAACATTTATACTTGTTTTAAAACAAGTAAACAAATGTCTTTTTAGTTATAACCAAGAAAAGAGTTAAGATGTGTTCCTTTGCATTAGGATCAGCTTTATTCTCTGCTATGAAATGGAAACTGGTTAATTTGTTTGTTTGCATTATAATCTTGTCATATGACTCCCAAGGCTGAACAGTACCGACTAACTATTGCTTCTGTAGCTTAGGAATTTGCTATGGGCAACCTCGAAGCATGATGTCTATTTCATGTCAAATTCTACAGTAAGCCACTGGTCAGCATTGTCTCACAAATTATCAGAGGTTCTCGACTTCTCTGGGCACGTTGCTCCAGCGGAGGTATTCCCCTTGTAGTTTCCTGCTTGCAACCTTCTGATCTAATAATCATTTTTTATTTTTTGATGTTCTTTTCTCTAAAAATCAAATAGGTCTCATTGTTAATGCAAGTTTGGTCCTCTCTTTTTTCCTCCTCACAGAAGCATCCTGGCAGTTTACTAGAAGGTTTCTCTGGGGTTCAAGTTAGCACACTTGCTGTGAATGAGGGTTTGTTGGTAGCTGGTGGTTTTCAAGGAGAACTAATTGGCAAGGTAAGCCACCAATGAAGACTTGGTTGTAACTTTGGTTTGGCTGTTTTATCCACCCATAGGATCTAGCTCTAGATCTCCATTTCCTTTCAGTCTCTCTTTGTTTATTATTTTACTTGGTATCATTTTAGAGCAACCACAATGTTGCCATAAACCAGTCCATAGCCATTAAAATATTCACTACAGGCTACCTGAAACATTGTAGTAGTAGTCCATATAGCAGTCCATAGTAAAAGGTGCCCATAGTACAGGTGTAAAATGATAAAGATCTAAAATGGAAGGATTTAAACTTTTATTCTGCACAGGAATATTTTTTTAGATAGATGTATTCATCACCAGCGTGCTTTCTTATTTTGTTCTGAAACTTCTAGTGCTGTGACAATAAGCAATCCAGTGAAAGCACTGCTCAGCAGCTATTTTTTTATGTTGTTACAGGATTTGGAAGGCCGTAATGTAAAATTCTGTGCAAGGACAACTTTGAGTGACAATGCTATAACAAACGCCATAGATATACACAGATCGACAAGGTGAGAAACTAACTTTTCAGAACCTATCTGAAGATGTACATTGTCATTAAAATCTAAAGGTCTCCAAATTGCTTTTCAGTGGAAGCTTGCGCATTACAGTATCTAACAACGATTGTGGTGTTCGTGAATATGATATGGAGAGATTTCAGCTCTTGAACCACTACCGTTATAACTGGCCGGTTAATGTAAGTTCTACCTCATTGGGATTCAATGTACTGTTTTGGTTATTTCATCCATATGATTCATCATTTGCTTCGGTAACAACAGCACACATCCGTGAGCCCGGATAAGAAACTTTTGGCTGTGGTTGGAGATGATCGGGATGCTCTTCTTGTGGATTCACGAAATGGAAAGGTATTTTTTTTTCTTATTTTTTCAGTTTTTTTTTGGTTTATTAATTTGGGATTTTGTGGCTTAATTCACAACTTATTACTATTACTGCCATTCTTTCATTACATCAATATTGTGAGGTTCTTTATCAAAAAAATATCAACATTGTAACATCTATTGGCCATGACCTTTTTTAAAAATGTTCCTGGTACAGTAGGGCCTGTTTTGAAGTCATTTTTAAGGACCATAGTATCAAGAAACTATAATTTTAGAAACCGGTGGCCTGCAAAACTACATTTTAGAGAAAGAGGTCCTGAGTGGAGTTTCTAATCTTTTTCCTTAAAAGGTTTTTCTCATATCTAGTTTTACCACCGTAACAGCAAGAGATATTTTGGGGCTTTACAATCATGTTTTGTTACTAACTGAACACACATGAGAAGTGAAATGCGGAATTGATGTGTTTTGCAGGTAACCTCTACCCTAGTTGGCCATCTGGACTACTCATTTGCTACGGCATGGCACCCGGATAGCCAGACCTTTGCGACCGGGAACCAGGACAAAACCTGCCGCATCTGGGACACCCGCAACTTGTCGACCTCGCTTGCGGTTTTGCGGGGCAACATCGGTGCGATCCGTTGCATCCGCTACTCCTCCGACGGGCGGTTCCTGGTGTTCTCGGAGCCTGCCGACTTTGTTCATGTGTACAGCGTGGCAGCAGACTACAAGAAACGACAAGAGATCGATTTCTTTGGTGAGGTGTCTGGGATCACGCTCAGCCCGGACGATGAGTCCCTGTTCGTCGGAGTGTGCGACCGTGTCTATGCCAGCCTGTTGCAGTACAGGATGATCCATGCATTCGACTATCTTGACTCGTACGTGTGAAGAATAGAGCTTTGTGTTGTGCTGGGTACTGGCTGAAGGTCACTTGCTCTCGGTGACGGTTCTGGTGCGCAGTTCAGGGAATGTATCTGCCTGCTGTTGTGCGCTAGACTCGACGTCAGCGAGTCTGCCGTGTAAATAGTTCAGCAATTGAAGCGTAGTGCTGTGGACCAATATTGTCTGAACATATGAGCAGAGTAATGTATGTTTGCGTTGTTGGTTCCAGACTCCAGAATACAAATAGTTTTGGACCAAATTCCTAAAGCGGTGTACTGTGGAACAGATGAAGGGCTAGTTTGGCTTCAATTGTATTCACTTCGATCTCTATTGGAGTGGATTAAGGTAGAAATTAGTCAATTTTGCATTTCAATCCACTTCGATACGTGATTGAGATGGAGGGTAGTTAACATCTGTTGTTTTTATTAAGAGCCTGTCTGTTAGGGTTTTTGTCCTAGATTTACAAACTGTTTTTCTACCTTCTACTAATTAGGACCTAATGAAATAATTTTAATGTAGAAGCTATTCTTGGGCTTCCTCACAGAGGCACAGTTTTTCACATTTTTATGAAGCTAAAAATACTAGCTTCCATTGCTATCTTTCTTTGTTTTACAAATGTTTTTTGAAAATAGGTTTAGCTTTACTAGTGAAGCTGCTTTATAAAAACTAAAACGAAAAAAACCTACTCATTAGTGAAGTTGAGCTATACTAAACAAACTCTAAATTTACAGGATATAGCTATAGTACTACTCAGTTTATTCCAAATTAAAGCATTGTTTTTTTATATATGTAGTAAAAAAATGTATCTATAAAAAGTTATACTAGAAAAGACAAAGACTATAATTACAAATAGAGAGAATATCATATCCTATGTTTAAAATTATAAATCATTCTATTAGTAAAATTTATGTACCTAGCATTTCTCTATTTTAAATTATAAATTATTCTATCTAGCATAGTTTCAATGACTTAGGCCCTGCTTGGATGTCATGACAGTCTTGCACTTTTTGCCCCCCCCCCCCCTTTTTTTACCATTTCCCATAAGGATCCAAACACGTGAGCAAATGGGCAAAACAATTGCTCTTTCCATTTGCTCTACTAGAGGTCCTAAATTAGGTTAAAAGTGCAACACTCTCTTCCTCTCTCATTTCTCTGTCACCTTGTAGTACGTTCTAGCCTCTAGATCAAACACACCACTTAGACTAAACTTTAGCACCTTCATAAAAAAGAGCTTTAGTCTATTCATTTGAGTTTATCTGTCGAATTTGTTAAACATTCAACAGTGTTTTTTTATAATAAATCAGCAAACAATATTTTCAGTTATGGCTCAGCGTGCGCCAAATAGATTTAAACACCACCTTAGAATTTAGTACTGTATAAATATACTAAATAAATGCGCTATGGGTACGGTGGATCTAATCAAATCGATGTAATGTTCAAAACCAATACTCCATTTTTTTTAAAGGAAAGGTGTGTGTCAAGATGCCAACCGTTGATTCTGCTGTTCAACTGCTTTGAAAGGAGAAGTGTGTGTGAAGATCTCAACCGTTGATTCGACATTTAACTGCCCGCACTTAACCAATCTTGCCGCCACCGCAGACGGGCGCTCGTGTTCGGAATCTCATCCAGTCCATTCGGCCACTCCGCCGGGAGATCGGCCTCACGGCTAACGCAAAAAATCTCACCAGTCACCCTATAGTTCAGCGGCAGCAAAGCTCCCTCCAATTTCGAGCTCGCCAATGGCCGCTGGGCCAGTGACCGCGCCCTTCTCAATGGCGGTCCCCTCTGCGCGCCGTAACCGAGCGCTCGTACCGACAGTCTCCGCGGCCCGCGAGCCGGCGCGCGCGTGGACAGCGGCCGGCGCGGAGGGGAGGGCGCGGAGAGGGAAGGAGGCGGAGGTGGAGGACGAGGAGGAAGCGGAGAGGCGGCGGAAGGAAGAGGTGAACCGGAAGATCGCGTCCCGGAAGGCGCTGTCAGTCATCCTCCGGCGCGAGGCCACCAAAGCGGTCCTCGATAAGCGCAAGCCCGGCAAGGGCACGCGCCGCCTCCTCCCCGGCACCGTCCTCGAGGCCCTGCACGAACGCGTCGCCGCCCTCCGATGGGACTCCGCCCTCAAGGTCCTGCTCCCTTCGACCCCCCAAATCACCTCTTTTGCAGTCGCACCACAGCTTCTTATCCGGATGAAACGACGCTTAATCCTGCCGCGCCCACTGCCGCGCAGGTGTTCGAGCTAATGCGGGACCAGGTGTGGTACAGGCCTTACATCGGCATCTACATCAAGCTCATAACCATGCTCGGCAAGTGCAAGAAGCCAGAGAAGGCGCACGAGCTCTTCCAGGCGATGATCGATGAGGGTTGCGCGCCCAACCTCGAGTCCTACACAGCCCTCGTCTCCGCGTACAGCAGGAGCGGCCGATTCCATGAGGCATTCAACCTGCTTGATCGGATGAAGGACACCCCGGGTTGCCAGCCTGATGTGAAGACGTACTCGATTCTCATCAAGTCATGCTTACACGCTTATGATTTTGAGAAGGTGAAGAGTTTGCTGACTGATATGGCACGGGCAGGCATCCGGCCTAACACTGTCACCTATAATACATTGATTGATGCCTATGGGAAAGCAAGAAGGTAACTGACCGCAAGAATCTATGCTTATATAATCCAAATATGTAATGATTGATCATATATTTGGTAATAAATGATGTCTTAAAATTCTACTAGCTCTAAAGGGATGCACCATGTTTACCTGAAACCTAGATAACAAGTTACCATCTCAGAGTCTGAAGTAGTTTTACCATTCATTGAATTTTGTAGTCACCCAAATCTTTAGTTATTCATGATTAGGTTCCATGGAATATAGTTCATGAAATGCTCTTTCAATTTTTTTACCAAAGCATTCTGAAAATTTTCTTGTACTCTGTTCTTGATAATGAGCCTGATTGTTGTTAAAAGAAAAAAAAATCTTGTTTACTGCAGTTCCTCCTTCCTAGTAGATGCACTGATAATACAGCTGAACCTTGAATTTTGAGCTGTGCCCTTATATCCAGTTATTCCTGAATTGGGTACTATGAAATAGAGCTCAGCTAATGCTATTTTAATTTAAAGGTTTCCTGAGATGGAATCAACTCTTCTGAAGATGTTGTCACAAAATTGCAAGCCTGATATCTGGACAATGAATTCTACTCTCAGAGCTTTTGGCAGTAGTGGTCAGATTGAGACAATGGAAAGCTGCTATGAGAAGTTCCAGGCCTCTGGTATTGTCCCAAACATTAAGACCTACAATATCTTGCTCGATTCCTATGGTAAAGCCAAAATGTATGAGAAGATGGGAGCTGTGATGGAGTACATGCAGAAGTACTACTATTCTTGGACAATAGTCACTTACAATGTAGTGATTGATGCATTTGGAAGGGCCGGCGACCTCGAGCAGATGGAATATATATTTAGGCTAATGAAATCTGAGCGTATAAAGCCTAATTGTGTTACACTCTGTTCAGTGGTTAGAGCATATGGAAGAGCTGGGGAAGTTAAGAAAATAAAGACAGTGTTGAGAATCGTTGAGAATTCTGACATAACATTGGACATTGTATTCTTCAACTGCTTGGTGGATGCATATGGGAGGGTGGGGTGCTTGGCAGAGATGTGGGATATTCTTGATTTGATGAAGGAGCATAGATGCAAACCAGACAAGGTAACATGTGCTACCATGATCAAATGGTTTCTCATCAAAGGAATCGACGATCATCGTGTTCAGTACCTACGTGATCTTAAAGATGGCCGAGCAACAGATGATACATAGGAGTGAACACAAAAACAACTCATGGACTGTTGGCTTTTGTATGCATTTTTTTAAGGAATGGATCTTTCAGGGCCTTGGTTTACATACATGCATGAATCCCGCATTCCCACCTGGCCTACAATATAATGAGTCACTGACTTGAATGCTACTGAATCAAACATTACTCAGAGAGTCAGATATCATGAGTCACACTGCTCACTGACTTGAGTGCTGCTGAATCAAACATTCTTATTATATTCCCCATGACTATGTATGAGAAGCACATGGAAAATTAATTTTGCAATTTCAGTAGCACAGAGCTATATAGGGACATCTTTAAGAAAGCTACTAATAGTTAGGGCATCTCGTGAATGAATAGTTTCTGGAGAAGATTGAATCAAGTTTTAATGAATGGCGAATAATGAACAATACTGGAATATAAAGCTCATATTGAGAAAAAGTGGCAGGTTTTAGAAGCAGAGGAGACAAGACATGCTGGTGAAATTGATCAGATTCTGCTAGTTGTTCTGACTTGATGTATCAACGTAGTTGTACATGACTTTTACTGTTGACTAGTGCAAAGACACTTTAGTGTTTCATATGTCAATTCTAGGAAATTACATTATTGTAGGCGATTCTTTGGTATGTCACCTAACATTTTCTATCAGTGTCATCCAAAGAAAGAGAATATAACTGACCGGAGTTTTTTCTGAAAGGAGATCCTCCTTGACCTTATTAGAACAATGACTTCAAAGACTTTGTAGTCGAGCTGCTTTCTGGAGCACCCTTTCTTTTGGCTTTAATATCGGCTCCATTATTTGATGTCTTCTAATAGGTTGATCACTCAGCATCCTGTTGTTTCTCAATGGTCATACCACTCATTGGTTGTTCTGTTAATACAGTTACAGATTTAGTCACTGAAAAAAATCTTAATATTACAGAATTTCTGGTATTGTACATGATCTAATACTGTGATTTTGATGGTGTTATTCCTTACATGTGAACGGATGATACAGAGGAGTTGGTCTCAGCTTGTATCATAACGTGAGTATAAAAATTCATATATGTGATGATGTGAAGTTTTTGTAGCAAGCTATCTATAATGAAATTATATTCCATGATTTCATTCATTATTTTAAATTTTAGTGGCATCAGCAGCTATAAATCTATGGAGGAAGTTCAGAACCAACTGCAAGTAAGAAGTAAGGACTCCAATCTGAAGTTTGCAACTGTACTGATTTCAACAACCTTGTGGTTACTCTTAATTGACTGCAGAGTTTGTTTTGAAGCTTCTACTAACTGAACCCATAACTTCTTTACAAGAAGGAATCCACATAGAAAGCGCTTCCACAAATTGTAACGTGCCACCAGCTCTCCTGTGTGTTCGAAAAAAGTGTGATTTGAATTTTGATCTGGCTTAATATAATACTCCAAAATTTTTATTTTGGATTTTTATTAGGAAAACACTAAATAAAATGGAAGATTTAAATTTTTCTAAAATATTCAAAGATTTATCTAATTGTTGATAATTTAAAGTGAGAAAAATGTGGAATTTTAAAACTTTTATAAAGTTAAGCGAGGGGTGCTTGTTTTTGTTTGTTGCGACCTTGCTTGGTCCTGGTTGTGTGAGAAAAACAATTTTCTAAAATTCAAGTCAACCATGATTAGGTCCTTTTTGGCTTTTGGTAAATAAAATCCCAAAAGTCCTATTCCAAAATAAATTCAAATTTGAGTTTAAAAAACAACAATTTAAAACGTTTAAAATAAAATATGTTTTGTTTTCAAAAGTAGGAAAGAAAACCAATTCCAAAATAATCTCAGAGTATTGAATGAAATTTTGTTTGAACAATAGCTGGTAAAATGGTTTAAATCCTTTTGAAATAAAAAGAAAAACCTGGCATTTTCTTTATTCGTTTTCAGCCTGCTCTCCCTATGCGCACGCCCCTCCTCTTTGGGTCTCGGCCCAGCAGCCGCAGCACCAGCCCAGCTCTCGTGCCTCGGCCCAGCTGCGTCGGCCCAGCACCCGCAGCGGGCCCTGCTCGCCAGCCCTCGCGGCTCCCGCCTGAGCCGCTGATGTCTGGGCCCCACGCGTCAGCGGGGAGGGGTCATCCCCTACCTCCCGCATCGCACAGGGAGCCCCCGCAGTCGCCCGATCCCTCCCTATGCGCGCCCCACGAGGTTCGTCAGCCTATAAAGGGGCTCGCCCCTGCGTACCGCGCCTCCCTGCTAACCCTAGGAGGAGCCGCCGCCACCTCTCGTTCCCTAGCAGTGCCAGCCGCTATAGCCGCCGCCTTCAAGCTCCGCGCCACCATCGATCTCCTCGGCTGTCGCGCCCCAGACAACAAGGACTACCCCCGAGCTTCGCTGTGTGGTAAGGAATCCGCTGATGCCCTTCTCGTTCCCATCTCTCTTTCAGTCGTGCGTAATGACCTCGCCGGAGTGGTGCGGCCATCGAGCCGCCCCGCCGTGCGCTGCCGCCACCGGCCATCTACAGCTGCTACGAGTCCTTGTGTCGAGTCCGCTAGGCCAAGCCGCCCCCGTCCGTACTCTCGCCTCGGCCTCCCGTGTCCTGCCGCACAAATTCGCTGAGCTCCGGCGAGCTTCTGTCCACACAAATCAACTGCTGAAAGGAGGATTGGTCATTCTTTAGCTTGTCGCAGTTCTGACGGTAGGCACCTACACCGATGGTTGCATAACTGAAGTGCTCGGTGAGGCTACGTTTCTCCTTGCAATGGTCGATGTCGGTAGGCGTCCCCTTACCCTCACATTGCTTGTTGCAGTCATCTGTCTTGGCAACTATTGTGCTGACCCTGTCAGCAATTTCTCCTACTAGCACACATGGGGCTCCTAGGATGAGGGTCACTATGAATAGAGTTCCAACAATGTTTCTCATCTGGGCCATTATTGTTGTCCCTATTTAGCTATTGCATGATGAGACAGGTTTACTCATGGAGCTACTGTGTCATCCTTTATATATAGTGGAGGGGAGCACATAAATTAGGCAAGAGTGTGAGGCCACGAGAGCTTCACAGTGAACCATTTGGTGGTAAGTGCATTCCCGTCTTTCAATTTTTCTCTTTCTTTCGCTTTACCTCATAGGTGTTGTTCACTTGGCAACCATGCTTGGGTTTCAATCATTTTGGCTGGTGGAAACAAATTGCCGGAACGGGGTTCTTCTCCAGCGAACTCAATGCCAAGCTCTACAGAGCCGCTCTTCCCTTTCTTCTTGTTTCTCAGGGTAGCTTAGGTTTTGGCAGAGCTCCCACGACACACACGGGACGCTCTACTGTACCCACCGGCACCGGACATGACGCGCAGCGCCGCCGTGATCTCGCTGGCATCTTGGCTCTCGTGGCCAGCCCTAACCACACCGTCTCTAGCCAAGCCACCTACCTAGGAAGCTTCACCGTGGCTCACTGGTGGCCGTAGGAAACCTTAGCGCACGATCTACCGGCTTGAGAACGCCGGCGTGGCGCCGAGCATCTCCGTCGAGCCGCTATGGCCGACGGCGAGCCCCCTCCGGCGACTCCGCCGTGGGAAGAAGGGTTCCAATCGAAGCGCATGGTCGTGGGGATCACTCTGGTACCCTTGGTTTGGCCGAAGACCTCACCGTCGACGAGAAATCCCCGGTGAGCCACCATGCTCTGTCAGGGTGACGCTGACGCGTGGGTCCCACGTGTGAGTGACTCATCCTTTCCCTCCTATTCTTTATTCAAATTTCTAGATTATGCTCAATCTTGCAAAATTCATATCTCTTGTTCCTGAGCTCCGATGGCTAGTTTTTATTAAAAGTATAAAATGTGCTATGTTTTCTGTAAAAATAATTGTTGAGAATTAATATTGACTAAATAAAAGGAAATTCATACCTTTCTGTAAAGTGCTCCAATTGTGATGAAAATTTTATGACAAGCTCTGTATGGTAGTAGTATGCTCTGGTAATTATTTCATGATTTTTGGAGGCTGTATGATTGGTATGTAATTTATGCTTGATTAATTGCTTTAATACTTGTATAAATCATTATAAATCATGTATGCTTGTTCTGGTGTTCTACTTTGGCATGAATTATGTTAATAGTAGTAGAATAACAAGAATAATATGAAATCTATTGTTTGACACTGTTTAACCCAAGTTTCCTAATTTATGGTTAAAAGCACCTTGTTACTTGATAATTAGATATCTAAGGTTTGGCATGTGAAATTTCTCTGAAAATTTTATGGTGATGTTTATGTGTCATGCCTGTGCTGCTGTAATTTTTGTAGATTTTTCTGAGCGCTGAGGCTTATATATCCTAATTATGCTCTTTTATGAAAATAAATTAATAAATGCTATATAAATAATGTTTTGGTGAGTAACATGTGGTTTTCTGGTAATTTTATATCATATGTGTTCTGGTGAGTCACTTGGTTGACACCAAATATGCTTTTACCATGTTAGTAAGTAATTAAGTTAAGGTTAATTAACCTTTCTGAACAGCAAGGGGTAAATCTGGTAATTGCTTGATGCTAAGTATGTTTTATGGAGAACTTGCTTATACAAAAGTTGTTTTAAACTTTATTCTCTAGCTGTGGTTTAATTTTGTTGGCCTTTGGCCTAGTGGTTTAAAAGTTATGCTTGTTCCAAGTTAGGTTCCAGTTTAGGGTTGCTCTCTGTTTGTCTGGAGCAGAACCTGGAACTTTGTAATTTCGACCTGTTTAACTTATGAATAATGCTGAGGCGTGTAAAAATAAAATGTAGGTAATTTTATAAGCTTACCATAATATCTTAAATCATGTTCTTTGGATCTGTACATCTCAAGATATGACCTGTTATCTGAGCTGCTGTGTTGTGTAAGAAGTGCAGTTTGATTGTGTAGTTAGTTTGTATCTTTGTTAGGTCTTGTGGTGCTCTTGTGTAGATGTGTTGTGGAGATTACTCAGTAAATGAGTGTCCAATGAGGTTCTTGATAAATATGCATGTGACGTATCCCCCATTTCCTTATATGCATACATTCTTTACTCACTGCACGTTCATGCAATAGGTGCATCGGAAGACGGAGCCACGTACGAGATCGAGCGTGTGAATCCGGAAGACCAGGAGAAACCCTAACCAAATATAGAAGAGGTCAATCAAATCATAGAGTGAATAAATACAAGGTGATAGCAATGGTTTAGGAACACAACAAAGATTGAGATGACTATCATAGGCTACACGTGCAAAAATTTATTTTGGAAGATTGATGGTTATATTTATTGGACAAGGAGCCTAGCACACGGCAATGATGGTTTGGTTTACGGATATACCGAAAAATTTCTAAACCCATACATTGTTGCCAACAATAAACTACTACTTCCCACTAAGCATTGACAATTTGTTTCCATCAGCCAAAATGGTTGAAACCCATGCATGGTTGCCAAGTGAACAACATCTATGAGGTAAAGTGAAAGACAAAGAAAATTGGAAGACGGGCATCCACTTACCACTAAATGGTTCAGCGTGAAGCTCCCGTGGCCTCACACCCTTGCCTAATTTATGTGCTCCCCTCCACTATATATATACAGGATGACACAGTAGCTCCATGGGTAAACCCGTCTCATCATCCAATAGCTGAATAGGGACAACAAAAATGGCCCAGGTGAGAAACATTGTTGGAGCTCTATTCATAGTGACCCTCATCCTAGGAGCCCCATGTGTGCTAGCAGGAGAATTGCTGACAAGGTCAGCATGGTAGTTGCCAAGGTAGATGACTGCAACAAGCAATGTGAGGGTAAGGGGACGCCTGCCGACATCGACCATTGCAAGGAGAAGTGTAGCCTCACCGAGCACTTCAGTTATGCGACCATCGGTGTAGGTGCCTGCCGTCA
>Ga0182004_10001143_pt1 | contig 18803 bp, 20 predicted proteins | sample Sormic07211540_1_FD_120479 | JGI IMG/M metagenome (GOLD analysis project Ga0182004, IMG submission 120479) | Endophyte microbial communities from Sorghum bicolor roots, Mead, Nebraska, USA - 072115-40_1 MetaG | ecosystem: Host-associated > Plants > Roots > Unclassified | place: USA: Nebraska...
ATTCAGGTTGCCGGTTAAAGACGGTGGTTGGCTTCGAGTTTTATTTGTCAGGTTGCACTAGTTATCACTGCTTGCAGCAAGTTATCCGGCTGTTCTTCAGCTAGTTATCGATGTTCTTCCTACATCGTGAAGATCGGGCCAACATGTCGCATCGGTCGACCAAGCTTTGGTGAGGTGAGCACACCAGCCTTGCTCCATTGCTGTCCCCATCAGTCATGGAGTGCAACATGTGTTCTTATTTGGTTTGGTTCTTCTGGTGGGTCCGTGGATCCTTGTACCTCCATATTTCACCCTTGAACAGAAACACAAATGTGATGTGAGGGTCGAGATGGACTTGGATGTGTTGTCTTAGGATCCTGGAATTGAGCCAGCACCTGGACCGCCCCAAGTGTAGGTCGGCCGACTGGGACTTGGTGGGTCCAGGGGCTCATTTTCTCCCAAATATAGGTGTTCCTGCATCCAAATACTTAGAGCACAAGTGGAACCTCTTAGTGATAAAAGATGCCTATGCTATGCCATTCTTCCACTATTTTCGGGCTGTTGACGGTGTTTTCATGTGTGGATTTTATAGCTTATCCACCGTCAACAGCCACTCACCAACAACCTTCAAGTTAAGCTCTTTGATGTCTAGCGAATTGATTACATGGGACCTTTTCCAAAGTCAAAGGGATGTGAGCACATTCTTGTGGGAGTTGACTATGTCTCCAAGTGGGTATTAGTCACCGTCAACAGCCAATTAGGCTCAATCTCGTAGATCCTGCCTCCACCGACCTTGAGGAGTAATCTTGAAAACCTATTTAGGCCGGTTTGATCCGAGGGCTATGGTGCAATCAAGAGGGCTATATAAGCAAGGCCCCTAGCCCCTGGATCAGTACCAATTCATAAACCCTAATTCATATTTTCCAAAGAGAATTATCCAGAGAGGAGTCCCTTGAATGGATCTATCTCTTTAGGGTTTTAGCAACAAGAGAGATTGAGAGAGTACAGGGTGAAGGTAGAAGTGGAGGAAGCCTAGCCTATTGGTGTCTCCTCTCAAGTTGTACCTGTGGGATCAAAGTCTCATAACCTGAGGCATGGTTCTAGAATCATTCGACAATTTGACTTCTAATACTATAAAGTTTATTGTTCTTTGGTTTATGGGTTTACTTTATTCACTTTGTGTAGGGAATAAAGTAATTATTCATAGTGTAAGTGCGGTGCTTGGGCTAGGAATACTCGTAGATACTTCCTATATGGCCTGATTTTGTGGTAACAATGGGGGGAAGTGACAGTCCCCTTGGTGTCTCCATAATCCATGTCCCATTAGGAGGTAAGGTAGGAAATATTGTGTTAGGGTTAAGCATGCTCTGTGGTGTCTCTTTTCCTTAGGTGCTCCACTTAGAACAATAACTAAACAGCTTACCATAAGTTAGAGGAAGACTGATAGAGTAATCCTCTCTATATCACTCATATCTTACTATCTTGTCTGTAGCATAGGGGTTAAGTATAGATTTGGGTTAGTTAGGTGCATGTTTTCTCTCTGTGGATAAATAAATAACGATACTCTAGAATATCTCTCATGTGAAGTGCTCACTGATATCCGTACACTTGCAGATTATTTCTCTATGTGCGTATCTAGTATCAAAAGGGAGCCTCATCAAGCCAAACTTATGAGTCCACATATGTTGCTCACCATACCATGTTCTTCATTGGTCATGAGAGCATCTATCTGAGCATGAACCTCGGCCCCAGCCCTCAAGCGTGGTCTCGGGTCCGTCACTTTGACACCTTTTGTAAAGCTCTTGATGTCTTCTCTAAATGGATGGTCAAGAGGGAGGAATTGACGATGTTTGTTGAAAGACGAATTGTTGACACCCTTCTTCAACAATGTGAACCTCATAGCTTCCTTGCATAATGGGCATGGGAACTTCACCAAAACACACCAGACATACATTAACCCATACGCTAGGAAGTCCTGCTAGGAGTAGTGTACCAGACGTGCATTTTGGTGCTTGTCTTCATAGCTCGGTCATATGTCCACACCCCTTTGAACCAAGCACTGATCTATCACAGGCATACCATGTTCTTGTCATTGATCACAGGCTCCATGAAGACACCCATATTACTCCCCTGGTGTCCTGGAATAATGAATGATAGGAACACAATTGCCGTTGAAGGGAGAAATTTGGGGGAGATTGAGGGGGATGATGACATGGGCCAACATGTGTATGGTGCAGCCATCATACCATATGGATTGAACCCATCTATTGTTTGTGCGACATGTACATTACGAGCCTCCTCTACTTTGAGAGGATGGCGCACATTGAAGTACTTACATGCATTAGCATCGGATGGATGTACCATCTTCTCAGGATTGTATTGTGTGCCATTTCTATGCCATGTCGCACGGTTGTCAGAGGACACAGTAGGGTCTGATGGTGTTTTGACATGTCACTTGGATTGTAGAGGTCTCAAGTGAGTTGCCATTCTTGTGGTGCGCGTGGGAGCCGGCTGAGTTTTCTGTGATCGGCGTGGTGGCAATGTGTCTCTGTGGGGCAGGGCTGGGACGTTGGCATAGGGTGGTCACAGGCGGTGGCAGCACGGCGAGCTGCGAGCGGGTGCAGGGCATGTATGGTGGCGGCGTGGACATGGTGATGATGGGAGTGTTGTTTGATCCCTCCAGATTGTTTTGTTTCGAGGTTTCTTTCCTTCCTTTTAATCATGTCGCAAGGGGCAGCACCAATCGGTTACATGCAAGGGAGGTGAAGACATGCAACAGCGTGCAATGCTAATCTTGCTCTTTCCTTCTGAAACAAACAATAGATTTGGTCTCTCCTTTTTTATTTGAATTGAATATTGCAACGGCAGCCACGCATGTTTGAGAGACAGACTGTGGGAATATAGCAAGCAGGACTTTGGGGCCACATTGAAATTTCGCACCAAAAAGTGTCCATGTTTTGTTCTTTTTCTCCTAAACTAAAAAGAACAAAAAGGAAGACAATCATTTGGTGCAACAACAATTGTGTCTCGCCTTAGCTTCACCTCATCCTGTGCAAAAAGAAGTTTTCCACCTCTGCCTATTTGGTTGTCGCACGTCCGTCCACAGCAAGAAAGGAAGGGCGCATACATCTCTGTTCATAAGGAAGTCCACTTGGCCACACAGAAGGAAGAGTGTCTCTATTTGCTCACATGAATCCATGCCGCGGGCAATCAGTCAAGACCTTCATCCACCCCTCACCATGTGACTCCCCATCGATCACTCGCTGGTGCGACTGATACCCACAATAACCCCGAATCACCGACAATGAAAGATCACCCTCTTGACTCTGCCACCGTCCGCAGCCACGTCTGCTTCTGTGGCCTGCGTGTTGCCTCCTCCGCCAACACTCCTTTCTCTATAACACCTAGTGTGACATTCGCGCAGGCGTTTGACTCTGCCCCATCCGCAGCCATGTCCGGCTCGTGGCATGCATCCCACCGCCTCCGCCAATGCCGGCTCACTTTGGATGACATGCCTCCATGATCTCCCTTGTCGGTATAGGACGGGCTGCTGCTGGATGCAATGCTACGTCCGTGACCCCTGCACACGCAAATGTGAAGCCATCAAACGACCTCGCCACTCTGTTGCCACGGTGATGCACTGGCGCCGTTCCCGCCACATCACTGCACCTATATTCCTCGGCTCGACCAGCGTGGACCAACGCACGTTGTCGTCCGGGGCAGCACCGACGCTAACACCGGCGCCGTGCTTCGATGGTGAGCCGCGTGGACGTTGTCGGTGGGAAACGAGGAATCACCGCGACGTCGAAGCCATTCCAAAACCAAGCAGCTCAAGGCAGCTACTCTCCCTGCATTCCGCATCCTGTGTCCAAGCCCACAGTGAGTCGTCAATCCTCTCCAAAGGTCTACGCCAAAATGAATTGACATTATGAAGTAAGTGCCCGTTGTTGTGTCCTATGTCCTTACCTTGAGTTTCACTTCATATTTACACTGCAAAAACTTTAGCAGAAACCTAAACTATGACTGGCTCAAACTCTGTTTTTGTAGCTATGTAACCTGGTGCTATCTCTGTATGAAGCGAGTGCAGGATGTTCTGTTGTGAAACTTTTAAATCCTTGAAATAGATGTCCTCCGAAATTATACTCCACATGCTAAATGATTTTTGTGAAAACGCAATTTTCTGCATTTTGCCAAATATTTTCAAGGGATACTTGCAGTACATCCAATTTTGGAGAGAGATCCATCTGAACAAATTTTGAGTATCAATGCAAAAAAAAAAATTCTATTACACACTATAGGAAATATACTAATCCTCATCCTATTTAAATATCAATTTTCATACTCCATGGTAACTACCCCTTGGAGTGGTATATATGAGGATATGGAGTACAACTTAGCATAATTAAGTTTGTTGCTCCTACTTTTATTAGTTGTTTTCTATAGACTATTTTAAACATTACCGTGTTTGCAGTTTCTTTTGCCATGTCTATATGTTCAAAAATATGTGTTTTATGTTTTCGATCAGTAGGAAAAGATGCTTACCATGATTGACCCTAGACCTGTTAAAGAGTAGTGTAAAGACACACCAGCGCTGATGTATGCCAAATAGACTCTTTGGATTTAGCTACAACTACATGATATTAAACATTAGATGGGTAAGAGCATCTCCAATAGTTAGGCATTTGAGTTTGGCATTCTTGTTTTTTTTTGGCAAAAATCTCAAAAACACGTATCCAACAGTTTTGCATCTTGGATTGGCATTTTGGGCATGTTTTTATTTACTTGGTCAAACTGTGCATATATGCAAACCGGCGGAGCACATGGCAGACGCGATCGCCGCGAATCCCGCGCTACTCCTTCATACAAAAATTTCGCGGCAAGTCAAGTTGGGTCCACAATTTGGTAAATGCCAAGTCAATTTTGCAAAACTCTTGGAGATGGTTTGTTTTTCTCTTTTCCATTTTGTTTTGGGAGTTAGCAAACTACAACAAATGGCAAAGAAAAATAAATGCCAAACTGTTGGAATCGATGGGTAACTAACTTAAAATTAGAAAACATTGCAGAGGACATAGTTGGGTAACTAACTTGAAAGCAACACTACTTGCAACAACAATACCTATGTTTTAACTATTTCTATATATTACTGATCGTGAATCTTGCTACGGATATTTAAGAGGATATCTTATCCTATGGAATAGACCAAAAGCCACACACATATTTATACGTACAGTGAGTATAACACTTCGTTTTAAGTTTTTGTGGAAGTTTTTTCACAAGATGTAGGTACTAATATTTACATATATATAGTCAAATTCAAATGTGTGACAAGATGGTATGGAGATGCGGCGAAACATATTTGTGGACTTATTAGCGCATGAAAGAAAAGGATATCAGAGATTTCTTCCTATCGATATTAAATATTATCTTAGCCGCATCATGGAAAGGTCTATAAAGTAGAGTTTGTAAGCCTACGACGCCGTGCTCTCTATGACTATGATAATTTCAAAAACTTTGTTTTTGCATTAATTGTTATTTTAATATTAATAATTAAATTTTATAGTATTGTTATTTTATTGTATGATCTGTGTATTTTTAGTATAAACTTAGCAACGCACGAACACACTATACATAGTAGTTGAGAGAAGGAGATGAAACTATTTACTTCCCCAGGTTTTCTAGTAGTCCTTTTGTTTACCAAAAATATCGCTGATCTTCCTTACATGTGAGCATTTTACAGGCTGAGATAAAAAAACTGGTTATTTTATGCCAAAAAATCTTATCGAGAGACATGATGAATAGCAAGGATAGAGAGTTAGGACAAAAGGTAGATGTCTTTTTTTGACGACTGTTGAATCCCTTAATCGACTATGATTCTCTCATTTATATAGAGGGGTGGCCTTATCATAAAATAAAATAAAATAAAATAAAATAACTCTAAGATGTATTTCATCAGCTTCCCATGCGAAAACACGAACCAAAACCAAATTGGCCTCCAACCATAATCTCAGAACAGCAGAAAAATTTGCCTGGCTGGTTTTGCCAAGCCAAACCACCTTGCCAAGCCATCTACAGGGGAACTTGCGTGTTTGGGAATCCAGCTATGCTGATTTTGGCACAACATGTCCAAAATATATATATTTTTTGCTTAGATTTCACTTTTGTTCGTCCCAAATGTTTGCCTTCAACATCTCGACACTAGAAACTTATTGTCAATTATATTGCCAACAGATTCACCTATCTATATATTATGATTAATATACCCTATGTTCTAAATAATAATTCGTTTGGGCTTTTCTAGAAACATAGCTTTTCTTATGCATCTAGATACTATGCTATGTCTAGCCAAACTCTAACACACAAGGGATCACACGTTCGTGCACTCGTGCGACCCATCCGCTTGTCATATGCCAGGAGGAACAAAGGGTTAGCCTTCCGGAATGCACTCACTAGTGGCAGTAGAAGAGGGTTTGAGGGCAGCGATCATGACATGAGAGTGGTTGCGGGCGAGACTACGATAGGGTGAGGTGGGGTGGGTGCCATCCGCTGTGGCGGTGGGAGATGGTAGGAGGGCTAGCACAAGGGGTGGGAGCAGGAGGTAGAGATGGCACGGCGAGGCGACGGGAGCCGCCGACTGGGGTGGTAGAAGTTGAGGGCGCGGAAACATGTGACCCATCACATGTTAACTTGGTTCTATGTTTAGATAAATAGTAAAAGTTGTGTAACTATAAGAGCCAAAAAGATGTATATATAATTTGAATCTGAGTGATTAGTTGGTGGTGTCTATATATTCTTTTTATAAAAAAGTTTGTGCTACGTGGATTGTGGTGATCCTAACGGGCTACAGCTACAAACGATGTCATGTCATGAGTACAGTGCGTGCATGGCCGAGAAAAAGACAACCACAAGCACTGGCTGTCCACTGGCATGGTCGATGCAGCTCCGTTGGCTTTGGCCACTTTCTGACTGCTCCCTCTAGGACCTCTACTTTCCAGCTAGCAGAAAACAAAAGCACCGGTCCTGGTTGCAGCGTCAATCAATGCTCATTTCTCCGTCGCGACCAAATCAGAAAAGCAATTAGGCCACAGGGTACCATCGACATCACGTAACAACGATATGTGTTTTGACTTGGAGCCAATTAATCTTAGTACAGAGATTGAATCAACAGGCAATTAATTGGCTCAAGTCAAACGGCTGAATCATCGTCATCGACGCGCGCTCGTTCCTAAACCCACCATGTCGGCCCTTTTCCCATGATGTGGCGATGGCGACTTGGGTATGGCCACAGCAGCGCTGGGCTGCGGTAGCTAGTGCAAATCTAAATAGCAGGCACCACCCCAGACAGCGTCCAGGGAAAGAGAAGTTGATATGCCATGCAGTCATGGATCCACCATTTTGCTAAGTCACACTAGTGCCAAGCTGACAGAGGCCAACGCTGTTTTTTCGTGCATGATGCACTTACCACTGGTGGCACATGCTCTATATCATATCTTACGTCACAGCAGCAGAGTAGAGGTGATTAATTTTTTCCTTCTTTGAAAAAAAAACTCGCTGGACAATCTTGGATGTTTCAGCTTAAGAAGAATCTTCGAACTCATGAAGAACTTCTATACAGATTGAGAAAATCTTCGAACTCATGCCCCATCCTTACACAGGGGCACCATCGTTCCGTGAGACGAGATGGCCACATTTGCTTGAATATGGGACAGGTGACGGAGTGTTTTTCCCCGAGTACTTATATGAATGGATCAAGATGTTTTTATGTTCAGATGCCATTAGCTCAGTAACACAACTCTGATTTGTTCTCTTTGCCAATTGAGCTAAGTCATGAGCAACTACATTGCACTCTCCTTTGATCTTAAAATTGACCTCTGTAGTTAACTGACTACAGGCTTTCATTTCTTTTAATTTACGATATGCATTATATGGGGTCTGTCTTCGATTTCAACAGTGAATTTGACACTCCTGGATTTTGGAACAACAGTGGAGTTAATTATTTTGGTTGTTGTATTTAATAAAAATGGTAATGATACAAGTAGATTTATCTTGAAAAACATTATGACTTTTTTGAATCACAGTATTTATGCAGATGCTCACAAATACGCATATGTACTTTCACCACTATAAACACTAGCCAGCACAACTTTTTTTTCAGATGACTTCACATGCTAATATGATCTATAAAAATGTTGTAGCTCTCAATGTGAGCTACAACATTGCAATTAATAATTCTTTATTTAAGATCATTTACAGGTTCGTTTAAGAAATCAAAATTTTAATTTTTTCAAATGGCCATAAATGTTGACATATGGTATTTACCATACTGCTTGTAGCTCTTAATATGATCTTTAACTTTGTATTTGATAACTTCTTTATTTAAGATGGTTTGGAGACCTAAATGTCTGTTTTAAGTTATTAGACTTTGAAATTTTAGTTCCTGTTTTTTTTTATAAACAGCTATGGATGAACAAATGATCTACTCCCTCCATCTCTATTTAATTGTCATCGTTGGTGTGCGTGCCACAAATTTGACTTGATTTATAGAAAATACATGTAACATTTATATCTTAAAATAAATTCATTAAAAAACTAGATTCAAATACCTTTCTAATGATACTAATTATGTAACATAAATATTAATACTTTTTAATATATATGTAATTAAAGTTGTTTCCCGGGAAGCGTAAATAACAGTTATTGGATGGAGGGAGTATATTAAAGTTGCAGTGCTCGGCGAAATCTAAAAGTTTTTGGATGGAAATTTTTCACCAAAGATCATTTTAAGAGTCCAATACAAAAATTACATCGATAAAAAAACCAAAGACATATCGGTCTCATATGCCATATCTCTGCTAGATTAGCAAAACCATTTAAAAAACTATATAAACTATTTTAGGTAATTTCTCTAATTTTAAGAGATAAATTGTGTATGTTGTTTGGTATCCAAGTTTAGGATTTTTTTTTCTAATTCAGTAACAATTTTAAGGGTAAGAAAAATTTATAGACTCCTAGTAGAGGAAAACAGAAGCAGAAAGTCCGAACAGGGTATGGGAATCTTTAGGACTCTTCTAAATCACTTTCTAAATAATTATTTATAGAGCCATTTGAATAAAAATTACTTCCTATATCTTTCATCCTCGAACAGTTTCACCATATCTTACGTGCATTCTAAAGTATCAGCAGTCTTGCTATTCATTTTTAGCTAGCGAGGATTTCAAGATAGAGAATCATAATATTTGCATATCTAATTAATCAAGCTCTTGGAGTTACTTCTAATTATGATATTCCTTTCCAAATCTCTATTTATCCATGAATAAAACATATAAGAGGCTCTTGGAGTTACTTCTAATTAGGGGGTGTTTGGAACTGCTTTGCTCCACATTTTTCCAGCTCCGCTCCATGTTTTTTAGCTAAACGGTTTCAGCTCCACGCACTCAGTTTGAGGAAAAAGGGTGGAGTTGTGAGAGCACCTAAAGAAGTACTCCACAAACTCTAGTTTTTTGTGGAGCTGCTCTATGATGGAGTTTGTAGAGCAGAGTTTGTGGAACTGTTCCAAACATCCATTTATTCAGGACTAGTTTGTAAGAGCTCTGCTCCTAAGATCTGTTTTCTTGCTTACCTGGAAGGATTGTCAGGAAGGCAGCAATCCAGGCCATCGATTTTGATTGTTTGGTTTTGGTAATTGAGTGACAACTTAGGTGGATTAATAGTGTTTATGTGAGATGCACAGAAGATTAGTCCATAGGTGATTATGTGATGAGACATGTGACCAAGGTGGAGAAGATCAAGATGAGGCTTGACAAATGAGACATGACATGGAGTCATGTGACCAAGGTGGAGAAGATCAAGATAAGGCTTGACTTGATGGACCGGTTGCAAGAGTGAAGGACAAATCGAAGGCTTTGAAGCGAGGGACCACGTGCGACGGTGAAGCTTGAGCAAGACTTGGCGCCGATGGACCGAGGCAACAGTGAAGAGCAAGTGAGGTCAAGATCGATGAACCAATATGGTCATGTGATGATATGAAGTGGATCATAACATTTGATGATTGTTTGGTGCATGTGTTGCATCAACATTGGAGGAGATGAAATGGAAAGCGCAAGGCAAAGGTATAACCTAGGGCATTTCTATTTCACCAGTCATAGGTGTGTAGAGAATATTATGACCGGATTTAAGATAGATGGCCGTACTATTAAGAGGACAAACTTGTTTGTATATTAGTCATCTAGTGCCACTTGAGCAATCTAACTTTGCATACGTGTTAGGATCGAGTGACGTGGCAAGTGGAGAGGCTAACACCTTTGAGAGAAAATTTGTGAAAATGCTAACACACTTGCACATGTTGGTACACATATGGTGGTATTCGACACTTTTGAGAAAATAAAACGCATATTTTCTATTGCGCCGGTGGAAAGTTTGGAGAAGTCGCGGGAGTGAAAAACACTCACCGGACGCTGGGCTCGGAGGCATCAGATGCTGTACCTGCTGAGGTGAACACACCGGACGCACGAGCAGTAACGCAAGCGAGTCTGGTGACGAGCGTCCGGTGGTCTGCAGAAGTAGAACCCACAGCATCGGACGTAGAAGAGCGTCTGGTGGCCTGCGTCCGGTGACCCTGCGTGAAAAATACCCTCTCTGCGTATGTGTCCGGTGTGCACCGGACACGTCCAGTGCTATTGTTTCAGGCGAGCGCGCCTGTTAGCCGTTGGTGATAACGGTCGAGTTCAAATGGTGAGCATCAGACGTTGGGTTCGAAAGTCTGATGGCTCCCTGCACTGCGTCCGGTGCCCACGAGTTTTGCCCAGTAAAGGGGTAACGACTATTTCAGCCCTTGGGGCTATAAATAGAAGTGGTGGTCGGCCTTGGCTGAGGCTGAGCACCCTTGGGACTTAGTATCCATGTTTGGGGAGTGCTAGTCAAGCCTCTAAGTCACATATGCTTGATAGTGATGATCCGATTGTGTGAGTGAGTGATTCTAGTGCGTTCCATTGCGAGATTGCATCGAGTAGCACTAGCTGTTCATGTTGCAAGCCGGTGGTGCTTATTACTCTTGGTGGATACCACCTCCTAGATGGCTTGGTGGCTTGTGACTTCATCGAAGCACGCAAGGAGATTGTGCGGTGCTCCGGAGAAGAGATTGTGAGGGCTATGGTGCTCACCCCGCGGGGATCGCGAAGAGCAACTCTGATTGAGCAAGATGTGAAGGGTGATAAGTGGTCCGACCAGGTCAAGTGCTAGAGCTTGTGGTAAGCACTACATGTGGGAGAGTGTGACTTGCGGGTCACCACTAGCAAGAGGACCGGCGGCAACTATGGAGCTTGTCTCAATGGGGACGTAGCTTGGTGGCAACCAAGTGAACCTCGGAAGAAAATTATCGTGTCAACATTGTCCTTCCCGTTGGTTTGCAAGTCCCTAATACAAGCTTAATCTTACATTCATATATTTGTGCTTGTGTAGTTGCTCTTGTAATTAGTTAGCTTGTGTAGCTTGCTAGTTACCTTCTTGCTTGTGTAGCTATAAGTAGTTCTCCTTGCGTGACTAATTTGGTTTGTGTAACCTTGTTAGTGACATTGTTAGTTTGTGTAGCTAAGTATTTTGTGCTCACTAATTTGGCATTGGTTGCCTTGTTATTGAGCATTGCTAGTGAGCTTAGAAGCTTTGTGCTTTTGCTTACTAGTTGTGTTGGAGCTCCTCCAGTTTTGCAAAGTACTAGTGACATAGGTTTTTGTGTGACCTTATTTCTAGAATTTGTTAGGTGAGCTCTTACTAAGGTAGATCTTGTTTGCTTGTTTAGAATCTTTTGCCAGGTGGTAGAAAACTAAGATAGAGGAGTGTAGTCTTCGTTAAACCGATAGTTTTAATTCCGCATTTGTTTTAGTTAGTCAGCGTAATAAAGTTTTAGAAAAGACTATTGACCCCCCTCTAGTCCGCCATCTTGATCCTTGAGAGGCATCAAACAAGCCTCTAACTTCTTTAAAGCGGATTCTATAGATTCTTACTAAACATTTAAAATACAATTGGATTTTAGTGGGAAGTTGATAAAAATTACTTTTCTAATTATACTACAAGCTAGGAGTTAAAAAAATCTGTTGTCCACCTCTTGCCAACATTGTCTGTTCAAACTCCACTAAAGTTATATTACTATAGAATTAATTTTTAGCGCTCTCTACCTTGATCTTCCGCTTAAATCACTCTATGGAAAATAGGAAGTAGTTGGCGATGGTTTTCTAGTTTGGCTACCTGTAGCACTCTCGTCTCTCGTTTGTATTTGATAATTATTATTTAATTTAGCTCTAAATTACAAATAAACTGTACAATTAGTTAAGATTTAATATGATAAGAAAATTTAAAATGTTTTTAGATTTTGGTAGAATTAAACAAGGTCCTTCATGCGTTTATGCTTCCCAAGAAATAGCTTTAATTACATATATATTAAAAAATATTAATATTTATGACACATATTAGTATTATTAGAAAGATATTTAAATCTAGTCTTTTTAATAAATTTATTTAAAGATATAAATATTACATGTATTTTATATCAATCGAGTTAAACTTATAGCATATACACCAACAATAACAATTAAATAGAGATAGAGTGAGTACAGTATATCGGAGATTAGAAAGTAGAGAGACTCAGAAAGTGAAGTTCTACTGAATTGGCTGCTGGCCGCCTTCTTTCGTTTCGCTTTCAGCCAGGTGTGCGTGCACGGATCGCACGGGTGGCCGCCGAGCCTTGCCCTCGGGTCGCGTGGGCCGAAAGCGCAGCATATATGCGTTGCGTTGTGTTGCGTCGCGCCCCCTAGTAATGGCCGCCCGTTTTTGTTGTTTACCGCGCGCCACCACCCGAGTGATCCATCCATCCCCTCCATCGGACTCTCCACTCCCCCCGCGTCCCACGAATACCGCCGCCCCCGGCCCTTTCCGCGTTTCCTCCTCATCCTCCTCCTTTCACCGCCACCGTTGCCGTCGGTGACCCCTGCAGGAGGAGGCGCGAGAGGTCGATCGAACAGCACAGCCATGGCGGCGGTCAAGGTGGACAAGGCCACCAACGAGCTGCTGCTGGGCCCCGACTGGACCCTCAACATCGATATCTGCGACGCCGTCAACTCCGATCACGGGTACATCTTTCTGTCTCCGTCGTCTTTTTCTTCTGGGAGGTCTGTTTTGAATTCTTGGTTCCTGTGCCACCGCAATAATGGCGAAAGGTTCGTGTTCTTGGCACGATTCCTTTGATCAGTACTAATAGGAAAACTATTTTGCTCTGCTCTGTTCTAGTATCATCGAATGAACTGCGTTATTCATGCAAATTGCAAACACAGATTCTTTCGAGATTAGACAATTATCTCCTATCTTCTCTCTTCGTATCAGCAACCTCTAAAAAGTAATATGCCAAAATATATATCCCATTTTTCTCTGAATCGCCTTGGCACTAGAGGATAAGACCAAACCTTTTTTATGTGAACAAAGTATCCAATCAAGTGCTGGGACGATGACATTTCCCAGGCTTCATCGTGCCCTGAAATTTAGTATTTGCTTTCATGGTTCCTCGTATCTTTTTTCTTTCCTCTGAAAAATGTTCCCACGCAAAAAAGTATCCAATCGAGTAAGCGAAGGCTGCCTTTTTCTAATCAAGTATCCAGATGCCGCGAGAAACTTAGGAATCTGCTCTCATGGCTACGCAGTTTGTATGCTAAGCGGTATTTTCCTGTACTGCAGCCTAAGAATATCTTGTTCAGAGTAGTATGCTACAATAGAATGCACCATGGATTGGTGCCGCATAACATTATTTTCCTTAGCATAATACTGCTGTAAAAGTCTGAACTGCACCATGATCCTCTTCATTTCCCCCTTTGTGTTCTCATTCTAAATTATCATCACTACTTTTAGATGAAAGGAACTTATAAGTTTTTAGATGAAAAGGGCTTTGCTGCTATGTTGAATATCATACATTGACTTCTAAGTTCATGCAATTAACAAAATTAAGCAATTTGACGAAATAGTTTGCTGTGAAGTATAGGTCAAATAGCTAAGGCGTTTTAGCAGGAACAAGATATGGAATGGATCAAATAAAAAGTATGTCATCTGAATATTTTTCTTTTGAAGAATTACTTAAAATCCAAACAGCAATGCAGGGGGTTGTGGGGATGTGAAGTTGTGAACCCACAAAACCCACCATATGAGGTAGCCTCATTTGCAAAATTAAAATTTCTCTGAAATGTGAGGATCTGTAAGGGATAGGGCATGGCAAAGTTGTGCATGTAGTTTCTTATTATTTGTTTCCTACCAGAGAAAATCACTAATCAAACCGTATACTAATTTCAGGCAAGGAAAAGAGGTGATTAAAGCTTTGAAAAAACGTATTCAGCACAAGAATGCAAATGTTCAGTTTCTTGCTTTGACGGTATGCTTCTAAGCTTAAAGAACTGTTTAATCTTTTTTTGTTTGTTTTTATGTGAGTGAATCCTCTGAGATTTGTTTACAGCTATTAGAGACTCTAATAAAGAACTGTGGGGATCATGTACATTTTCAAGTTGTAGAGCGCAATATACTGGAGGAAATGATCAAGATTGTGAAGAAAAAGGTCACTTTTCTCAATTTCCTTATAACCATTTTAGGCTTTTAGTTACGTATAATATATACTTTGTGGTTTGTTGGCTTGTGACTCTGAAGCAGAACTCTCTCCCTGCTTTTAGCTCTTCTCGCACTTGTATAGCTCTCCTCTTATTGCGGACATAAGGGTCTTATCTTTGCAGTTGTGTTTTTCCTTTTTAAAAAACTGCACCAATTTAATCAGTGAGTGGCAACTTTTGAAAATATTCTTGTTTCTACATGTGGCATGAAGCTGCAAAGCAACTTGACTCATATGTGGCATCAAGCTGAACAATATCCTTGTGTCTCAACTCTCTCATTGTGCTTGGGGCATGGACTCTGTTGGGCTCTAGCCCCTTTCTTTCTTCTTAATATATATAATGAAGCACAGCTTTCCTACGTTTTCAAGAAAAAATATGTGGCTGAGTGGCTCCATACCATTCGTGGTCTATTTTGATTTTAAGCTAAACAGACCTGTAGGATTCTGCCATAAACAATTAATATAATGTTCAGAGAGACTGCCTTTTATTTCATAATATTGGAAATGACTAGTAGAATCTGTACACAGGTTGGTGCAGTATTGGAAACAGGGCGAACCACTGAATATTGGGGTTTGATATTTCATTTGTGTCATGGACCTAGCTGGCAGGGGGGGGGGGTGGCTGCAATGTGCACAGGGGTAGTGGCGATGTCTAGGGCAGCCACAAGGAGAGCAGAGGAGGCACGGGGAGAAAGGGAGAGAGGATAGAGGGGAGAGAAACTTCTGAATTCTTCCTTATGGTCCAAATGGTTGCAGGACCTCTATATTTATAATCTCTTGGGGACATGACCCGAGCAAACTAGAGGAGTCCTTATACATTTGTACTCTCCTCTCCTAACAAACTAATATTATTTCCTAAACAAACTCTATTTCTATTTATTATCAATCTTATCCAAATCTATTATAATTCTCATCTATTCCTATCTCTTTAGTGTGGGAGGGGCCGTTGTGTCCGCCCCCTCGCAGCACCCAGGTTGAGAACGCGGCCGGCCAGGGCCCCGAGCTGGGCATCGCTTGGCCCGTCACAGCGGCCCATACTTAGGCCCATGACATCTCCCCTCTTCTCCACTCAGTGCGTCCTCGCGTTGAATCATGGTCTAGCTGTTGATATCGCTTGGGGGAAGAGCTCCTCCATAGGGTATCGCCTTGATTCAGTTGATGAGATGGCCCAGTACCATGCCCGCACGGATCATGTTGTGGCGTGTGTGGTCGACGATAGAAACTTGAATTTAGCCAAAGATGTATTAGTTGTGAGTTCCGGTAGCAAATGTCGGCCTATGTGCCTCTTGAGTGGCGGCGATCTGACAATGTACGCCGGCATCGATGGTGAACATCTGCATGGGCGTTGGAGGCCACTTAAAGTGGTGTACATGGTTGTCAACGCTAGGGAGGACGAAGCCCGTGACACGTTGGTAGATTGTTGATGCAATCCTTGTTGGTGTCATCGTCGTGAGGTGCAGAATGTCGCCAAACATAAGTTGTTCGATGTAGACGTTCCCGGTGGAGAGGAGTTGGCAACCAGTGCTATTGAAGATGATGACCATTGTCGACAGTTAGTATGCCTTGGGGCCACTCCCGCGCCATGAAGACGCACACGGGGAAGGTGTACGTGAATGTCGCAGTCATTGGTGGAATATGGAAATCCACCGCAAGTAGTCGCAGGTTCGTTGTTCGTCCAACGATGAGGAGTGTCCTTAGTAGGTTTGGCAATAGTGGTGATGCCGCCGGGAGGTAGAAGCGCTCGTCAAAGAAGAGGATCCCTTGGTCAAGGGACCAGGCTAGTGCAGTTGTGCTGCCTATGATGGCGGTGGCGATGGCACGTAGCTCAGGCACGTCACGCGGCTCTGGTTGCAGCGCGGCTGAAGGGTCAAGATGGCGGACTAGGGGGTGAATAGTCCTTTCTAAAACTTATAGCGCTGGCTAACCAAAACGCATGTGGAATTAAAACTATCAGCCTAGCCAAGACTACACCCCTCTATCTAAGTTATCTAGCACCTTGTAAAAGTTCCTAAACAAGGAAACAAGGTGCTACCTTAGTAAGAGCTCGTTTAACCAATTTTAGATACAAGGTCATACAAACCTATGCCACTGATACTTAAAAGTACTTAGCACGGGAGAGCTCCTACACAAGTAGTAAGCAAAAGCACAGTGCTCCTAAGCTCACTAGCAAAACTCAATAACAAGACAACTAATGCCAAATTAGAGAGCATAACTTACTTAGCTACACAAACTAAGCAATGTGACTAACAAGGTTACACAAACCAAATTAGCCACACAAGGGAACTACTTCTAGCTACACAAGCAAGAAGGTAACTAGCAAGCTATACAAGCTAACTAATTACAAGAGCAACTACACAAGCACAAGTATAAGAATGTAAATACAAGCTTGTGTTAGGGACTTGCAAATCAACGGGAAGAACAATGTTGACACGATGATTTTCTATTGAGGTTCACTTGGTTGCCACCAAGCTACGTCACCAAGCTACCAAGCCATGTCTCATATGCAATGAGCTCCTCCATCATCTCATATTCACCTGTGGACTAAACTCCTGTGTATCTTACATAAACACTATTAGTCCACCTAAGTTGTCACTCAATTACCAAAACCAAACAAGGACCTTTTAGTGGCTGCTATGGTGATGAAGGCAATTCTTCTTTGTTAATCGAAGTTTAATTTGTGTGTGTGCGCGTGCGCGCGTGAGTCTGCGTGTGTGGTTTGTTTGAGTTTCTGTACGGCTCCATTTTTTCCTTCTATTAATACAATGATACGCAGTCCTCCTGCGTATTCGAGAAAAAAAAACATGGGCACATTTTGTAGGGGCAGCGGCATGATCGGTGTCGGGGCAGGAAGGGCCAACATGTTCTATGGTGCTCGACAGGTGGTGTCGGTATCGAAGATGACAGTGCGTTCGCCCCGTTGGAACTGCATCTCCAAGGAGGCGAAATTTTAGAGGACGTTGGTGAGGTTGGCCATCCATGGCGTGCCAAGGATGATGTCGATGTTGACACCGATGTCCACCAGGTGGCGATCTGGAACGTCTCAGCATTGATGCGAAACAACACATTGAAGTAGGCTCCCCGGTAGGCAACCTCATTGCCACTGTTCATTGCAGTTGTAGCACAATCCCATATGCCGCTGCTCCGTCATCTCCTCAGCGGTGAGGCACTTGAAGGTGCGAGGCAGGGCAGTCGGCAATGTAGTCGATGAGGAGGCCGGTGTAGTCGATGTAGTGGGTGTCAAGGACGACGCCTTTGGGGTAGGGGAGGACAAGCTGCAGAGCGTACTAGTGTCGTAGATTTGTTTGCGTGGGAGATAACAGCTGCATGCTGCTCGTATGCTCATGCCAAGGACATGGCCATCTCCATGCCCTTCGGGTTCTAGAGCTTGATGTTCATCTCCATGTGCTCCATGAGACCGATAGTGTAGATGTTGATCTGTTGTTGCTCGTCAAGCATCCTGGCTGAAAGATCCTAATATGGCTAGAGGGGGGTGAATAGCCTATTTAAAAATTCTACAAACTCACTAGAACAAGAGGTTAGTAAATAACAAAGCAAAGCTTTTTGCTCTAGCTCTAATGGTGTGTTTGCAAGCCACCTAACCAACAATTCTAGTTGCTATAATCACTAGTCACACAATAACTATGTCTCTACTTACACTAGAGAGCTACCTAAAGTTTCTAAAGTTTCTATACAAGTAAGTAAGCTACTCTAGTTTGTGGAAATGTAAAAGGGAGGATTTGATATTTATACCGCCGCGTAGAGGGGATGAACCAATCACAATAATATGAATTCCAACCACCGAGAGAAATTCAATGAACAATCACAATAGAGACACAATTTTCTCCCAAGGTTTACGTGCTTGCCGACACGTTACATCCCTGTTGTGTCGACCAACACTTGGTGGTTCGACGGCTAAGAGGTGTAGCACGAACCTCGTTCTCACTAGGACACCGCAAGAACCTACCACAAGTGAGGTAGCTCAATGACACGAGGAATCCACTAGAGTGGCTTTTGGCACTCTGCCGGGAAATAAGCCCAAGAATCTCTCACAAATATCACCTTGATTGGGGGTGGACACAATCACCAAATCCCCTCACCAATCAACAAAACCACAACCGTCTAGGTGACGGCAATCACCAAGAGTAATAAGAAATCCACAATTGCAATCACCACCTAGTGCCACAAGAATGAAATC
>Ga0182004_10001144_pt1 | contig 18802 bp, 19 predicted proteins | sample Sormic07211540_1_FD_120479 | JGI IMG/M metagenome (GOLD analysis project Ga0182004, IMG submission 120479) | Endophyte microbial communities from Sorghum bicolor roots, Mead, Nebraska, USA - 072115-40_1 MetaG | ecosystem: Host-associated > Plants > Roots > Unclassified | place: USA: Nebraska...
AAACTATGTAATTAGTTATTTTTCATTTATATTTAATACTCTATGCATATGCCGTAAGATTTGATATGACGCTCAAAATTTTTTAAATTTTTTTCAGAACTAAACAAGACCTTGGACTGTTAGGTGCGTCCGTGTAGGAGTCCTCAAGAAATAAGGATTGGATTATTTTTTTTATTTTCTATTTTTTTCATTTTGCCGCTAGAACTCTGGAAGCCAACCCTGGGTGTGCACTTGGACCTTGTTTAGTTCACTCACAAACCAAAAACTTTTCAAGATTCTCTGTCACATCGAACCTTGCGGCATATGCATGGAGCACTAAATATAGACGAAAATAAAAACTACTTGTACAATTTATCTGTAAATTACGAGATGAATCTTTTAAGCCTAGTTACTTCATGATCAGACAATGTTTGTCAAAAAAAAAATGAAAGTGCTACAGTCTCGAAAACCAAAACATTTTCGGAATTAAACAAGGCCATGGGTTTTGGTTTGGCACTGGACGCTCCGGCCGAGCGGGAGAATTAGGCACACGGTTTTTTCTTCTATAATATTTATGTGCGTCGGAAAATACCGACAAGAAAAATAAGTCACTGATAGAAAAATATAAAATTCTATATGAGGACAACTAAAATATAAAATATATCAAACATTATTTTTTGCTATATTTTAGTTTAGCTAGAAAATGTGTCTATGCGTTGCGATTGGTGAAAACAATTATCAAACATTATGAGGACATGAGTGGTGCATATTTTTTTATCTTTTTTATAAAATTTAATTTGAAAAGTTATAGTTTTATATAAGTACAATATATAATATTAAGAATAGTGTTACTTATCCCACTATGTCTACATCGTATTACATAAATAAAATATATTTTGATATATTTTTTGTTTTCAATGTAAAGCACATAAATAGAGTTAATTCTACACTATTGATAACAAACATTAAATCTAGTCAAAGCATCAAAATTTTGTGTCTTTAACATTAGAGATTTGATTAGAAACCATTCAGTATTTGTTACAATTATTTGTTAACCCAAAGTATAGTATTTCGACGACTTAATGAAGTTTCCTCAAATGCTTTAGTAGATGGATTGTTGTGTCTGAGTTTTAAGTGTTAGGAAAGGTGGTATGTTTGAGGATATGGAAGAAGAATTAGAATATTTGGTGGGCTAGGGTTAAATCAAAAGAAAAAAATAAGAAAAGAATGATGTTTTGTGGATTCAGACGAAGAGGCCGAGGTTTTGGCCCAAAACGCAATATAGCAAATTATATTTTTTATTTCTTAAACTTGTTTTAAGGTTTGAATTCAAACCTTTATGAACCATATATAAGTTCTAAAAGTCATTTACAATTATTTGCATTTAAATTGATAACTGAATTTTTTGAAATAGCTTTTTAAAAAAAATTGTAACATATTCGTAACCTGAGTTTTTTAATAATAATTAATTTCCATACAAAAAAATTGATGCAAGCAAAAAAAATGTACCAACTTTTTTACCCTATGTCAAGACATTATTTTATAAAATATTAATAAATCTTATGCCTTGATAGTGCGTTTGTTTTGTATTTTAAAAGGATGAGGCAAGCCTAGAGGGGATGGATAGGGATGTTTAACATTTAACTCCAGGCAACGGTTAGTAACAGGCACGACACTGCTGCACTTGTGTGTCCAGGTATAGCTGCACTGCAATACTATCTCGTATCAGAGTATGAAAAGGTAGTGGTGAGGTTTGGGCCAAAGATTAAAAGCTTATCTGGGCTGAATCAATTGGCCCAAAGCTATGACTGAACCCTAGAAGCCCACTCATTATTTCACAACCCTACTCTTCTATATATAAGCTGCCTACGCACCGATATATAATAGGCATACACAACACCTTCCTACCGCTACTGGTCTGCCGCCATCTGCAAGTCTTCATCTTCTTCTTTGTTCCACCATATGTGAGTGATTTCTTTCATTCTATGTCTATTTTCTACTCGAAATGGTTAGCTAGTGATGTGTGCTCTAATAGAGAATTAAACACAGACCTAAATATTGATATTTGGTCATTGCGGTTGGTATGTAGGTATGGTTCGATGGTGCAAAATTAGAGGTTTGTGAACCATGCGACTATATCGATCTTGCCTATTTGGTGGCTAAGATGCTCGACCATGTTACCTGCCCATTGATATGATGAGATATACGAGGCTAGCTATTCTAACAGAGTGTGGCCTTGGTTTTTGACACCACGGCCATGGTGTTGCTGCACATGAAGCATGGCAGGTTGTGCCCGCAACCAAATAGCCCCTATATGCCCCAAGGTAAATGTTTATATACCACAAGCAATTCACATAAATCTGTGATTATCTTTTTTTCTTTATGTTGGTTTCCCGGTATGAAAAGGGAGCTCTATGAAAAGAGATCACTTCTGTTAGAATGTAAAAACATCATGAAGATTTGAAACAATATATGTCGCAATGCAAGAGAGACTATAATGGATACTAAGCCTTTTAGGGAAGGGTTTAAAAAGTGGTAGCTACGAAGTGTTGTAAGCAATCTAAAAAATAGTTCCACAAATTTATGACATGACCTTTAGAACAGTTGATACATTTGGATCCATTTTGGTTCATGTTACTTCTTGTCCCCTTTCAAGAAATAGATGGAGTACAACATTAATTTCATCAGCTCATCAAGCTAAAAATAGTGAGTCATGTCATATATACAATCGAGATTTATTTTTTTAATGTGAGTGTGATTATTGATGATTTCGATGCATCATTTGAAGTTCTTAGACAAGGAAGGGAGGGTACAGTTATTAGGTATTTATGTGTTTTTTATAATTACACAGTACAACCTAGACGTCCATGACATGCACACACACTCATCCCTATGAACACACGTCCGCAAGCCCTTCCCCTATGAGCTCCTCCGAAGGATTGAGCCAGTAGATGTCAAGATTCACGAAGCCATCATAGACACCTTGCCATTGACAGAGACATCACTTACCACTGAAAGCATAGCGCCATTAAATCCTAGAATAAATCTAGGAAAATGCAAGCACACATGCTAATTGGAGGACTTAAACCCTGGTGGGCAGGTTCCACCATAAGAAACCCAACTAATTGATCTATGATTAGTTTTCAAGTATTTATGTACTTCATTTAACGAGTTTATGGATACGACATATCTTAGTTTATTTGTATTTCTATTATTTATACTTTGATGAAATGTTCTCATAAATAGGGAGAGTGTTTTCATCCAAGATAAATGAGAAAAGTGAAAGTCATAGGAGCACAACATATCTTAGTATATTTTATTGTGTGCTTTATTTCAATTTCTCTATTGTTATCGTGGAATCTTTGATATTTTGCTTTGTTTAGACTTAGTGATTATATGTGTGAAATCATTATGTCCATTCAACATTCACATAAGATAAAAAATGTTCCAAAGAGGGCAAGGATAAAGAAGTTGGTGGCTCAGGTTTCAACTATAAAGGACATGTTAGAGATTTTTTAGAGTTACAAGACATGTGAAACGAACATGAAGTTGTGGCATATAGGGTCTTTGCAACATTTATGTTAAAAAATCACATAAATCTTTCGCGCACTATAATTAAGAGTTCAACAAAGAAAAATTGAAGTTTATAGTTAATGCTAGAGCCTTGGCACGACTAACATAGTTATTATTGTGGCACATGTTTGGTTTGGGAATGTCTTCAAATAAGATAGTCTCATCCTTGAATGTGGGATGTGATGGTCCCATTATCCCTGAATGTGGGATGTGATGGTCCCATTATACGTTTGGTTGAAAAGGATAGTCCGTTCTTATTTTTTTCTTCGGTTGTACTGATAGAGATGAACGGGATGAACACAATTTCGACATTGTAACCGTGAAACATGGGGTCTACTCACAATCTCTCGACCACATATTTTCTTCCTCCCAAATCCTCTGTACACCATTGTACATGGGGCCTGCCTTCCTACCCCACCTGTCAAAGCTACCCCTACAAAGCTACCTGCTTGAGCTTAGTTCTTAGCACAACTACCCCCATTAGCATGCTCATTATGCCTGCCCTTACACGCTCACCGCATCGCCTACCTCAAGAACACTCGTGCTACAAGCCACATGCTTATCACTGGGGCACCCGCCTTAGTGATTGTGTTTGCCTCAAGCCCCTCAACACCTCTGCACCAACCCACAACCTACCCTTGTACTTGGAACAAACTGAGGAGCTATGCTCTCATGAGGGATGAGCCTGTCTACTCGATATATGGTGAGGGGAGGGGGAGGCCCTCCGCCTAGGGCTAGACATCCTTCTTTCTAGTTCACTACTACTAAAAAACTTTTTTGAGGCGGGCAAAATGAATTTACCAAGGTGGGCATCACAATCGCTTGGACTAATGGTCATAGTAAGTCAAACATTGACCGAGTCAGTTTGGATGCCCGCCTCGGTTAATCAAATAAAAGAACAAAAAACAAAAAAACCATGGATCAAGGTGCCATTGTCATCATCACTGTGGATACGAGCATCGGTGAGGGAGAGAGAGGCCATGCCATGGATTCAGGCGCCATGAGGCCACACACAGCCACGCCAAAGGAGGAGGCCAGCCCTCATGCGCCACACCAGAAGAAGAGCCTAGATCCAGTCACCACCTAGACCTGATTAGAGAAGAGCGTTGCTGGCTTAGATCTGGTCGAAGAGGAGCACAACCGGCAGGAAGGACGATGAGGAGGTGGGCTCATAGAGGATGATGTGGACGAGGATGGAGTCGACGAGGTGCATCAGCTCGTGGAAGCATCGGAAGATGAGGGACCAGTGCCCAAGCCTGCGCCATCGCTGGAGCACCCATCCTGGGCGGAGTGCCGGGAGAAGGAGAGGGAGAGGGAGGGGCCCACACATGTGGCCGCCCCTAAGATGGAGAGGGAGAGGGAGAGGGAGTGGGAGGGTCATGCTCGAGGAGAGGGAGGGGCGGCGCGCTCAGGAGAGGGATGGCGTGCTCAAGGCTGAGCCTGAGACACCGCTCGATCTGTTGGGAGTTGCGAGAGTGAGGAGAGGAAACCCTAAGTTTCCATTCCATACTTGGTTGCACCTATAGGCCTGATCTAGGCCGTTTGGACTCGGCCTTTTTTTCTAAGACGGGCTTTATAAGAGACCCGCCTTCAAAAATGAGGCTATTTTTTTAGGCAGGCCCCTTATAAGGTCGGTCTCGTTTAATAGATTTTAGGAGACGATCATTTTTAACCGCCTCTGTAAATTGATTTTGCAAGGTGGTTGATTGTATCCATCTCGGTTAATCTGAGACATTAACCGAGGCAGTTCAAAATCCTGCCCGCCTCCGAAACTAATTCAAAACACCTCACAAAAAATTTTCTATAGTAGTGGTTGCCCCTAAACTAAACAACCTCACAAAAATTTTTCTATAGTAGTGGTTGCCCCTAAACTAAACAACCTTTAGGATGGGATCGACCTATCCCATCTCCCGTGTCCCAAAAAATTAAAAACTAAATATATGGTTAGTTAGAGCCATTCTATGTTTTAGATAATACTAAAAAATAGATTGAATAAACCATGGTCAATATATATCACAATTCCTCATAAACATTCATGGAATACACATCTAAAAAATTTCTATTGCATCCTCCTCACTAGTTACCCCTAAACTAAACAACCTTCAAGACCTTAAACTAAACAACCTTTAAAATGGAATCGATCCATCTCCCGTGTACCAAAAAACTAAAAACTAAATACATGATTAGTTAGAGCCATTCGATATTTTAGATAGTACTATAAAACAGATTGGACATAAACCATGGACATTATATATCACAATCATTTTTCTTATAATCATTGATGAAATACGCATCTAAAATTCTTTTATTGCAAAATTAAAAATATGAAAATGTGGCTAAAAAGCTCTCATTTAAGGCGCTGTATGGATCTCTTAGCTGAAAGCTAACTGTTAGCTGGAGGAACCAGATAATTATGTGTTGGGTGGTAGGTAAGACACTAGCTAGAATATTAGCTTGGGATCTGAATAGGAGCATATGCAATCTAGGTGGTAGGTAAGATATTAGCTATGGATCCAAATGTGACAGCTAATCTAGGTGGTAGGTAAGATGCTAGATAGATTAATAGCTAGAGATTTAAATGGGATATAATATATAATTAATCTGGGTGGTAGGTAAGACACTAGCTAGCTAGACTATTAGCTGTAGATCCAAATGGGGCCATATGTAAGTTGGATATTATGTAATATATACTAACTAGACAATATTAATTAGAGAGATCAAGCGAGATCATAGAAGATTTTTAGCAGCTATTTCTTCTGTTCTAAATTATAAGATATTTGATTTATCTAGATTCATAAATTTTGCTATGCACTTGGATATGTATCATGTCTAGATACATAGTAGAAGCTAAGAATCTAGAAGTGACAAAACATCTTATAATTTGGGATGGAGAAAGTACAATTGTTAGCTCTAAGGATCCAAATAGCCTATAAACCCAACAATTCATATTCAAATATTAAAAACAACAAATTATTCAAAATGAGCATTCACATTAAAAGTAAACAAAAAATTTCAAAAACATTGCAGAAGACATCTAAACCCTACAATTTAAAATTTACACTTATGTTTTTCAACCCTAGACATTTTTCAAATTAGCCCTGGTATATATGAACCCTATCTGCGGTGAAGTTTTCTCTTCCATATCCTTTGAATTTGAAACTGGAGCCAGCCGGACTTGTGTGACCTGTCTCGTCGCAGCCTTTGGAGCTGGTATTTTTGGTAACTGGTTGAAGGGGCATCAACAGCTCAGCACCTGCTCAACCTTAGCCAACCTAGATGTTCCCATTGCATGATTCAAATGGCAGCGAATTGCGAAAAATTGCAAGGTGGGAGAGGTCGAGTGCAAACATCTCCTCACCATCACTGCCACCACCACTGGTGTCTCGTCAGCTATAAAACCCTACCCCCACTAGTCTTCCCTTCACCACCAGCCCCTTCGATCGCCAAAACCCAAAACCCCTCTCCCTGTTATGTTAGGTCTCTACCCCGCGCCCCGACGATGGTGAAGGATGCACCGCCTGCAGCCCCTGTGATGATGCCAGAGGAAATGCAGGCTGAGGCCGAGCTACGGATGCGCGACATAAGCCAGCGCTTTCGCTCTATCCCAGAGGACCACGACGAGGTGCTTTGGTTACTCGAGGTGAGCGTTGGCCCCAGCAAACCCTTTGCTTTCGCCCTAGCTATCATGCTCTGTTCCTGTTGTGTTCGTCAGTCGAGCGTGTCGAGATGTAACTTGCCTTGCAACTGTTTATTGTTTTTCCTAGCTATTGTGCTCTGTTCCCATTGTGTTCATCAATCAGACGTGTCAAGATGTAGCTTGCCTTGCAATTGTTTATCGTTCTGGGGATTTTTTTTTTCTTATTACGAAACCTGCATTAGCCGGTGGCTCATCCAGCTTGGGATTGGAGAAAATGGTTCTCTGTTGATTTATTAATCTGTGGTGTTTTGAGTAGGCTGGAACAGTCGAATGGAGATAGAAGTATGCCCTAGTTAATCACTCATCTAGATTAGGATGGAAGAAAAAAAGGCTGCTTTGTTTGCTGATGAGGCCATGCGATCCTGAGTAGTTTTCGTGGAGATATTGCTTGTATTGCAATGTTTTTTTTGGGGAGATTGTTTATGATGTGTGATTTATGGCCTAGTTGGTAGCTCATTTAGCTCAGGACTATATATAAGGTTTGCCCTTTTCTTCTTAGAGTTGGAATTGCTTGTTCGCTTGTGCAGGAAGCCGAAATGTGGTTGTCCAGGGTGGATCAATCTCCGCCCGAGAGCATGTACAATGCTCTTCGCCCCACTATGGCTGTTTTGGTTACAAATGAGCTACTGGAGCACCCTGATCCCAACGTGAAGATTGCTCTCGCCTCTTGCTTAACTGAAGTTACCAGGATTACCGCCCCAGACGCCCCCTATGATGATGATGTTATGAAGGTGAGATTTGTTGCCCTTCTTGGGATGGAACGATGGTGTCTATATGTACTGACTATTGCTATTTTGCCTTGTTGCAGGACGTTTTTAAGAGAATTGTGGATACTTTTGCTGACTTGGGTGATATGAACAGCCCCTCTTTTTCAAGGAGGGTTTCGATCCTTAATTGTTTTGCATGGGTTCGATATTGTATTCTGATGTTGGATCTTGACTTGGACCATATGATACTGGACATGTTCCGTCATTTCTTCAAAACTGCCTCGTAAGAAACTTCCCTCACATTTATCTGTAATCATAATTTTTTCATACACTTGGTGCCATATTTTTTAAGATCTGACAAATGGACTGGGCCAATAATGTAATTGTGGAATCTTTAGATCCAAAAGAAGGATTTCATTGCTGTGATGGTAGTCACAGAATGCATGTTCCTGTTTATGTTCCCGTCATGCATGAATGCTGTCCTTGTTTATCTAGCGTGGATTTTTTATTTCTCATCTTATTCGTTCGTTTTTTTGTATATTTCAGCACCAGGCATTCAGAACAAGTCACCCGCTGTATGGAAATTATAATGCTGTTTATAATTCAGGAGAGCGGTGATGTCCATGCTGAACTGGCATCGTGCCTGCTTCAGAACCTTAAAAAAGAAACACAAGTAATTCCATCCCTCTGTTGTTTGCATTAACAGCTACTAATTGTCATCTTGTACTAAAATTTCAGTCCTTACTTCACAGGAAACACTCCCAGCATCTTTTGGACTTGCAGAGAGGGTACTAGGCCTATGCAGGGACAAGCTTAAACCTGTGCTTCATGAGTTACTTAAGGGCAGTCCCTTGGATGAATACAGCAATGTTGTTAAAACGTTGTTCCAAGATGCTTCAGATGTTGGAGAAAACAGTGTTGATGCATCAGGAAAAGACATGGTTAGTTAAATCACCAGTATATTACAAATTGAGTTTTGGACTGATGAATACATGTTGAAAATTTGTTGGTCCAAGTATTAGTTTATTTCTGTGGCATGGTTGATCTATGTTTAGATGTGTAATCAAATGGTAAAGGCTGCTTTTGTAAGAGTTTGACAGAAGGGTGCTATTTCTTCTGTTATTGAGATACTGGTAGGAGAGGAACATGTGATCTATACTGTTATTGCAGGCATGTATTCAGTTATGTGTGCTATTGAATGTATCTTAACTTAAAATTCAGGCTATTCTTCAAAAAGGGACATGGTCAGAATTTTTGAACCCTGCTATCTGGAAAGAGAACTATATTAACCATAATAAAACATGCATGTGAAATTTCAAAGAAACATTTTTGTTATATACTAATTCCTATAGAGTTTGGATAGTGTATTGTGCACAGATATGATGATATGTATAGTCATGTTGGATTCTGGTACTATCAGTAGCATGATCCACCATTATTTTTAATGCATATAATATCCTCAATGTCATAGTACTAAGAGTCCCCCTCCCCCTCCCTCCTGGTTTGCATATGTTTCAGTTGTGTACTAAGTTCCTCTAAATTATTATTATGCAGGAAGGTGAAGGTAAACTTTCTGGAAACTCTGTTTCTGATGAGTCACCACAGGTATACGTCCACAGATGTTCAGCATCTGATGTTCTAGAGTGAGGTAGATACAACAAGTTTTATATTTTCTTATTTTTCAGGAAACTTCAAAGGTGGACCAAAATGTCAATTGCCTAGGCCAAGATGGTACGAGTGCAAGCAGTACTCCCACAACTGCCATTAGCAATGGCGCAGCTCCAGTTGACAATGTCAAGTCTCCAGATGGAACAGATTCTTCAAAACAGAAGCAAGAACTGACTTCTGGTGAAGAGCAGACACCAGATTCTTCTAAACAGAAGCAAGGATTGATTTCTGGTGGCGAGCAGACACCGGATTCTTCTAAACAGAAGCCAGAACTGATTTCTCTTGACAAGCAGACCAAAAGTTCTGAGCAATTGATATCTTGTGATGAAGAAGTACAAGAACCAGTGACTGTTCAGACTGAAAAGCAATCTGATGTCAATTCAAAGAAAGATCAGAAGCTTGGTTCTTCCATTGAATCTGAGATGAGTGAACAATCAAAGGTTGTTAAAGACAACGAGAGTCTAGTAGCATCTGAGTTATCCCCAGAGACAAATGATGGTGATAAAAAGAAGCTATCAGAGACTGGCAATATAACTGCTGAGGAATCATCAAAACCAACTGATACTAAGCCTGCTGCGGTTAGGCCAAAGAGAAACCGACCTCTAGCAGCAAAGTCTCAGGAGAAAATGCCTGTTGGAAACAAACATGCATCAGACCTAAAATCTGCAAAACTTGGTCCTGTCACTGATTCTGGAGGGAGAGCTACAAGGCAACTGAATAAAGATGCTGCGAAGTCTTCATCAACTAAGGCTGCTGCAGGAGAATCTGGCAAGAAGCAACATAAAACTAGTATGAAATTGCAGAGAGAAGATGCTATCTCTGATAAAGGCACCGATGAAGATATTAGTTTGAAGGTAGCTTTATTGTTCTCAGTTGACTGCAGTACATGCATTGAAGTTGTTTCTCTGTCCTTAAGCCAGGCTTATATCTTATTAGCTGAAGATTGGGTTTCTATAGTGATAGTGCCTATTATAGTTTCATGTTTTACATTCTTTTATTCCCTACAATAAGATAGTCGATAGGTAAAGCATTACTAACGGTCGGCCAGTAACTCAACTGGTCTTTTCAACAGATTAACTTATATCACGCTTGGTTGTCGTTCATCATGTTGTTGACCTTTTCTTACACTCTTTTCTTCTCTCCTCCTAATGTGGTCTTCCACAATGACTTGATTTTTTTTATCGATTATCATTATTCAGGAAATGGTGTCCCCAACAAGAATCGATAAATCAAAAAGGCAACAAGAGGATGGTGGGGCGTCATCAAAAAGGAAACGTTTGCAGGAAGCTCAAGAGGTATGCATTCTTGATACACAGTGAATTGTCTTCGACCTTATTTCTGTTTCAGTTTCGCAGAACCATTTCTGTTGTGTTCGCAGACCCCTCTATCAAAGAAAAACAAAATGCTTGATGAAAACCTTGTTGGCTCAAGAATCAAAGTTTGGTGGCCAGATGACAAAATGTAAGTCCGATGATCAACATGTGTTCCTTATCAGTAATGGTGTTCTTACAGTAGTTAATATATATTATTTTTTGCACCAATGTCTTTTTGTTTCTGGCAATGTCATGGATATTTCTATAGTGAAGCATTTGATTATTTGTGAGCATATATTTTATTTCTGATGACCACCTTTTTGATGCACTGAGGTTGCTATTTCTTAAGGCTTCCAAGTCTACATAGTGGTTGCTATTTCTTCCTTATATATATATATATATATATATATATATATAATATCTGCTTGGGGAATTGTTCTTCTGGTTGGAACTGTACACCTATAGTTTTTTTCTTTTTTGTTTCCTCAAATCTTATTTTTTTTAACAGGGTTTAACAGCTGAAAATGCTACTTGCTCCATGAGTTATGCTAGCATGCAGTTTGGCTGGTTTTGAAATTATTTCTTGATTTGCAGGTTCTACGCGGGTGTTGTAGAATCATTTAATGCATCCTCAAAGAAGCACAAGGTGACCATTCAGACCTCATTTGTTCCTTAAGCGTTTAGCCTGTCTGAATGAGAAACACTATTAGTGATGGATTTCTTACTTTTATCTTAAAGAAAACTGATTATGATGTTTGGACCCTTTCCTCTTGGCACTCAGGTTTTGTATGATGATGGTGATGTTGAGGTACTAGTGCTTAAGAAGGAAAGATGGGAGTTCATTTCTGAGGTATTTCCATTAGATTTGAATTTGATACAGTTATACGTATCCTCCTCTGTTCCTTTTTCTGATTCATTTGCCATCCTGCAGGAACACGACACTGATCCTGATGCACCATCTAATTTGTAAGAAAAAAATCTAATTTGCGCCTTTTGTATGTTCTGTACATGTTTGAGATGACAACTATAATTATGCCAAAACGTTAAAAGTTATAATGTGTGATTCTGTGCACAACTGCAGTTTCCCCTACGTTGTATCAAGAACTGGTTTCTGCCTAAGTTGCTAGGAGCAGCTCCTTACACTTACTGGGTTACTAGTTTCAACACTAAAAAACAAAGCAGCGGTAGCATGCAAATGCTTGATTTTTCAAACAACCAATGTTTGTCTCATATGTCTTAAGCTTTAATGTGAATTCTTCTATGTGCTTTTGTGTCTGTCCTTATTTACAACTTAACCTGTCTAGCATGCCTTTGATCTGTTTGATTATCTAGCTATAACTTTGCTATTTGGTGCTAACCACCAAATGGAAATTCTGAAGTTGATTTATTCCTAATGTGTCGTCATTTTTACATCTGAGTTACTTTCTATCCTGATTGATCATCTTTGGTTCTTTTGTTCACACGCACACACTGTTCTATGCCAATGTTACCTGGTATTCCACTCCTGTCCATTTTTCAGGTTATAACTTAATGCAAAGGTCTCATTTGTTAAATTAAGAGTTGTTTCTTGTAAACCAGACGACGTGGCAGAAAAGCTAAAGGGAGCTCGGGTCAACAAATCAATGAAGGAAAAACAGGAACACCTCAAAGGTAAGTGTTTACTATTATGAATGTGCTATCTTGATACACTGTACGCTCGGTAGCTTATGTGAGACTAACTGTTTATGCACAGTGGCAGTGATGTTAAAAATCCTCCCAAGAAGAGATGGTGTCCAAAACGCTCAGTGACTCCAGCCAGACTGAAGGGAAAAAGTGCTGACAAGGATAGTCAAGAAACGCCTAAGACTGGCATTAACTCTAAGGAAGGTGCAAGGCCCTCTCGATCTACGCGAAAGGCTAATAAGTATGCTGTTGTCAAGGCAAGCAGCAAGGATGAGCCTGATAACACCGACAACTCAATGCATGATGCTGGCAGTGAAGACAAGAATTCACAACATAAAGTGAAATCCAGTGAAGCTATTGATGGATCCAAGACCAATGCTCTTTCAACCAAAAGGAAGCCAGAGGAGAATGAAGGTGAGTCATCGGAGGAGGAGAAGGGGTCTGCTAAAACCACAAGCAGAAACAAGCGCAGAAGAAAGAGCCGCAACTAGTTGCTCAGAAGCTATGCAGCTCATCATCTCAGGGGCGTTCCGCCATCGCAGTCTCAAGTCTCAAAATGTTGGCATGAGGCATGCCAAGTATGCTTTATTTCTTATTGCTCGTAGTTGTTGCAGTCTGATCGGAGCTGTAATGTTTGGTTTTACTTTATTTTGTTTCTCCTTGCCAGCGGCTGTGCCTCTGGCAAAAATGGATTTCATGCTTGCTCTGGTTCAAGCTTTTGTGTTAATTAAATTGTAATGCAGTTCGAGTTTTTTTTATCTGCTGGCAAACAAAAATATGCTGTCACTACAGGATTCAGGTGTTTTGCCGGGAGCTGAAAACACCCGGCAAAGGCTACTTTGCACTCGGCAAAGCCTTTGCCGGGTGCAGCACCCTGTAAAGAGTTGCCGGCAAAAAATCCGTCGGCAAAGATTTCTTTACCGGGAGCTTTCTATCGGGCACCCGGCAAAAACTTTGCCGAGAGAAAACACGGCCCCTGGCAAAGAAAAGTGACCGTCACGGCACTGGCTCCGTCAGCCCTTGCTTTGCCAGGCGCTGTGTCAGAGACACCCAGCAAAGATTTTCAAAAATATTTTCCGCCAAATTTTCTTTGCTAAGTGCTTGCCAGAGAGGCTCTTTTTTTGTAACAATTTCTTTGCCGGGTGCCTTGACCCTGGCACCCGACAAATCTGGGGTCTTGAAGATGAAGAATTTCCAGCTTTGCCGGGTGTCAAAGTCAGGGCACCAGGCAAAGCCTTTATTTTTTTTGGTTCTGTAATTACAAACACAATATATCTCATACTTATATCACAAACATAATATAGCACATCCATCTCATCACAAACTCAATCCCACATATATATCACATCGCCAACACAATATCTCACATGCATACGACATCGCAAACATAATAGGTCCAATATCCATCGTCACAAGTCAATAGTCGTTCACAGTGCATCACATGTCCATCAAGCCGTGAAAAAGAGAAACAAACTAGAGGTAGGGAGAAACTGAGTGTCTGGTGAAGGAAAAGCACCGTCTCCTGCTTACGCCTGAGATGGGTTATTCGAATCCGCCGATGGAGGCTACATAAAGGACAAGAGATTGCATGTGTCAGAGTGGTCAATTTGGTCTTCTATGTCACGAAAGGATATAAAAGCACTAGTCGAAGCAATTTGGTTTCATACTCACAGGACTAGCTAGAAGTGGCGGCGGTGGAGCGAACTGCAGCACAGGTACACCGTTGACTTGCCCAAAGCTCTACAAAAACGTCGTTCCCGCCAGCTGCTTGGCTTGTCTTTTCCGCTCGGCCCGCTCAGTCTCTCGTTCCCGCTCGGTCTGCTCGGTCCTCACCGCCAGGTCCCGTAGTTCCTGAGCCATCCTCTCGTTCTCGGCCTGCAACATTTCAACCCATCTGTTTTAGTGATGCAAAGGCATCTAAGTTATGTAAACACCAATGTACGAAGAGTTAAATGGGACCTGAAGTGCATCGACCCACTGCTGTGAAGGGGACGGCCATTGGCGTATGGCCGGGCCTCCGCTCGGGGTCTTTGCTCAGATCTAGGAGAGGGTGGGAACAGAGCTGGACTCAAGGGTGCCATCACCAAGCCAGTACCTCCCATGATTCTTGCCTTGTCCGATCCTCATAACCATCGACCCATCAATGTCATCGGTGCTCGGATCCCACTCTGCCCCATGGACCGACCTTGCCTCCGATGCATAGGAACTGGTGCGGGTGTGGGTGCTCGGGATGCTATATGACTCGGGTGGGTCATCCGGGTTGAAGGTAGCATCGGAAGTCGCCTTTCCCTTGCAGGCCAGTCCATATGCCATGAACGTGGACAAAGGTTGGCCATCATGCGACACGGACTACGAGAAATACAACAAGATGATTAGAAGAAATATGCAGAATGGAGCATCAGAATACTAAGAATGAATTCATGTACCCATGCTTGCTTGTATGCGGGGAGGCTGCGGGTGCCTTGATGGTGTGTGGGGCCAGTCGCCTGCAAAGCACGCTTCCGGCAAGCTTCGTGTTCCTGCATATAATCCTCAGTGAACCACCTGTCCACAATCATGTCCCATCAGTCTTGATACAACTCACACCACCATGGAATCATCTACATGTCATAAAGAATTTGAGATATAATATGAACAATTAGAGCTACTTAATCTCAAAACAAATTAGTATTATTCTTTTTTGTTTACCTTAAGGAACTGTTCTCGGGTCAGAGGCATTTTGTCTTGCCTGTGTCTTGGTGATTTTCTGACCAAATCGCGTGGCGTAGTACTTGATGATGCAAGTGATTTTCGCTCCTCGTAGTGCATGTTGGAGAGGCGCTTCCTGGCACTTTTCACCAAGTTCTTCTCCGCCCTCTCCTCCTGTCCCTCTTCACACCTGAAAAAGTCTGCAAAAAGACACAATGTATCAATTCATCATGTCAAAAAAGTCAAATGAATATGATGTATTGATCAAAGTTGTGCGAACAAGACTTATCTAGAACTCTCTCCTAACCCGCTCCTGCTTGTTTCCATAATCTGTGTCAGGGGCAAATTTGTAGTAGTCCCATGTTTTGGCAGGCCCCATAGTCCCCTTGTGCATGACAATGCTAGGGTAATAGTGCCTGCACACAAGCCCCAAGATGTGGTTGGGGTTGCGTGAGTCACCAGGCGACACAACCTCCCAGTGCATACACAAGTCATTAACAAACATTATTATTTTATCTGACATTATACGAAGTAGTTGTGATTAAGTCTAAAGTTACTTACATGTCCCCCTAGGAGCGAATCACTGGGCGTAGGGGAGGAAGCGGAGGCCCAGGGAGTTTTGAGGGACCTCGCAAGTAGGGCTTGGCCGCAGCAAAGGCAGTGGAACCACCTCCAGCCTCACCGACCTTCAGTGCCTCTCCCTCATCGTCTGTCGCCCCAGCCTAGTTACTATGCTTGCAGACCACTACTTCTCAGTCGCCGACCGTTGCTACTCCGCCACTAGCGGTTAAGGAAGAGAGAGTGGAGTAAGAGTAAGGGAGGCGTGGGGGAGGAGGGCTGAGGGACGGAGGGTGTGCGAGAAAGGGAGAGGGAGGGGCGTTTGTTTAGGCTCGTAGTCGAAGGAGAGGGAGTCACGCCTACGAGGGGAACGGGCGTCGCTCAGGCTCAACCAGAGAAAGAGAGTGAACCAAAAATCCTTAGTCTATCTATTTATACTTGAAGATGGTTATTGGGCCTCGCATAGGTCTACTGGGCCTCAGCCTTTTCAGAGTCACGCCTTATAGCATGCCCACTTCCAAAAATTGATTTGTGGAGGTAGGTATCTTATGACAACCACCATCCTCCGTAAATATATTTTCGAGGCAGAAAAAAGTGTTTGCCTCAGTAAATAAAAAATATCCATCTCCATTAATCTTAGGCATTAACTGAGGTTGTTGAATGTTATAACCGTCTTCGTTAATAAAAAAGAGTATTGTCTTGTAATTTTATTTGTGTAGTAGTGACACTCGCATCATCCAAGACAACATCAATGGTGGTGCGAGGCTCCTGTCCATGGGTGGATCCAGTGGGTGGCATGGGTATGACATGGCATACATTAGGTCTAGCTCAAAAACATACATATAAGTTTCACACCTAATAATTTTTCACTCATCACATCGAATCTTTGGACACATGCATGGAGAATTAAATGTAGACGAAAACAAAAACTAATTGCATAGTTTGCCTGTTAATCACGAAACAAATCTTTTAAGCCTAATTAATTCATGATTGGATACTAATTGTCTAATAAAAGAAAATACTACAGTAGCCAAATCTAAAAACTTTTCATAACTAAACAACGCCTCGTAAAAAAACTCCATTCTCTTTTGTCTCGCACATACTCTCAGCTGCTCCACCAAATGCATGGTGGACGTGCCACTTATGCCATTTAGGCCTTGTTTATTTCCAAAAAAATTTGCAAATTTTTTTAAGATTCTCCATCACATCGAATCTTGCGGCACATGCATGGAGCATTAAATATAGATAAAAATAATTAATTGCACAGTTTTGCCTGTAATTTATGAGACGAATCTTTTGAGCCTAGTTAGTCTATTATTTTGACAATATTTATCAAATACAAACGAAAATAATACAATGTCCATTTTGCATAATTTTTTGCAACTAAACAACACCTTAACAGTTGTCTACCGATGGACATTTTTATAAAATTCTAACGAATTTCTAAATAGATTTTACCAATTTATATATAAATTTTTTTTATTCAACGTATCCAAGCAGGGGCTCCGCCAATGCTCCTGCCACCCCTGACCTCCCGCATGTGGCTCAAAACATGGCGGCCACTGCGCAGTGGCGGACATGCTGGCCATGCTGCAGTCCAGGTGCTTGACCAAACATACCAATAGTAAATCATCTAAATAATGAAAGATTAGAGCTCTGATAGTCTAGTTGTGGCACTTTTATGCATCTAGGGTCCCAAAATTATATTTCACAATTTCAGATTTTGAATTTTCAAACCAACTCCGATGGACAGACGGCCTTTATCAACGTTATATACTAATCAATGAGATCCAAAACTTTGAAGTTCAAACCCCCTTTTTCATTTCAAATTGTTAAGAAACAAAATATTCATTACACAATTCAGAAAAGTTAATATATTTTCGAGGACAATCCATCAGCTAGTCTCTATTTATATTTTGAGGAGCGGCGATCGCGATTTCTGCAACAAGAAACATAACAGCTCTAAAAACTTCAAAAGTATCGTGATATACCCCTATCCTTTCTTAGCCCATTTGTGCATATTTAACCAAAACCTATTGTGCTCTAGCTTTACAAATAGATACCATGAAAGTAGTGGTTTTTGTTCATAAAGAAAACTGTGAGGGGTGGTTTAACTCTAGCTAAAATGGACAATCTATAGAAAATATTGCAAATTAAGATTTTAAAAGAATTAAAGATAATATTTTAGTAGGTGAGATAATGTGAAAAATTCAAGTCTGGAATAAAATTTAAAAAAACATATATGGCTGCTGCAAAGGAGCACCTTTGATTCCAAAAGAAAAGATCAAGAACATTAGTTGTGGTCGACCAGTTGGCACTCAGTGAAAATGCTCCAGTTTTGAAGGATGGTGAAAATTCATTGTAGAGGAAATCCACAAGTTAAAAATAACACTAAAGAATGAATACTACATGAGTTTACGTCTCAATTCTTAAAATGTTGCATTTTGAAATTGTGGAAGGACGTACGATATAACATTATTTACCACCTCATTTTTTAAAAGGATTCTTTTGAGCTTTTTGTATAACGTTGTTTTGGCCTTCTGGCCCGCTTTGAACTCCAAGAGTCGCAGTCCACCACTTCACCTCCACGTAAAGATGGTAACCGACACAAACCGCTGGATTTTACTGTCTCAAACTCATGCCCATAAAGATTATATGATCTCATTAAAAAACCCATGATCCATGATGGGTGTAATATTTAACCTAAACCTATGCCCACATAAGTTTCGGGTACCATAGGTCGCTCATGCCCAACAATAACAATAGACTCAAGTAGTATATATGATAATAATATACATATCTATACCTACTAATAAAGAGGCAAAATTTCAGTCTGTCTTTTTTTTTCTTCTGCTCCTATCGCGGTTCGGTTTGCGGAATCGGCGTTCGGCGGAATCGGTCGCCTCCTCCGTCCGACTTTGGTTACTTTCGTTTATACAAGAGCAAAAAGAAAATAA
>Ga0182004_10001145_pt1 | contig 18791 bp, 16 predicted proteins | sample Sormic07211540_1_FD_120479 | JGI IMG/M metagenome (GOLD analysis project Ga0182004, IMG submission 120479) | Endophyte microbial communities from Sorghum bicolor roots, Mead, Nebraska, USA - 072115-40_1 MetaG | ecosystem: Host-associated > Plants > Roots > Unclassified | place: USA: Nebraska...
GGTGGTTAGGATATGCCAAGAACGTTTCTAGTGTTATCATTAGGGATGGACTCAAACTCTATCTTTAGTGGTTTCGCTAAGAAACGCCAACAAGCATTTCTGGCGCCGTTGCCGGGGAAGGCAATTGAAAATGCAAAAGCATCTAGCATTCGCATAAACATTGAGCAAAACAAATGTAGATGAGATGTATTCCAAGAGTCTTATACAGATGAGATGTTGGCCTACAAAATATCTTTTGAAGAAAACACCTATATGAGTCAGACTGCTAGTCATAGTCTATGGGACTTGGGTAATCCCTAAATACTCATGAAAGGCATTGAAGTGTGACTTATATGCTTCAAACAGTGGGGATGCCTTGTGCAACTAAGTATCAACAAAGGGCTTGAGTGGATCTCATCTCGCACAAAACTGTCAACTCAAGGCATAGTCCATTGTTCAGTTATGAGTGGATGAAACTCTTGTTCTAGATGGATGTTCAACTTAACAGTCTCCATCGAAACACTGGTATATCAAAGAACTGTGGTTCTGATGCTTCATCATTATAAACCCTAGAGTTTGGTGGGGATTGTTGGATTTATTATGGGCTAGACCCATTTAGATTTAATAAATCAATAAACTCTATGGTGTGTAATTATGGACAATATATATTGTACCAAATTGAAAGTCCAAGGGTTGGAGTGGCAGGCTGACGGTACGGAAGTTTCAACTCAATTATGTGGGAGTTTCAACTCATTTTCTGCGGGTGTTTCGATAAGTAATTGAGGGAGTTTCAACTCTGCGTGAAAACCCTTCAGATGCTCGTCTCCTCAGCCGCCAACAGGGAGTCCCTTCCCCTCCTCTCCTCTCTAGCCACAAGGATAAATAGAAGACTCATCTCTTTGGTACAACAAGAGAGAACACACAGATCACAGTTTTATTGCAAAGTAGGAATCCCCATCTCGTAACTCCGCACGCACGGAAGAGCGAGAGGGCAGGTGCCTTCGGAGCCCTTGCCGTTCGAGACCTTGCACGGGAGATCGGCAATTAGGTTTTTGGGGAGCGTCTACGCGACTGCCCAACTCCATTGCTGCTGTTCATCTTCTTCTCGGAGGTTTCTTGGTGTTGCTGATCGCCGTCTTCTCCTTTCTGGTGATTGGTTTGTCGTCTTCGCCTTCGTCTCTGCTCCATGGCGATCGAGAAAGGACAAGGTTCTGGAAATCCGATTGCGGGAGTCTCAGGGTATGATCTGATTGTCTTCCCTCAGTTTTACGTCGCTCTGTCTCTGTTTGTTTCAGTAGCTCTGTCGTGCAGGTTCAGTAGTTGTGTCATATCTATTTCAGTAGGTCTGTTTCATTGTTTCGCAAGATATCTGTTGTCTGTTCCAGCTATATTTAAGTTCTGCGTATATGCCTCTGTTCTACAGTTCTATTGTTTCGCTAGTATCTGCTTGTCTGTTTTAGTACATCTGTTTATTTGTTTCGATTGCTATATTATGTTTGGTACTGTTATAGAGAGTTATATACCATGCCATGTTTTGATGTTTGATATGTTTTATGGATCATGTTTACATGTCGTAATGATGATTCATGTCATGCTTATATTTATCAATAATATCATATATGTCATCATCATATTGTTAATTTATGGAATTAAAATGATATGAAAATTGCCTAATAATCTAACAACTCCTAGACAAGTTCAAAGGTTTGGCTTCTATAACTCTGAATAAGGGTAAAACTTGCCTTATGGAAAGACATTTGAAATAGAATGGTACCCCAACAGTCCTTCCATGAGCTTTACTCATTCACAAAGGGAAAAAAAGATAACACTGGCCGAGGCTATGCAAATAATGCCTCTGGATAGCATGTTTCATTTACTCTTGTCCGAACAAGCCTACTGCCAATACCTTGCCCTTCAAACAACAATAACTGAGCTTCAGCTAAATGATGGCAATGACAGATGGCTCCACATTTAGGGCTCTGAAGATTTCCCAATGCAGTGGTGCACCCAGTTTTCAAATGGTTTTGGAAGAGCTCATGTCAGAACAACCACAGAGTTTTCTTTTGGCTTCTCCACAAAGATAGACTGACCACTAGAGATCTTCTCAGGAAAAGGAACATGAATCTTCGAAGCTATATATCATTGTGTTATGTGCAACAGTGGCTCAGATGAATCTATTGAGCACCTATTCATCAACTTTCCATTTGTGACGGCTCGTTGGGATAAACTCAATCTACGTAGTGCTCCACAATCAGACCCTTTTGCTAGTCAAACAGAATTCAGACAATAGCTTAACCAAGCGTTCTTCAGGGAAGTAATCATAATAATGTGTTGGAGCATTTGGATGTCTAGAAACAATAAAATTTCCAGAGACATGCCAACTTCAGTTTAGGATTGCAAGGCCATTTTCGGTTCAGAATTTGCATCCCTCTTATGGTGTGCAAAGGAAAAAAAAGTATTTCCCTCGGATTCAAGAATGGTTTACAAACCTCTTCTAGCATACATTATCCTAAAGTGTTCCTCAGATTCTGTGTGACCCCTCTTCCATCCCAGTCACACACTCACACCGTACCCTGCTGCAAGCAAATTGATCAGTCACTTGTGCTACATTGGCTGTCGCTAGCTCATGGAGCCACTGATGCTGCTGCTGCCACTGATCACCGTCCTCCTCCTCTCAGACCTTGTCCACGGCGGCACAGGCGGCGCCGGCGCAACGCCTCCACGGTTCGACTCCATCTTCAGCTTCGGCAACTCGTACGCGGACACTGGCAACTTCGTCCTCCAGTGCGCCGGCCTCCCCTCCGTCCCCTTCAACCAGTCTCCCTACGGCGAGACCTTCTTCCGTCGCCCCACCGGCCGCCCCTCCGATGGCCGCCTCATCATCGACTTCATTGGTACACCACCGTTCACTCCTTCTGTACTCCATGCGATCGATTGCCAGCGTTGATTTGTTTTGTACTTTTGTTTCGATCTGCACGCATGCAGCGGAGGCGCTACAAGTCCCTCTCCTCCCACCGTTCCTGTCGTCGAGGTCGCAGCAGCCCCAGTCCCAGGACTTGAGCCGCGGCGCGAACTTCGCCATCGTCGGCGGCACGGCGCTGGACGTGGGGTTCTTCCTCCGGCGCAACGCCGCCAGCGTGCCGCCGTTCCGGAGCTCCCTGCGCGTGCAGATTGGGTGGTTCCGCAGGCTGAAGCGGTCGCTGATCTGCAACACCACTACCGCGGCCGCGGCCGCGGGGTGCAAGGACCGCCTTGCGAATTCGCTGTTCGTCGTGGGCGAGCTGGGCAGCAACGACTACGGCTACATCCTCGCCGGCGGCAAGAGCATCCAGGAGGCCAAGTCCTTCGTCCCGGAGGTCGTCAAAGCCATCTGCAGAGGCATCGAGGTACTCTATTTTTTTCGTTTGCGATCGATCGAGTTCATTCCCCAATTATGTGTTGTTGCCGAAAACTGAAGAGTTCTGCGCGGGCGTGCTCTCGCAGAGGCTGGTGGAAGAGGGAGCGAGGTACATGGTGGTGTCGGGGACGCTGCCGGCGGGGTGCTTGCCGATGGAGCTGACCAAGTACGGGTACGGCGCGGCGGGGAAGAAGGGGAACGCGACGGAGTACGATCGCCGGACGGGGTGCCTGCGGCGGCTCAACGGCCTAGCGGAGTACCACAACTGGATGCTGCGGGAGGCCGTCGGGCGCATGCGCCGAAAGTACCCGACCACCAAGCTCGTCTACGCCGACTTCTACAAGCCGGTGGCGCGGCTCCTCCGGCGGCCCGCCAGGTTCGGTGAGTCCTTCGAATTCATTCAATTCCTCGGTTTGCTGCTGTCACACTTCGATTGCTTGCTACTGTAGAAACGTACTCCTTCCCCATTAATCTTGGGGTCAAAGCATTTTCAAGCTTGACAAAAAAATATAGAGAGAAATATAAAGATGTATGTCATAAAATAGATACACTATGAAAATATAACTAACAAAGAATCTAATAATATTTGGTTGATAAAAAATATTATTATTTTACTATATAAATTTGGTCAAACTTGAAAAACTTTTAGTCTTCAAGATTCTTATAATTTAAGACGGAGAGAATAGAGTAGTACTATGAATCAAATAAATCAGCATCGATCGTTGACACTTACAGGTCTACGTTACAGCAATGCACGTGATCTCTGAACATAAGTCACCATAAAAGCAGTGTCTCCGCCATGCTGCATGCACATCTATACGCGCGCGCGTAGATAATTGTATAGATACTCCTAGATTATTAATTAAGGAACCAAGTCAAACATGTGTAGTAGGTGATATCTAAAGCAATTGAGACCATCAACATTTAACAGCACTTAATAATGTGCTTCCAAGAGTTTTGAAGTCTTCGAAAATTTTGGAATCTTGAAGTACGCCAATCCATGCATTTTGAGCAGTTGCGCACCAACAACACAATCAGCAAACGCAAGAAGCATCTGGTAACGGTATGATATTCGATCGGCACTACCAGATTCTTCGAGCTTTTTGATCGAGGTGGTCCGTGCAAGCAGCAGTGTTTTCTTTTCATTCATTTTCTAAATACGCATTATTATTTCTATTTTAAATTATAGGTCGTTTTGACTTTTATAAATACATAATTTTTTATTATTCATCTAGATATACACTACATGTGTCTAGAAAAGCCAAAAACCATTTACATTTTAGATTGAACGGAGTAGTCACTAGTCAGTATATAAGATCAAGCTAGCTCTAAGAAGGATATATACAACATACGTGATTTTGGAGTTTTTTTTCTCAATATTGGCCAAAAGAAAACCATTTCTAGAAACGATTTCAGAGATGACCACCTCTAAAAATTGTACGTGATCTCTGAACATAAGTCACCATAAAGGCAATGTCTCCGGCCATGCTGCACATCTATACGCGCGTAGATAATCATATAGATTAAGTAACCAAGTCAAATATGTACTCTCTCCATCTACGAAAGAATCAATTTTAGAGTTGTCCTAAGTTAAAATTTTTAAACTTTGATTAAATTTCCAGAAACAAACGCTAAGATTAATGGTATCAAATTAGTACCATTAGAATATATTTTTATACGATGCACATTTGTTACTATTTTCTATAAAATTAGTCACGGATTCTAGAAATTGATTCTTACATGACGGAGGGAGTAGATGATATCTAAAGCAATGAGACCATCAACATTTAACAGCACTTAATGTGCTTCCAAGAGTTTTGAAGTCTTCGAAAATTTTGGAATCTTAGTTAGAGTACGCCAATTGAGCACCAACAGCACCAACAGCAAATGCAAGAGCATCTTGTAACAGTATGATATTCGATCGGCACAACCAGATTCTTCAAGCTTTTTGATCGAGATCGAGGTGGTACATGTAAGCAATAGTGTTTTCTTTTCGTTCATTTTTCTAAGTACGAATTACTACTTCCATTTCAAATTCAATGTCGTTTTGACTTTTATAAGTATATAGTAATTTTATTATACATCTAGATACACACATGTCTAGAAAAGCCAAAACTATTTACAATGTAGAAGGAACGGAGTAGTCAATATGTAAGATCAAGATCTAAGAAGGATATATACTACATGATTTTTTCAGTGGTGGCTCCACAAAAAACATCTCTAGAAACAATTTTTAAAGATGATCATCACCTCTAAAAATTGATTTCTAGATATAGTTGGTTCCAATTACACCTAAAAATACCATATATTTTTGCCTCTAAAGAGATGGCTAGAAACATTATCTTCCTCTAGAAATAATTGTAAAAAAAGGCCTCTAGAAATCGATTTGTGGTGGACCGTTATGACCCAGTTGCCTCTAAAAGTAGGTGCAATACCAAAAAATTTATAATTCAAATGAAGTTGTATGAAGATGAATTTTATATCAAAACCGTAGACTTTGAAGAGATCAACAACTTTGTAGTTGACAACTTAATTTTCTATTTGAAATTGTTTATGGTCCCAAAAATATGTTTCAAGTTCTCAACTTTTGAAGTCATTTTTATTGTTTCAATTGAAGCAATGAGAGACGCATGCTAGCGAAGTTGTAGAACTCAATGAGAGACGCATGCTAGCCACTGGCGGAGCCACCGCCCGGCCACCCCAGGCGGCCGGCCGGGCTCGTCGGAGACGTTCAAAAGGAAAAAAAATTTATATCAAAATAAAACTCTGTAATTTTCTAGTTAAATATTTTACTTAATAGAAATTGCCCAGGCTCATGAAAGCTTCTGGCTCCGCTAATGTTGCTAGCGAAGTTGTTTAATACAAGATTCATGAAATTTAATACAAAAGGATATAGCATATTAGTCCTTCTCACAAGTGATTTTGCGGCACAGTCACGTGGCAAGGAGTAATGAGTTTGAATCTCAGAAATAGCATGCTCTCTGATTTTCATTTTTTGAAAAAAAAACATTTTTAGACATGGGCCAAAGGCCAATCAACTGTCTTCAGAAATGATTTTCTGACCGCAACTAGAAAGTGTTCATTTCTGGAGACACTTGGGTAGAAGCGCTTAAGACTCCCACCTCTAGAAATCAGTTTCCAAGTTCCAACCGTAAGTGAAAATGGATTATGTCGTCTGTAGTAGAGTTAAGATCATTTTGCTATATTAAACTTGAGATTTAAGGACTTGATTGCACAATTTTAGCTCAGAGGCTTAGGCTGCCAATTAAGTAGTTTGCCTACTAGGCTAAAGTGGTTTATAGATATTTATATTTATCCTAAGGTATCATCAAAATTGTTGTTGTGAGGGGTTAAAATGATCTATGGATTGGTGCGGTTGACACTCCCCGAGAAATAAACTTTGACTCTCCAAAAAAAGTTGGAATGAATTAAAATTTGGAATGGAGAGAGTATATGTGTAGAAACTTGTGAGGGGCCAATGGTCCCTAGGAGTTGTTTAAATTGCTGTTGTGAGGGGTCATGCGACTGATGCACATTTGGCTTGCTTGTCTACAGACTGATATACAATCTCGCATTGTGATCTTGCATATAAGTACAACATGGCTGGCAATTGTCATTGTAATGACTTTGGTTTTGGTTTAATCTGCAGGGTTCACCGAGGAGCCTATCCGGGCGTGCTGCGGCGGAGGCGGGCCATACAACTACAACCCCGGGGCAGCCTGTGGCTCACCTGGCTCCACCGTTTGCCGTGAGCCATCTGCGCATGTACACTGGGACGGCATTCACTTGACCGAGGCCGCCTACAAGTACATCGCTGACGGTTGGCTGAATGGCCTTTACGCCTATCCCTCCATCCTGGACTTGCTGCAATAGATTAATGCAAATCTTGTTTCACTTGTTAACAGTTTCAGAGTAGTAGTTGTGCACGATTTTATTTTGGTTACCAAAACATAGGTAACACATGACCTTGAGATGCGTAAGTGAGAGAGTTGGCTGTTGACTAAAGTTTACAAAGTGATGATTAGACCCGCGATTTGCAAAAAGCATTACCCAATTCTCAACAGAATACAATTCCCAAGCATGATAACCGTTCAGAATAGAAGATGAAGCAGGTCCTGTAATTAAGACTGAATGCGCTATTCTGGTTCTCATGAATTCATGGATACAGCCATACAGGGGCACAATGTGAAATCATTTTTTTAAGGAAGTCAGCAGGTAACTCCCCTACCTAATTCATTTTCCCATTAAGGGCCCATTCATTTACGACATTCCCAGTCCTTCGTCGGCAGGAATAGTTCCGGTACTATAGTTTTTATTGAAGAAACGGCAGGCCAGGAATGATTCTGGGCAAGTAACGGTGGTAATGGAACGAGGCCTAAAGGAGATTGGATATTAGCTGTGTTAAGCCACTTGAAGAGAGGTGATGTTAACAAAGAGCCTTTTAGCTGTGTGCCTGTGTCACTGTGTGTATGCTTTCTTGGAACTGGAAGTGCCAGAACCCCATATATATATTCCCACTTGTTTTCTGAGGAGGGATCCTGTTCCTGTCATGAAATAGGGCTTGAACCTCGGTTAGCTGTTCAGAGGCTAGAGAAGAGAGAGGCAAATGGAAGTTTCTGTTTAAGGGGCTGTCCAAGATAATTTCTTACTAAACAGTTTGGGTTTCTGGTGAAGGAGAAGAACTGAGGAAAACTTGTTTGCAGATGGCTGTAGCGAGGAGTTAACCTTGTTTACTGAGCAGCAAGCCCAGAAGCCTGTAGGAATCAGAGAGGTTTATGCCCCTGAGCCGGGCTCCTGGCATGGGGTGGAGTAATTTTAGCTCATCAACATGCCTTCTCATCAACGTGACAGTCAAACATGGAGCTCAGAAAGTGAAGCCAATTCTTCTTTCTCCCCTTTATACTCTTCGAGTAAACGATACAAATACAAACATTATCCAATGTTACATTGATGCACTTTGGAGTTCATGGCAACCAGACAACAGTTACTGCAACCGACCACCACACACGCCCATCTTTTTTTTCCCCTTTTCCTTTTTTGGTAGGAATGCGTTCTTCTTTTGAAGTTACAAACTAATAGTACTATACACCCTTCAACTACGACACACCACTGTACATGTGTTAAGGAACACAAAAATGTATTGTCAAGCATCACATCCAAGAATGAAAAATCCACCAATTGGTTATGTATCGAAACTGAGATTTCCTGCTTCCCACAATGCGCATCTCAGCATTCCAGTGTCTATACCATATATATCTCCTAATACGCCTTTTCTTTTCTTTTTTGTTTCCCTCATTTGGACGAAAAAGTTCGACTCTTAGGTCGTGGTGGCCTCGCTTCATGCTCAGGGGCATCACTCCTGCCACTGTTATTCTTGCCCCGCAGTGGCTCAGTTTCTGAACTCTCTGGGATTCGGTTTTGTCGGTGTCTCCTTTCCTGCAAACCCAGTGACAAAGGTTACTATTGTATAACAGTATAACACTAATTAAAACACAGCCATTCACTGGGTATATGCTAACTTGCTAAGCATCAATGTCACACTGAATGTTATGTACAAAAGAGGTGATTCAACAGGTGCACTACGCCCAATACTCCAGGCAGGGGCCATATCCCATATCAGATACAGATATGCTGCCAATATGCATTGGATACATCCATGAAGTATACAAAACAAAAACAAACTCCAATATTGGATACTTGGGCCAATACGTATTTAGTCCATGTGCTCAAAATGGTCCAACCCAGAACAGCTATGCATTAGACACCTCCACCACTCCCCCACACTACCACCAGGAGGCTAACCATGCCATCGCTGACTTACCTTCCAACTTAAGTCATCATTTGTTTAAGTTTATCTTCTGTAAGTTAGGAATGATCGGATCACATCTATATAGTTCATAAAGACAGGGCATGCATCAAACTAGTTCATGAGCAACAGTAAAGAGTTAAGCTTCTTCTCTTCTCTCTCTCCAGCCTCCTCCGGTCCTCCCTCCCTTTGCTGCTGCCCTAGCCATGCCAACTCCACCGTACCCAATAAACCTAGACTGTGACAGTTCTACATGAAATTAAATAAATAAATTCAAACCTCTTGAGGTATGGGTTCGTTAGAATCCAACATCCGGACCACCTGGTCCATGCTAGGCCTCTTCTCAGCATTCAAATCGATACACCTCAAAGCAGTCAAAAGGGCACGTTTCAGCTCCTTTGTTGAAGGTCTTCTCTCCAGGTTTGGGTCCACCACTTCTTCAGAACGTCTGTTGGCAACCATCATTTTAAGCCAGTCAACTAGGTTTACCTACAGGTGAGAAGCAACAAATTAGAATTTAAAACATGGAGGGACTATCAAATATAACAGTCTGCTATTTATCAGCTGATACCTATCTTTTTCAGTGAGTTGTAAGATATTTTTATTAACCTGAAAATTCTACATGCAACTTTTGCACAAAAGTTTCACTACTATTAATACAACGATACACAGTTCTCCTGCGTATTTGAGAAAAAACTTTTTGCACAAAAGTTTCTCTACTATTAATACAATGATACGCAGTTCTCCTGCATATTCGAGAAAAAACTTTTGCACAAAAGTTGATGGATCTTTGCAGTTAGAAAAGACTCCACATGCATTTGCCCATATGAACTACTCCCTCCGGTTTTAAATGTATACATCAGGACCAACTTAATTAGTACAAAAAGAACTAATTAAGTTGGTCTTGATGTCATATATTTAATCCAGATGGAGTACACCAGTAGGCTGAGCTATGGATGTAGCAGCAGTGAAATCATAGATTGGAGAAACACGATAACAGGTACAGGATAATACTAAATGGGCATTGATCCATCCACATTGACTTCATAAAGCTACTTGATAAGCTGATGTTCTCACAACTTCAGAGATTTTTTTGCTAAGGCGTATAAACATGATTCAAAACTTAATTCTGCATTTGGGGTAGACAGTCTTGTTTGTTAAGAGTTATTACTAAGCCTTCTATGCTTTTATGTTGATGATGAATAGTTAAGAATTGCTACAGAAATTAAGAAAAGGTCAAGTCACAGAAGATAAACAGACCCATAAGGATGCTGGTGATTATTAGAAAAGGATATTTGACAAGTATTACCTCATTTGTAGGGCGATCATAGTCAATTGGATCTCTACCTGTAATAGCTTCCAACAGAACGACCCCAAAGCTATAGACATCACTCTTTTCATTTAGAAGTCCGCTGTTAGCATATTCAGGTGCAACATAGCTGTGATGGAATAAAGCAAATATTGAGTAAAACTACTGAATAGTAGCAACATTTTTTCTCAAAATTACAGTGGACAAGATTTGATGAATATATACAAAGAGAAAGTGCCTCAGATATACAACAATACCAAAAACTTACCCAAAGGTACCCATAACTCGTGTAGCAATATGACTTTTACCAGCACCAAGCATCTTGGCCAAACCAAAGTCTGATATTTTGGCATTAAACTCATCATCAATCAAGATATTGCTGGACTTGATGTCGCGATGCACAACTTTTGGTTCGATTGCCTCATGTAAGTAAGCAAGGCTGTAGATTTAGCACTCTATATCAAATTTATGTTCTACAACCAGTGACAGATAGCCAAGAAAATAGGATATATCTAATCGCCAAAGAGGGGATGGCTATGTTAATATAATAAAAACAATAGTTTAATATAATCATGATGAAAATAATAAAATGGTCCCAGAAAATGATAAGAATAATAAGACAGTCTCACAAAAAATGATATGACCCAGGAGATAGTAACAAGGACTGCTTCAGAGCTGATCTGGGTCAAAACTTGTATTTTTTCACAACAGTATAGATGATGAATTCAAGTAACTAGTAAACATAGTAGCTAATCAAGAAGTTGCACAATTAAGATGTGTAACAATCATATTTGCCATTTTGTTAGCCTTCGATATTAAGTGGTACAGATCTAGTCAATTCACACTTTGTATAATATTTGGATTACGAAAATGGTGTAAAAATGGCATTGCTGAAACAAAAACAATAAAAAAAATTCAGATTATATGCAGTTAAGGGGTTACTCACGCCTTTGCAGTTCCCAAAAGAATTTTCATGCGAGCCAACCAAGTGAGAGAACTGTATTGGGACAATTCCCCATGGAGCCAACTTTCAAGATTTCCATTATTCACATACTCGTACACAAGCATCCTGGTTGCATATACATGTCAAATAATTCATGTTAGTGACTTCCCTTTATCTTTATTACAAAAAGAATACTGCATAGGACATCATATTTTAGAGAAAAATGAAAATGGTGTCTTCGTGTTCTTACCTTTGAGTACCCTCAACACAGTAACCCAAAAGGCGGACCAAATTCTTGTGGCGGACATGGCCAATTGCCTCAACTTCCACTCTGAATTCTCTCTCGGCCTGTCCTCTGCACATGACAGACAGTTGTATTATAAGAAAGAAAGCAGAAGGGTAAAGGCATGTACTGCCACTGTGTCAATCAAAAACTGCTACAGAAAAAGCTTACAAATTGTTAAGGATTTTCTTGACAGCAACTGGGGTGCCATTTGATAATCTGCCACGATACACAACACCATATCCACCCTCACCAATTACATTATCCTTTGCAAAACGGTTGGTTGCAAGCTCTAGATCTCTGAGGGTGAACCAATGGCCCCAACCAAGATAAGAAAATTCAGGTAAGCCCGCCAATGGTGCAGAGTCAATAGTAGCATGTGTTGAAGACTGTTCATCGGCAGAAACAATCTGATTTCCCTCGCAGCCATCCGTGATGGGAAAAGAACCAGAGACATTGTTCTCTTCTCTTTGTTTCAACTTTTCCTCCTGAGCCAACTGAATTGCATCTCTATCAACTGATTCAACAGGCTCAGGCTCATTCTGAATAGTGAGTAGAAGCCCATCATGTACAACAAAATCATTGGCTGGAAATTGATCCACCATCCCCACTTCCTTGATATCTTTGTACGCTGGAGGTATCTGGTGCATTCGACGGTCCTTGAGTGGCTTGCGCGACCTCTTGATACAACTTTGAATGGTAAGGCATATGAGAAGAATGAGAAGAATACCCAAGAGGGATGCTCCGACAGCAATCCCAATCACAACCCAAAGTTTAAGGCCAAAGACAATTGTTTTCTCATGTAGGGATTCGGTTAGACTGGAGTTTGATGACATTTTTTTGTATCATGAAATACCTGCAAGAGGATAAGAACATGTCACGAACAAATGGAAATACATAACAATTAACAAGATTGCAATTGTGGTGTAGGCTGAGCTGGTCCTAGACTCCTAGTGAATGCGTTGCTCAACTGCTCCTTGAACAGGTATTAGTGTGACATACTAATTAATCAGGAGAAAGCAACATTGTAACCGCCTAAGAACAAGACCAACCAAAAGTCTTTTGTGGACTCTATATCTACATGTACATTCAGAGGGGTGTCAGGTCCTGATTAATTTTAAGCGATTGCATTTCCACAACCGACACAACAGCATGAACCGAAGCAGCCCAATTATTAAAGCAAATTTCCTAATAGATCATTTTGTTCAACCATCCTTAAAATATCAAAAGGTGGAGCATTTATATTAGCAGGCAATGTCGATTTACAGTACAAATCTAACCCAGCAATCCCTACTTGCTTGGTGGATAAACAGCACTAACTGCTCATAAGCATTTGAACAATCTCTTTTCAAGACCATCGAAAATTGCGGAAGCAGACGGTGTACACCAAAGAGAAGCTTAGCTGCTACTGAGGCACTTACAGTTAAAGGTTGGCGCGGCGCAAAAATTCCAGTCTTTCCTGGAGAAGCTCAGCAATGACAAGCCATCCTAAATCTGAGTGGGCTCATCAGTGGCGGTCCTGGCGCAGGACACGGGAGTTCGTCCAGTTGAACCGAAACAAGTCCTGCTGCGACTTCCCTCGATCTTGAGTGCCGGAGAAGTAATCAAACCACGGATGATGCCGACACGCAGCTCTCAAATCCACGCCAACCTGAATGTAGAGAGCAAAGGGGAGAGAGAGATTTGGATCTGAATGCGAAGGAAGAAACGGAATCCATCCAAGAAAAGCAAGCTAGGAGCTTTTGCTTACTGGCCAACAGCAATGGGCAAAGACGAAAGGCAATCCACGTACGGATGGGCGGATCTGCACTCCACCACCACCACCGCCACCACTGGACGACGAGACGAGAAGAGAGCCGCGGGCGGGGCGGGAGTGGGGCGCTAAAGCCGCGGGGCAGGCGGCGTCCGTCGCGTGGAGGATCCAGGCCAGCACCAGCCGAGCCGAGAGAGGGAGGGACCGGCACTGGCACTGGCAGGCAGGCAGGCAGGCAGGGGCGGCCTCGTGCCGGGCCGTGCTCGTTTTGGAATTTCTAGAGGCGTGCGTGCGTGTGTGCTGCTACTGCTGGGTGCGTGCGTGCGCGGGCTGCGTGGGGGCGGTTGGCAGGTCGATCGCAGCCACCTTCCGAGTTCCGACGGTCGGTCGCTCGCTCCCCTGCGCCTGCTAGTGCCCCCGCCAGCCTGCCGCACCACCGCACTTGCTTCGTCTACAAATTTTCACGGCCACGTCCACGCATCTTTATTACTTCCTCAGCAATACTGCCGGCCGACGCGCGCCGGAGTTTGCGGCGGACCTGGGAGGGGGGAGGGAGTGAGGTGAGGGGCAAGGGAGACCGACGGAGCTGCTGCTGGCAGTGCCTCGCTCTTGGCTCAGTTGGCGTCACGTAGCGCCGCAGTAAACGTGAAGTAAAGCGGACGGCGTGACGCTTTCCGACGCGGAAGCAACCCCCATCATTCATCGTCGTCCATCCGGGGGTTCAGTCGGGGGCAGGTGTACTCGTGTGTGTGGATCATGTGTGCCAAAGAAGGGTATAGAAGGAACAATGTGGCGATAGAATATAGTAAGATGAAAGAATTCCTGTAGTGATGGGTAAGGTCCAACTAACACGAGTGCGCATCTTAGATGGGCTGTTGTTGTCTTGTTTACTTCCTTCACTTGTATATACGATTCTCCCCACCATTAGATTATGTATTATGGATATGCCATGGGATCTTCTGGGTGACAGCAACGTCATACGTATTCTTCCTTCATCTCATTACTCATCAGTCTCAAGGCGTCCTCGTGGTCTAGAACTGGCGGCCAAGCTTATTGGACAAACGAATGGATTTTTGAAACTTGAATTTGTTTTTTTTTCCTCCTCCAAGTAAACTAACTTTTTGATAAGAAAAAACAAGAGTAGTGCTGTCTCAATGTGTATCACTAGACTTTGTTCCAACTACCTAGCTTATCCTTATACTACCTAGTACCTAGCTCGAGAGCCGCTCACCTCGTATGACAATCCGCCAAATTATTAAGGCCTATATATATCCCAATGGCCGGCACCCATGAAAAAGATTTAGTTAAAAAAAATCATGTTTTTTTTGCGAAGGGAGAAGGGATTATATTAAAACTTGGCATAATACATCTCTAAATTACATATGTAAAAATCTGAAATAAAAAGTAAACAATATTCTGTCTAGATTTTTTCATCTTTTCATTGAATGTTGGAGCCAAAGTACAATCCTCGTACTAAGTCCAACGACCAACCCCAAAATATTAGACATGCCGCAAGATCCAATGCTTCAGAACTAATCCAAAACGTATCTAAATCGATGAAAGAATATTGATAGTTGCATCGTCAGGAGCAGCATAAGATGCAGATTCATCACATTCAAACCTTGGTTTCCTCTCCGCAACCAACGATGGTGACCTATATATATCCCAAGTTGAAAAAATAATGATTTTTTCGAAAGGGAAGGAGGATTATATTAAAACTCAACATAGTACATCCTAAAATTACATATGGAAAGATGTGAAATAAAAAATAAACAATATTTTATCTAGATTTCTTCATCTTCTTCTTCCCGGCATCCCTTGAACAAAGGTGCCAAAGTGCAATCCTTATATCAAATCCAATAACCAACCCCAAGAAACTGGACATGCCACAAGTCTAATGTTTCGGAACTAGTCCAAAACGCATCTGAATTGATGAGAGAATATCAACATGTGCATTGTCGGGAGCAGCATAAGATGCAAATTCATCACATTTAAACCTTGATTTCCTCTCCGCGACCAACGATGATGACCCAGAGTAGCTGTCTTCATTGGGGGGCACCTAGAAGCACCCCTTCCCTTGCAGATAATAGCCACAACTTGGCTGTCTATTTGATGAAATCGACGCCTACAACGACGATCTCGTTGAAGTGTGTTGATCTTTTGGATAGCCCATGGATCCATGTGACTTCCATTTGACATCATTGTGTCCATTGATACAAACCGACATTGATTCAACATGTGAGATGGATCCTGAGTGGATGGATGATGTGTGGGGAGGTGCGCTAGGTCAAGCGACCATGGTGGGGTTGGTCGATCCCACCAAGTGGGCCCTAACCATCCTCATCTATCCCATGTGCTCCACAGGTGTTGTTTTCTTCATGTTTTTGCATATTTTTCCTAGCATAAACAAAATCTCCAAGTACACATGGAACCATATTAATCTGAAACAAAACACTACCTTAGTGTTGGTTTTACTTGTATTTTATTGACATGTTGATAGATAGAAAAACATTTAGTAGCCATCAACAATGATGACTTTGATTGTAATGGCCACACCCTTGGTTCTCATCTTGTGAAGCATGCTCTTCACCCATTGTATCAATTGAATGACTACTTCATCATTGGAGGAAGAGGTGAAGTCTTGATCGTCACCTTCATCATCATCCTCTTCCTCATCTTTATCATCACTTGAGGAGCTTGAGCTTGTTTCTTTGCTATCACATGCGAGAGTTATGCTTTTGCTTGATGAAGTAGCTTCTTCTTGACCCATCTTCCATGACATCTCAAATGCCACTAACTTGCTAATGATAAGCATCGAGGTCATGGAGCTCAAGTCCTCCATGTTGTGGAGGATGGTGATGATAGATGCATATTTATCATGTGGTATCATGGAGATGATCTTACTCACAATGTTCGCATCACTTAACTTTTTCAAGCCTATAGAATTGAGCTCATTGACTATTAGATTCAAACCTAAATACATATCTCTACCAAACTCATCTTCTTTTAATTTAAAAGGGGCCACAGGTTTATTTAGTTAGACAATGTTTTTGTTCATGGACATTACTTGTATCGCCATTGAGCTCATGTAACTTTAACCATATTTCATTTTCTTTTGTTAAGGTGAACACTTGGTTAAAGATTTTCATGCTAAAGATTCAAACAAGCAAAATTTAGCTATTGCATTTAGATATTTCTTTTTATCACTCGTCGTGGTGTTTTTTTGGATTCTTTAGGGGTTTCATCTCATCATGAGTTGCTCTCCAACCACGCAAATCTATCACCTCAAGGTAGCAAGCCATTCTAGCACTCAAATAGGGGAAGTTAGTGCCATTATAGTGCGAAGGCCTAGAGGTATCCATCCTTCCCTCTATAAATAATGTCAGCTCAACAATTGTTAAGCCAAAGGTGTTGATGTAAAAGCTGATCTGCAAACACAAAGGGCTAATACTCGATTCAAATGTTAAGACGTGCCAGCCGATTTGACCTTACTATCGGCAAAGGTGATAACTCGAATACTTTGGTCCCGACAACAGCGATGCGCCCGGATGCCACGGCCAAGAGGTATTCACGCGGAACTCGACAATACACCGAGCTTAAGTCGACGAACTCCTAAGAACTCGTAATGAAAAGGAAAATATGACGAAGTCATCGAAAAAGTAGATGCTGGAATATGAGTAAAAACTTGTATTTGATTGATTGATAGATTTTTCATTACAAGGCACTAGGGTCGACATTTATACCCTGCTCAAAGAGCTACAATCAGACACGACTAGGACTCGAATTCCAATAAACAGAATCCGTATACAAAACAATTTAAATAACTAAGAAAAGCACAAAACTATCCTCCCGTGACAAACTAGCACACCACCATGGACCAATCGGCAACCTTCATGTTCTCCTTCCGAGTCATCGGCAGACTCCTCATCGTAGCTATCGACAAAGGCTAACACTGATCATTGGCATGAACACGTCACCACTCATGGACTTAGTCACATTCAGCTGTCCCTTCATCGGCAACCACCCTCATCGGCAACTCCCTTGCAGACCAGTTACTGTTACCCTACCTTGCCGATCTATACTCTACCGATCCTGGGTACGTGTCCAAAAACGGTGTCAACACATGCCCCCCAATTTCGGAGTATAAAATCATTAATGCTCCAAAATTCTCTGCAATAATGATGCCTTTCCGCAATTAATCCTCTCAATTTGGTAACCAACCGTAGAAGCCGAACAACTCTGGCCCGATTCTTCCGCAGATTCCTCAAATTCCTCAACCTCCCGAACTGGACATCTCCACCATATTCGCCCATCGGCAATATTACCGTTAGAAGGATCTGCCGATGGACCAACCAGGAAATCCCGCATAGTGAAATATCTCCAGATTATGACTGCTTCCTGTCAAATCACCTGCGCAATCCCTTGATTACCGTGCGAACAGTTACCATATCCGCCTGAGTACCCTCGGATTTCACAGATACGGCAAAAAGACAAGTCAGATTTGCCCTTGCCCGTTTTGTCCTATAAATAGTTCCTTCTCGGGTACTCCTTCTCCATCGCATCATTCTATAGCCCCAACTCTGCTTTTCTGGCGGCGACGCTGTTCGAGAGCTCCGAGAACTTCAACAAGAACCTCCTCCAACAACCCTCAAGTCCTCAATCTTCTCCCCTAATAGGAGATGGCCGTCAACTTCATCGTGCCTGAGGTCAGTTCTACTTCTCTCTTGTATTTTTACTGCACTCCTGTTCATCCACAGTTCATCTTACTGAATACCCTTTTTTTTTCTTATTCTTCTTTTTACCCCCAAAAACTATTAGGATCTGTCCAATAGAATTGTCATCCCTACCGATCAACCACACCTTCAATGTCTCGGTCCACTAGGGAACCCAGATCCTACCGATTTAATCAACGCAGAGACAAACAGAATCCCCTTCAGAGCCGAAAACTTTTCTCTAGATCTGTGGAAAGATACCTTCCGCTCTTGGCCCAGCCCTACCAAGGGATGGAAGGATTGGTTCTTGAGAGTCAGCCATTCAAATGAAGTTCAATGGGGCGAGCGAAAACTGGACTAGTGCATTAGACTATCTCTTGCCGATATGCATAGGAACGAATCACTGCTGATTGTTGCATCATATTTCTGGTCAGACACACTTAATGCTTTTGTTTTCGGCCATGGCCCTGCTTCTCCTACTCTTGTCGATGTGCTCATGCTTACTGGCTTAGATGTATCCACTGCCGATAGCAGTCACATATTTGACACCACACCTAGTGCTAAAGTGGAAACCCGCTCTATCGGCGGTTGGTCTGGGTACATCCAGAA